>Ga0316190_10003527_pt1 | contig 11350 bp, 10 predicted proteins | sample Eddworburrow2_MG_FD_204929 | JGI IMG/M metagenome (GOLD analysis project Ga0316190, IMG submission 204929) | Coastal sediment microbial communities from Maine, United States - Eddy worm burrow 2 | ecosystem: Environmental > Aquatic > Marine > Coastal > Sediment | place: USA: Maine | collected... | reverse complement strand
ATTCGTCAGCTCAGCCACGCTGGCCGCGGACACACCTGCCGTCGGCACGGCCGCACCCGGCTTCCGACTGCAGGATCAGAACGGCGACTGGCATGACCTGGAAGATTATCGGGGCCAGTGGCTGGCTGTCTATTTCTACCCCAAGGACGACACACCGGGCTGCACCACCGAAGCCTGCAACTTCCGCGACAACATTTACGCCTTCAAGGCCATCGGAGCGACCGTAGTCGGCATCAGTATCGATGACGTCGATTCGCACCGGGAGTTTTCCGAAAAATACAAGCTGCCTTTCATCATCCTGGCCGATGAAACCGGCGCGACGGCCGATGCCTACGGCGTGCTCAGGGACTGGAAACTGACCAAAATCGCGTCACGGCAGTCTTTCCTGGTCAATCCGGACGGCGTCGTCGCCAAGCACTACGAGGATGTCGACCCCGACACCCACACGCAGGAGGTGCTCGCCGATCTCGAAGCCCTGATGAAGGGATCCTGACGCTACTCCGGCACAGCCGGCAGGCGTCTTGGATGCGGTCCCTGGCCGGCCTGGGACCGTGCCTGCCGGACCATCTCACGCACATCCGCGAGCAATTTGCGGGCGTCGTAAACGATGCCGTCCTTGATCGTGTAACGCACACCGCCCACCCGTACGGGCTGGTTCAGGTCGTTCAGCCGAAAGTGCCCCGTGCCGTATAGCACCTTGAAGTTGTCCAGCGGGTTGTATTCCGTCACCACCAGGTCGGCGAGCTTACCCGGCCGGATCGACCCGATCCGATCGTCCATCTTCAGCACCTGGGCGCCGTTGATGGTGGCGGACCGCAACACCTCCAGCGGGTGAAAACCGGCCTCCTGCAACAACTCCATCTCGCGGATGTAACCGAAACCATACAGTTTCCAGATATAGCCTGAGTCCGAACCGAGCGTCACTCTCCCCCCGTGATTCTTGAAGTCATCGAGGAATTGCATCCAGAGCCGGTAGTTGCCTTTCCAGGCAATTTCGTCGGCGGTCGTCCAATCGAACCAGTAAGACCCGTGGGCTTTACGCGAGGGCTGGAAGAATTCCCACAGGGCGGGGTGCGCATAGTCCGTCTGCCAGTCGGCGTTCATTTCCCGCATGAGATCACGGCTGGCTTCGTAAATGGTCAGCGTGGGATCGAGCGTGAAGTCCAGCGCGATCAACTCGTCGCGCACCGCGTTCCATTTTTCGGAACCGGGCGCCGCCGCCTGCTTCCATAGCCTGCCGGCCTGGCCAAAACGATGCTGCTCGTCGCTGTAATTGTAGTCTGACGGATAATCCTGGATGGCGCGGCCTTCGAACAATGCCTCGGGCAATCCGTACCAGTGCTCCATCGTCGTCAGCCCGGCGCGCGCGGAGTCCATCACGTTCCAATGCGCCACGTCCAGCTGCGCATGGTGCATCGCCGTTCCGAGGCCTTGTTCGCGTGCCTCGTCAAGCGCAGCCCGCATGATCTCGGGAGGCGCACCGAAAAACTTGATGCCCTGGCCACCCCTGCGCGCGACCTCCCGCACCCAGGCACGCGCCTCTTCCGGCTTGATAAAGGGTTTGTCCGCGCCCTGGCCGAAAAAGACGTAAGGCACGATGCGCGGAGCGGTGATGAGGTTTCGCTCGCTGCGACGTTGGTGATCGAGCACCCACTCCAGGCCATTGCCGCTGCCGGGCTCGCGGATCGTCGTGATGCCATGCGCCAGCCAGAGCTTGGCAGCGTATTCCGCCGGAACGCCCTGCTCGTCGCCACCAAAATGGGCATGCAGGTCGATGAAGCCCGGCAGCAGATAATGGCCTTCGAGGTCCATCACCCGGTCACCATCGCGAGGAGCAGGGCGCCGGTCTTCCTCGATCGGTACCCCGGGGTAACCCACGTTTTCGATCGATGCGATGCGATTGTCTTCGATGACGACATCCATGGGGCCGATTGCCGGCGCGCCTTCGCCATTCACAACGATGACTCCGCGCAGAATCAGCCGCTGGAACGGACCCTCGCCACGATCCCGATCGGGTGCTTTTGCCGGCTCGGCCCAGGCTGCCTGAAAACTGAAAAGCAAAAGCATAACAACCAGATGCTTCACGACACGTCGCATATTTTTTCTCGCACTTGTAAAAAAGGGGTGCTACAGTATAAGCGGGAAAGGATTCCCAGGAGACCAAAGTCATGGATGAGGCTACCAAGTTGGCGGCAGCCGCCGCAGCCCGTTCCGTCCCGGAACCGGATACTTCCGAGCGCGATTCCAACGCATCGTTCGTTGCGTATATGAATGACCCTGTCCAACAGGGGCTGCATGGAGAGTCCACGCAACAGGAGAACCTGACTACCTCGGCGAAAGCCCTGGATCGATGGTTCAAGGAGCGCCAGAAAAATCATGGCGCCCCCCGTCTGCTGGACGTGCCGAACGAAGCGCTGGTCAGTAACGGAGGTCCGATTCAGCTCACCGGCAATATTACGCTGGTGCGGGAAGACGGCACCGTACAATACGCAAATCACCTCGCTCTGTGCCGCTGTGGCAGTTCGAACTCGAAACCGACCTGCGACGGACAGCACCTGGAACGTGAGTTTCTGAATCCCGGCAAGATTACGCAGGCTTCCGACATCGCCGCGTCGTCCCGGCCGAGCAAGATCACGATTTCCTGCATCAAGGACGGGCCAATCACCTTTCGTGGACGTCTGCGGCTGCACAACCAGTTCGGGCAGGAGTGCGTGAAGATGCGCGGCTCGCTGTGCCGTTGTGGCCAGTCGGCGAGCAAGCCATTCTGCGATGGCTCGCACGAGCGGGTAGGATTCAAGACCGGCAGCGGCTGAGCGCTGGGCCCGTTCGGCCAGCGCGGTTGCGCGGGATAGCGTCGGGCGGCACAATCCGCCCATGGACGTATTTCGCGTATTCCAGGTCGAGGCCGCGCACCGTTTGCCCAATGTGCCCGAGGGGCACAAGTGCGCCCGCATGCACGGCCATTCGTTCCGTATCGAGATTCATGTCAGCGGACCGGTCGGCTGGGAATCGGGCTGGGTCATGGACTTCGCCGATTTGCGCACAGCCTTTCAACCCCTCTACGATCAACTCGATCACCACTGCCTGAACGACATCGCAGGGCTGGAGAACCCCACCAGCGAAAACCTCGCGCGCTGGATCTGGGACCGGCTATGCCCGCACCTGCCCGAACTCAGCAAGGTAGTCGTGCAGGAAACCTGCAACGCCGGCTGCATCTATACCGGCCCGCCATAGGACCGAATTTATTCGGGAAACGTCGCTTGTTGATCCCGAATGAATTCGGTCCTACGTTTCGCGCGAAAAAAAGAAGGCCAGACGGGTGTCTGGCCTAATCTTGAGACTTGGAGAGTCTTCACACAATCGTGTTCCGTCGACAAAGCGCTGTTCTGTTCTGTCGATGGCTGTAGTCTACGGTGGCACCCTTCCTGGGTAATTGACATGGGTCATGTATGAAATTGTTGTGAAATATGGAATTATTTGCGCTTTGGCGGCGCGCAAAGCGCCAAGCGTTTGACACCGGTCAAGTTTATGCCACGCACCATCGTTTAGGCTTGCCTTGCAAACAAAATCTATAAACAGAAGAGTCTCGTGATGGAACAACTCGTCAAGTTCAATACCGAACTGATCAAGCGCTATGACGTGGCCGGTCCGCGTTATACGTCGTACCCGACCGCCGTGCAATTCATGGAAGGGTTCGATGCGGAAGCCTATGTGCGCTACACCACCGGCAGCAACAACGAGCTGATTCCAAAGCCGCTGTCCCTCTATGTGCACCTGCCGTTCTGCCACTCGCTCTGCTACTACTGCGGCTGCATGAAGAAGGTCACGCGCCACGAGCACCAGGGCGCACAGTACCTGGAACTGCTGCTGCGCGAGGTGGAAATGCAGGGACAGCTGTTCGATCATGATCGCGAGGTCGTTCAACTCCATTTCGGCGGTGGCACACCGACCTATCACGACGACCAGCAATTGCAAACTCTGGTAGCGCAGTTGGGCCGGCATTTCTCACTCAGTGAGGACGACAGCCGTGAATTCTCGATCGAAGTCGATCCGCGCACCATCAGCCAGGACCGACTGGCACACCTCGCCGAGATGGGTTTCAACCGGATTTCGCTGGGCGTGCAGGACATCGACCCCGCGGTGCAAAAGGCGGTCAACCGGATCCAGGATCCGGAAGCAACCCTTGAGATGGTGGAACAATCACGGCAGCTGGGATTCAACTCGGTGTCGATCGACTTGATTTACGGGCTGCCCCTGCAAACCGTGGACAGTTTCAGCCGTACCATCGACACCGTGGTGGCGGCACGGCCGGACCGGCTGGCCGTCTATAACTATGCTCACCTGCCGCACATCTTCCGGGCGCAACGGATGATCGATGCAAAGGATATTCCGTCACCGGAAACCAAGCTGAAGCTGATGGAGCTGACTATCGACAAGTTGACGGATCTCGGCTATGTCTACATCGGCATGGATCACTTCGCGCTGCCCGAGGACGAACTGACCATTGCTCAGCGCGAAGGCGGATTGCAGCGGAATTTCCAGGGATATTCCACGCGCCGCGAGTGCGACCTCGTGGGCCTGGGCGTCAGCGCAATCGGCAAGGTCGGCGATTGTTATGCGCAGAATCTCAAGGACATTCCAAGCTGGCAATCGGTGGTGGCCGACGGCAAGCTGCCCATCTGGAGGGGCATCAGCCTGACCACCGAAGATCGGTTGCGACGCAGCGTGATCGAGTCGATCATGTGCCACGGCGAGGTCGAATTCGAACGATTCGAAGCCAACTTCGCCATTGATTTTCACGACCATTTCGCCTTCGAGCTCAGCCAGCTAAAGCAGCTCGAAGCAGATGGCCTGATCGAGATGGGCAACGATGCGTTCACGGCGACAGCGGAAGGACGGCTGTTGCTGCGCGCCATCGCCATGGTCTTCGACGAGTACCTGCAGGCGTCGCAAAGCGAGCCCAAATTCTCAAGGGTTATCTGATAGTTACAACGCACAACGCGAAGCCGGTAATGGCCGGAATAGCGTGCTGCGCAAGGCCTGCCACTGACCTGCATACGTAGTTATACGCATGCGGTGATCGCCTTCGATCCATATAATGCGCTCAAAAGAATTTAATATGGAGAGTGCGTCATGGAAAGTTCCCTAAGGGTTGCCAATATTCGCGATTATCGCCGTGAACCATCTCGCTCCCAGGTAGCCTGTAGCCGCTGCGCACTGGGCGAGCTTTGCCTGCCACGCGGGCTGACGCCCGACGAAACCGAGCGCTTCGAGCAAATTGTCCACCGTTCCCGACCGATCCAGCCCGGCGAGCACCTGTTTCGGGCCGGTGACGAGTTCCGCTCGGTGGCTTCCGTCCGCACCGGCTGTTTCAAGAGCTACGTGATTGACCACGAGGGGCAGGAACAGGTACTGGGCTTTCACCTGCCCGGAGAAATCATCGGTCTCGATGCCATTCACTCGTGCAAGCATGTTGCCAACGTCATCGCGCTCGACACCAGCGCGGTGTGCGGCCTGACCTTCGACACCGTCTCCAGCATGGCCCGGCATATGCCGGAACTGCAGTCGGAGCTGTTTCGCGTCATGAGCCAGCGCATCAGCGAGCTGGAGACCATCGCCGGCGATCTCAGCGCCGATGAGCGCATCGCCATGTTCCTGCTGTCGCTGTCGGATCGATTCTCGCGTCGTGGCTACTCGGACAAGGAATTCATCCTGGCCATGTCGCGTCGTGACATCGCCAGCTACCTGCGGCTTGCGACCGAGACCGTCAGCCGCGTGCTGGCGCGGTTCCAGAAGGCGGGCGTCGTCAAGGTGGACCGCAAGCAGGTCCGCATAAAGGATATGGATGAACTGCGGGCCGTTGCCCGAAAGAACTAGGAAACCGGGGCAGGAGGGCTCTCCCGCCTTCCTGCCTCAGTGATTGACACCACCCGGGCCGTGAACGTGCCCGTGTGAAATCTCCTCGGCCGTCGCATCCCGAACACCCGTTACCTCGACGTCAAAGGTCAGCGTCTGGCCGGCCAGGGGGTGGTTGGTGTCGACATCGACATTGAAGCGACCGACCTTGACCACCGTGGCCTGCACCGGTCCGCGCCGTGTCTGAATCGACACCATGCGGCCGGGTTTCAGATGCTTCGCGTCGCGAAAGTGCTTGGCCGGGATGCGCTGGACCTGGTCCGTCCTGCGCTCGCCGTAGGCTTCTTCCGGAGGGATCGTCACCTGGAACTGGTCACCTGCCGCTTTGCCGGCCAATGCTTTTTCGAGTCCGGGAATGATATTGCGCGAGCCGTGCAGGTAGGTCATCGGCTGCCGCTCCCGGGAAGATTCGATCTGCTCCCCCTGTTCGTTGCTGAGGGTGTAGTGGAATGAACCGACTTTCTTGTCTGCGATGAGCATGCGGGTACCCGTGTGTCAGGAGTCGGATTGGGGTGGCGCGTCTCCGTCCACGACGATCGTGATCACTTGACTCATGACCGGCGGGTCGTGCGGGACGTGGGCGTAGTCGGCCAGCAGGAGTTGCAGCGTATGCTGGCCCTCTCCAAGGTCCAGTTGCGCCTGGGTCTGACCCTTCCCGTAATGCCGGATATGTTCGTTGACCGGCAGGGGTTGACTGAGGTCCGGCAGATCCGGCAGGTCGATCAACAGGTGGAAATGGCCGGTGTTGTCGATCTGGCTCCCGGCTGGTGCGATGCCCATCCCGCTGATCGTGAAGCGGACCACGAACGACGGCTGCACCACGTCGCCATCGGACAGGTTGGCGAAAGCGACCATGGCGCCCTCGGCAGAGGGGGTCCGCGCACCCGCATAGCCTGAAGCGCATAGACAGGCAAGGACCAAGACCGCGCACACCAGAACCCCTGACTTCAGTTTCATAAACATGCTCCCGATTCGTCGCGATTATGGAGTGTAGCGCAAGTTGGCGCTACTGCTGTTCACCGAGCCAGCGATCGACTTCCTCGGTCAGCACGTCCAGCGGCACGGAGCCCAGCGCCAGGATGAAGTCGTGGAACGCGCGAATGTCGAAATCGGATCCTAGCTGTGCTTCCGCCTTGGCGCGCAACTGCCAGATCGTGTACTCACCCAGCTTGTAACTGAGGGCCTGGGCTGGCCAGGAAATATAGCGATCGACCTCGGTGGTCACCTCGTGCAGGGACAGTGCGGTGTTGGAGGCCAGGTAGTCCAGCGCGCGCTCGCGGGTCCAGCCCATCGCGTGGATGCCGGTGTCAATGACCAGCCGGCAGGCGCGCCACATTTCGTAGGTCAGCCGGCCGAAATGCTCGTAGGGCGTTTCGTAGATATCCATCTCCAGCCCCAACTTCTCCGCGTACAGGCCCCAACCCTCACCGTAGGCGGAGATGTAGTCATAACGCCGGAACGGCGGCTGGCCGTCCTGCTCCTGGGCCAGCGCGCCCTGGATGTGGTGCCCCGGCGCCCCTTCGTGGAGGGTCAGCGCAGGGATGGCGTAGAGCGGCCGGCTTTCCAACGCATGGGTATTGACCCAGTAGTAACCGCCCCGGTTTGCCTCCAGCGGAGCGCCTACGTAGCGTCCGGCGGTGTAAAACGGCGCGATGTCGTCCGGCACCGGAGCCACGCCATAGGGCTGCCTCGGCAAGTGGCCGAACAACATCGGCAGGCGACCGTCGATCTTCTTGGCGAAGTAGGACGCGTGCGCCAATAGCTCCCTGGGGGTCTTCGCGTAGAACTGCGGATCGGTGCGCAGGAAAACCAGGAAAGCGGCGAAATCACCTTCGAACTCCAGCTCATCGATGATCGTCTCCATATCGGCGCGAATCCGGGCCACCTGTTCCAGGCCGATGTCGTGGATTTCTCGCGGCGTCAGGTCCACCGTGGCGTACTGCCGAATCTGCGCGCGATAAAAACGCTCGCCGCCCGGCAGCTCCGTCGCACCCAGCGTCACCCGGGCGCCGGGCAGGTACTCGTCATGGTAGAAAGCCAGCAAGCGCCGGTATGCCGGTATCACGTCCTGCTCGATGACTTGCCCGGCCGTTGCCAGCAACTGCGCCCTGTCCCCGCCGGCAATCGATTCGGGCAGGTCCGCAAACGGCGTGAAGAAGGGACTGTCCTGGGGGCTCTCCACCAGCTGTGCCTTGATCGGTTCGTCGCGCCCATCGAGAATCACGCGGGGCTGGGTGAATCCTTCGGCGACGCCGCGGCGCATCAGTTCGATGTACTCGTCCATGACGGCCGGCAATTCGTGCAGGCGGGCCAGGTAGTTACGGTAATCACCGGCGCGGTTGAAGTCGGTGTCGTCGGGCAGCCTGGCCCATTCCATGAAAAAGCCGGAGTCGCTGTTGAACGGTATCAGGTAACTGCGGGTTTCATACGCGGCGATGAAATTGTCCATCTGCTGCACGAAGATCCGGTAGTTGACGCACTCGTCGTGCTCCAGCCGCTCGCACGATATGGCGTCGAGTTGTCTGCGGATATCCTGCCAGAAGGCGTGGCGGCGCGCCTGGTCCGCCTCGCTCACCCGCCCCATGCGGTCGTCGAAATCGTGCACGCCGACGTAGCTGGCGAACAGGGGAAACTCGCGCAAGCGGAACGCCCACTCGGCCTCGTAGACAGACCTGAAGCTATCGCTGTCGGCGGCGGCAAGTGCGACCGGTGGCAGCAGCGCGGCCACGGCAAGGCAAGCCCCCAGGATTCGAGCGCAACGGGCGGTCGCATGGGTCATCGTGTGTCTCCCGGAATCATGTCTAGGTGACGGTGAAGCCCGCCCAGAAGGGGTCGTCTTCGGGATCCACCGTGATCAGGTTATGGCCATAGACCCGTGCCCAGCCTTCCACGCTGGGCACGATGGCCGGAAAGTCCCCAACGCGCGTCAATGACTCCACGCGGCCGTTGAACTGGCTGCCGATGTAACTCTCGTGCACGAAGGCGTCTCCCGCGGCCAGGCTCCCGCGGGCCGCCAGTTGCGCCATGCGGGCCGAGGTGCCGGTGCCGCAGGGCGACCGGTCGATCGCGGCATCGCCGTAAAACACAGCGTTGCGTGCATCCGAATTGGCCAGCCGCGGCCGGCCGGTCCACATGACGTGGCGCATGTGGGACAGGCGCTCATCATCCGGATGCCCGAACTGGTAGCGCTGGTTGATCCGTTCACGCAGCAGCGGACTGAGGCGAACGATGTCGGCCGCACTCAATTGCTCCAGGTCGGAATAAATGTCCTGGGGTTCCACGATGGCGTAGAAATTTCCGCCGTAGGCCACGTCGAACTTCAATGGCCCGCCGAGTTCCGGGCATTCCACTTCCAGGCCGCTGGAGTGCAGGAAGGATGGCACATTGGTTAGCCGCACCGAGCGCACCTTGCCGTGCTCCTCCCGGTAGGTCACCGATACTCGCCCCGCTGGCGTCTCGAGGTCGAGCCGGCCCGGTGTGCGGGGCCTGACCAGGCGGTTTTCCACAGCGATGGTCACGGTGCCGATGGTGCCATGACCGCACATCGGTAGGCAGCCCGATGTTTCGATGAACAGCACGCCGATGTCGCAATCGGCGCGGTCGCTCGGATACAGGATGCTGCCGGACATCATCGCGTGCCCCCGGGGCTCATACATCAGCGCGGTGCGAATCCAGTCATACTCGGCCACGAAATGCTGCTGGCGGTCGAGCATGCTGTCGCCTTCCAGCGGCGGTGCCCCACGGTAGACCAGGCGTACCGGGTTGCCGCAGGTATGCGCGTCGATGCAATGGAATTGGGCCGGTTTGGGCTGGGTCATTTTCCGTTTCAGAACCTCGTTATCGAGAATGGCGCCAGATCGATGCCCGGATCCTCGCCGAAGACCATGCGGGCGATGAGCTTACCGGTGGTGGGCCCCTGGGTCAGCCCATAATGCCCATGACCGAACGCGCAGACAACATGCTCCCGGCCCGGCAGCGGCCCCAGTACCGGCAGCGAATCGGGCATCATCGGCCGCTGCCCCATCCACTCGGTGACCCCGCTGCCGCCCAGATCCGGAACGAATTGACGAGCCACGTCGACCAGCGCCCTGGCACGCGCGTAGTCCGGCGGCGTGTCCAGCGTGGCGAATTCCGCCGTACCGCTGATACGCAACCCTCCGGCCATCGGCGTCAGCAGGACGTGGCGGGAGGCCGACATAACGGGGTGATTCAGCTCGATCGCAGGCTGCGCGAACATCGTGTGATAGCCCCGCTTGGGCATGAGCGGGACTTTGAAGCCGAGTGGCCGCAGCAGGCGGTTCGACCAGACCCCGGTCGCGAGGATCAGCCGGTCGGCACGCAGGCGCCGCCCCGACACCGTATCGACGGTGACTCCTGCCGGGTCGGTGGCGATGCCCTTGACGCGATCCCGAATCCAGTTGGCGCCCCGTTCGACCGCGGCATCGGCGAACCGCGCCGTCATCCCACCCGGATCGGTGACGTGCTGCCAGAGCGGCTCGAACAGGGCCACTCCGCTACCCAGCCTCACCCGCGGCTCCAGCGCCGCCAGCTCGTCACGCTCCAACCGCCGCCAGGACAGCCCGTGCCGTTCCCGCTCCCGGTATTTCCACGCATCGGCCGCGAACCCGGCTTCAGTCTCGTACAGCAGTATCGCACCGCGCGTTGCGCGCAGATGTTCGCTGCCGGTGGCGGCCAAGATTTCATCGAAATCGCTGACCACATGCTCCATCAGGGTTAGCTGGGCGGCGATGATTTCGGCGACACGCCCGCGGGATCCCGCCCGCCAGAAGCGGTACAGCCACGGCGCTACCCGTGGCAACTGCGACCAGCGGATGCGCACGGGCCCTCCCGGATCCAGCAGCCAGCGCGGCACCTTGCGGATCACCCCGGGATGGGAAAACGGAAACACCGACGTCTTGGAGATGCAGCCGGCATTGCCGAAGCTGGTCGACTGGCCCGGCAGCTCGGAATCGATCAGGGTGACGTTCGCGCCGCGGCGCTGAAGATGCCATGCGCAGGACGCGCCCACGGTACCCGCGCCAATCACGACGCAACGCAGCGGACCAGCCACCGGTTCAGCCCAGGCGGTCGACACCGGCAGCCAGGCGCTCGAACACCGCGATCACGCCATCGACGGCCTTCTGGGCGCCATTGAAGTCGCGCCGGGCGGCCAGCCGCGCCAGGTTCGATTGGGCGGAAATCGCATCGGAAAGCTGCAGCCGTTGCCGGTGCAAATACCAGAAACGGCGGCAGTGGCTGCGCAAAGGCGCTACCGCAGCGCTGGCGAACGGGTTCCCCGCGCAGTCGTCGAGCAGGCGGTTGATCTCGTTCTCCAGCCTCAGGAATGCCTCGAAATTGTCGTGCGCGACGGCCAGTTCACGGGCGATCGCAGCAAGCCCTCCGCGCTGTTCGTCCTTCGCATTCAACGCGGCGC
>Ga0316190_10003526_pt1 | contig 11351 bp, 11 predicted proteins | sample Eddworburrow2_MG_FD_204929 | JGI IMG/M metagenome (GOLD analysis project Ga0316190, IMG submission 204929) | Coastal sediment microbial communities from Maine, United States - Eddy worm burrow 2 | ecosystem: Environmental > Aquatic > Marine > Coastal > Sediment | place: USA: Maine | collected... | reverse complement strand
TCGGCATCTATGAAATGGATGAAGAAGAAACACAGCTGGAACGCGAACAACTATTACCACTGGCTCGCTGGCTAGCACTGGACGATGACCAGCGACTCCCCAGAGAGTCCACAGGAAAAATAGATAATAGCCTACCGGCTATCTCAGTAGTAGCATCCAACCACCGTTAAAAGAAAACTCAACGCTTCGGCAAATACCACAACGGGTTAACCGGCTTACCCTTGCGCCGTACTTCAAAATGTAGCTTCACCGTATTGGTTCCACTATTTCCCATCTCCGCGATGACCATACCCGCCTTTATATTCTGACCTTCCTTAACCAGTAATTTTCGATTATGGGCATAGGCACTGAGAAACTGTTCATTGTGTTTAATAATAATCAACTTGCCATAACTGGCCAGGCCTTCACCGGCATAAACCACCCGACCACTCGCCGCCGCTTTTATAATTGAACCACTCGCAGCGCGTATATCTATCCCCTTACGGCCCGGCTGTTTATCTGAAAAGGTTTGAATCACCTTACCCCAAACCGGCCAGCGCCAGACGACCTTCTTCGGATATTCTGGCGGCGGCGGTTTAGTGGTAACAATTATTGTGTTTTTCTGGTGCATCTCAACTGGCTTCTTTACGGGTAATTTATTGACCGTCATTGATCCCACTGACTTATCCATAACCACAGGCTTCTTCTTTTCTGCCGATGAAATGGCCGCAAGCTCCTCTCCAGCTGGCGGTGACGTTATACGGAGATTCTGACCGGGACTAATCAGATAAGGAGGCTTAATATTATTCCACCGCGCCACTTCTTTATAATCCTGACCATAACGAAAACTAATTGAGTACAGAGTTTCACCCTTACGCACCATGTGCCCAACATGACTACCGCAACCACTGAGGACCACAGTGGTCATAATAAACAATATGATTACAGTTAGTGGCACTCCTCTCATATGTCATCCGTTATAAAACTGGTCTGGTAACAATTTAATAATGCAGCGTCATGTCGAACTGAAGGCATTGTGGAACAAGGCTGTAGCGTGACCTCGGTACCGCTTGACAGCTAAGAAAGGTCATCATCACCCCTCACTCAGCACTCAGCACTCAATATTCAGCTACCATTTTTATACACAACATAGCTGATAAGCAATAACACAATCAGCACCCAGCCTAGTCGATCAATATATTGCCGTAACAGACGCTCCATTTTTTCACCGGCAAGATAAATCAAACCGGCCAGCAAAAAGAAACGTGCACCACGACCTATCAATGATGCCAGAACAAAGGGGACAAAGGCCATGCCGGCGACACCGGCACTGATTGTAAATATTTTGTATGGAATAGGGGTAAACCCTGCCAGAAATACAACCCACACGCCCCATTGATCGAACCAGTCACGCGCATGTAGATAGGTTTCGGCATACCCCAGTTCTTGAATCCAGGGTTCGACACTGTCAAAGGCCAGCATACCAATCAAGTAACCCAGCACACCACCAAGGACCGATGCCAACGTTGTAACCGTGGCATAAAACCACGCCTTGTGCCGTTTTGCCAGCGCCATCGGTGCCAACATGATATCTGGTGGAACAGGAAAAAAAGAAGACTCGGCAAAGCTGAGTCCTGCCAGGTACCAGCTTGCATGACGGTGCGCAGCCCAGGCCAATACCTTGTCATAGAGACGGGAGAATAATTTCATTTTAAATGATATTAATTATTACCTGACAACATCGGCACAAAGCTTACAGCCTCCAACTCTTGCTGTTCGTATGCCTCCTCCGTGCGGGTAATCAAGGTTAGTTGCTGCAGGCCCTGCCTGCCCACTGGAATAATCAGACGGCCACCAACCCCCAGTTGTTCCAGTAAGGCCTGCGGAACCTGCTCAGGGGCCGCCGTCGCGATAATGGCATCAAAGGGGGCCTGATCGGGCCAGCCGATCATCCCATCGGCATAATTGCTACGTATATTACGTAGCTGTAAATCCTGGAAGCGCTCGCGCGCCTGTGTCAACAGCGGCTGGATCCGCTCCAACGTGAATACCTTTTTGGCAACGGTCGACAATATCGCCGCCTGGTAACCGGAACCGGTACCTATCTCTAGCACCTTGTCCAACGGCCCGGTGTTTAATAATATCTCCGTCATCCGCGCGACAATATAGGGCTGTGAAATCGTCTGACCATGGCCAATGGGTAAGGCAGTATCCTCATAGGCGCGACTGGACAAGGCCTCATCAACAAAGATATGCCGAGGCGTATTACGCATGGCATCGAGAACACGAACGTCCTTGATGCCCTCATCCTTCAGGCGCTGAATCAAACGCTCACGGGTGCGCATTGAGGTCATACCAATGCCCTGATGACGTTTATTAATCACAGACTGATCTCCGCGGCCCACGTCGTCAGCATCGCCAATTCACCATGACGGGTTAAATCAACCTTCAATGGCGTAATCGATACCTGTTTGTTTTTTATTGCATGAAAATCCGTCCCTGGCCCGGCGTCCTGTTCACTACCCACCGGCCCGACCCAATAGACCGACTGCCCACGCGGATCCTTCATTTCGATCACTGGCTCGGATTTATGTCGATTACCCAAACGGGTAACAACAAAACCCTGTAGATCCTTATAGGGAATATCCGGGACATTAACATTGAGAATAATATCCGCTGGCAATAGTGCATCACGCAGACGTTCGAGTATCTGAACCACAACATCTGCCGCCGTCTGATAATGGTCCAGCTGACTACCCGCCAGAGAAACGGCGAGTGCAGGAAAACCAAGAAAACGACCTTCCATCGCCGCCGCAATCGTACCGGAATAAAGAACATCATCCCCCATGTTCGCCCCGGCATTAATACCGGAAATCACCATATCCGGTTCCTGCTCCAGCAAACCGGTAATGGCCAGGTGAACACAATCCGTTGGTGTACCATTGACACGTATAAAACCATTGTCACCACGAATAGCCCGCAACGGGTTATCCAGGGTCAATGAATTACTGGCTCCACTACGATCACGATCAGGGACAACGACATTAATCTCGGCATAGGCATTAAGCGTATTAACGAGGCAGGACAAACCAGGGGCAAGGTAACCATCATCGTTACTTATTAAAATATTCATGTTCAACAACGATGACAAGTCATCGAAATAGTATCAGGTCATTACCGTTGTACACAGGGCCATCAGTGCACTGGGATAGATGCCAAGAGCCAATACAGATAGACCATTGACGGACATTACTGCATTCATATCAAATGGGCTCTGTAACGGTGTTTTATCATCCGTACGATCAAAATACATGACCTTGACGACGCGCAGGTAATAAAAGGCACCAATCACAGAAAAGATCACTGCAACAACGGCAAGCCATACCATACCAATATCTACTACCGCTCGAAGCACAGACAGCTTGGCATAAAAACCCGCTGTCGGCGGCACACCAGCCATTGAAAACATCAGTATCAACATAATAAAGGCAAACCAGGGACTACGCTCATTAAGGCCACGGAAGTCATCCACTTTATCGGCCTCAAAGCCATTACGACTCAACAGGATGATCATACCAAAGCCACCCAATGACATAATCGTATAGACCAGCACATAGAACATTGCCGCCGAATTACCTTCCATCGTCCCGGTAAGCACACCCAGCAACAAAAAGCCGATATGCGATATGGTTGAATAGGCCAACATCCGTTTAATATTTTTCTGGGCAATGGCGACCACGTTACCAACGGCAATGGACAAGACCGAGAGAATAATCAGCATGTCCTGCCATTCAACATGCAAACCTGACAGGCCATCAACCAATAGACGTATGACCATGGCAAAGGCGGCAATCTTAGGGGCCGTTCCAATAAACAATGTCACGGCCGTCGGCGCACCGTGATAAACATCCGGCAACCACATGTGAAACGGAACCGCCCCCAGTTTGAAGGCCAGGCCAACAATGATAAAGGTTAGGCCAAAGATAAGAACCAGATTATTATCACCCTGAGCCTGCTGAACAAACATGGCAATGGCCGACAAATCAAGACTACCCGTCGCACCATAGATCATAGACATACCATACAACAGCATGCCTGATGCGATAGCCCCAAGGATGAAATACTTCATCGCGGCCTCAGAGGCATGTTCTGAATCACGATTCAGCGCCACCATCGCGTATAAACACAAGGACATCGTTTCCAGACCCAGATAGATCATCAGCATTGAATTGGCCGACACCATAATCATCATGCCGAGCACTGCAAATAAACCCAGCACAAAGAATTCACCACAGAATAGCTTGCGTTCACGTAGATATTCACGTGAATAGAGGAATACTACCGCCGTAACCAGATAAATAAATATCTTCAGCACATCACTCATGCTATCGCTGATAAACATATTGCTGAATGCCATTTGCGTTCCGGCACTGTGCAGACTAACCGTCAACAAGGCGGCGCCTAACAGGGTCGCCTGCGCAAGCAAATAGCTGATAATGCGATTATCATCTGATAAAAATAGATCCACTAGCAAGACCACGCAGGCCATCGTCAAGACGAAGATCTCGGGTAATGCGGGCATCAAGTCTGTGTATTCAAAATTCATTATCTATTCTCTTGTCTGGCATAAATACCATTCTGGCATAAATACCCGCCATTCATATTACAGTTTGGAAACCATAACCTGTTCAATCAAGTGATCAACCGAGCTATGCATAACCTCAACCAACGGATCCGGCCATACACCCAGCAGTATGACAATCACTGCCAGGACACCGAGCATTGATGCCTCTCGTGTATTAATATCCTTCAATTGGGCAACATTATCGTTTGCGACCTCACCAAAGATAACTCGCTTTACCATCCACAAGGTATAGGCGGCGCCCAGTATCAGCGTTAATGCCGCAAGGAAGGCATACCAGAAATTTGCCTTAAAGGCAGCCAGGATAACCATGAATTCGCCAACAAAACCCGATGTGCCCGGAAGCCCGGCATTGGCCATAGCAAACAGAACCATAAAGGCCGCAAACCATGGCATGGTATTAACAACACCGCCATAATCACTGATATTACGTGAATGCATACGGTCATACATAACCCCGACACAGAGGAACAACGCACCGGAGATAAACCCATGCGAAATCATTTGTACCAGGGCTCCCTCGATACCCATGGCCGCGCCGCTGATATTACCGCTGCGTTCGACTATCGTGAAAATAATGAAGAAGCCCAGTGTTACAAAGCCCATGTGGGAAATTGATGAATAGGCAATCAACTTCTTCATATCTTCCTGGGCCAGTGCGACAAGACCGATATAGACCACCGCGATCAGCGACAATGTAATAACCAGCCAGTCCAGTTCACTGCTGGCGTCCGGTGTTATCGGTAACATAAAACGAATAAAACCATAGGCACCCAACTTCAGCATAATAGCCGCCAGGATGACCGAGCCTCCTGTTGGCGCCTCAACATGGGCATCCGGCAACCAGGTATGTACTGGCCACATTGGCACCTTGACGGCAAAGGCAACAAGGAATGCCAGGAAAATAAATATTTGTGCCGTTAATCCCAGCTGAACATCATGAAAGTCCAGTAAGCTGAAACTATCTGCCTGAAAATACAGATAGATCAATGCAATCAGAAGAAAGACTGAACCCAGAAAGGTATACAGAAAAAACTTAACGGCGGCATAGACACGATTAGCCCCGCCCCAGACGCCAATCACCAGGAACATTGGAATCAACATGCCTTCCCAGAAGACATAAAATAGAATGGCATCAAGAGAACTGAAGACACCAATCATCATGCCCTCCATAATAAGAAAGCAGGCCATGTATTGAGCGGTCTTATATTGTATAACTTCCCAGCCGGCAACAATCACCAGCACCGTTGCGAAGGTCGTCAGCAATATCAACGGCATCGATATGCCATCGACACCAAGATGATAATTGATATTAAATGCAGGTATCCAGGCAAGCTTTTCGACGAACTGCATCTGATACATCGTCGTATCGAAGCCACTAAACAATGGAATCGATAATACGAAGGTAAACGCCGCTACCAATAATGATAACCAGCGAACAGCATTGTTATTACCGCTTTTAGCTACCGCTAAAACAAGCAGGCCACCAATAATGGGAACCCAGATAACAAGGCTGAGCAGAGGTAGTCCAGAAGCCATCACAAATCCCTAATCACAGTTTTACAGAATAACAAAATACGTCAGCATGCCTAGCAGGCCAACAATCATGGCAAAGGCATAGTGATACAAGTAACCGGTCTGCACGCGCCGAAGCACTGTAGCGAACCAACCGATCGTCCGTGCCGTGCCATTAACCATGACACCATCTATAGCGAGCGTATCACCACCCTTCCATAAAGACTGCCCCAGCCGAAGGCTACCCCGCGCAAAAAACTTTTGATTGAATGAATCACAACCATAATTATTCATCAGTACATTATAAAGCGGTGACATGGCATTACGTAACTGAGTAGCAATCTGTGGTTGTTTCATATAGATGTACCAAGCTGAAGCCAGCCCTGCCATGGCCAGCCAGAAGGCTGGCCCCATCAAACCATGTAACACAAACCCAGTTACACCATGGAAATTTTCCCCCACCCTGGCCAGGGTGTCATTGGCAGCAGAAACATAAATAGCCGCACCAAAATAATCACCAAACAGCATAGGGTTGATCGTCATGGCACCAATAAACAATGATGGGATAGCCAGCAGGATCAATGGCACTGTCACCACCTTTGGCGACTCGTGCAAATGCTCACGGGTGTGCTCATCCATTCGTTCCTTACCATGAAACACCAGAAAGAACATACGGAATGAATAAAAGGCCGTTATAAACACACCAATCAAAACAGCCGCATACGCAAAACCGGCGCCAGGCGTTTGTGATGCATGCACCGCTTCAATGATACTGTCTTTTGAGAAAAAGCCGGATGTGCCGGGAAAACCAATCAGGGCCAAGGAGCCAATCAACGAGGTCCAGTAGGTAATCGGCATGTATTTCTTCAGGCCACCCATCTCACGAATATCCTGCTTATGATGCATCGCAATGATTACAGAGCCGGCCGCCAGGAATAATAAGGCCTTAAAAAAGGCATGGGTCATCAGATGAAAGATTGCCGCGCTGTAGGCCGAGGCACCTAAGGCCACTGTCATATAACCCAATTGCGATAACGTCGAATAGGCAACTACACGCTTGATATCATTCTGCACAATACCCAGCAGGCCCATAAACAATGCCGTTATGGCACCGATAATCATAACAAAGCTCAGCGCCGTAACCGACAATTCATACAGGGGCGACATCCGCGCGACCATGAAGATACCGGCGGTAACCATCGTCGCCGCATGAATCAAGGCCGATATAGGCGTCGGGCCTTCCATTGAATCGGGTAGCCACACATGCAAGGGAACCTGTGCCGATTTACCCATCGCACCAACAAACAGCAAAATACAGATAACAGACATAACCGACCATTCCAGACCAGGAATGATCTCCATTTGCATGTCCTTCATAAGCGGTGCTGCTGTAAAGACATCGGCATAATCAAGGCTATTGAAATACATCAATACAGCGGCGATACCCAACAGAAAACCGAAATCACCTACGCGGTTAACCAGAAATGCCTTGAGATTTGCAAATATGGCGGTTTCCTTCTTAAACCAGAAACCAATCAGCAAATAAGAGACCAGACCAACAGCCTCCCAGCCAAAGAACAGCTGCATGAAGTTGTTGGACATAACCAGCATCAGCATGGAAAAGGTAAACAGGGAAATATAACAGAAGAATCGCTGATAACCCGGGTCATCTTTCATATAACCAACGGTATAGATATGCACCATCAAAGAGACAAAGGTGACCACCATCATCATAACAGCAGTCAGGCGATCAATCAGGAAACCCACTTCAAACTGAATGCCATCACTGACCAACCAGGTATAGATAGCACCATTAAAGATAGCACCATCATCCATAACGATGGCCTTAAATACAAACAATGACAATAGAAAGGAAATGGCAACACCAATAATGGTTACCCAATGGGCACCACTGCGGCCAATTTTTTTACCCACCAAACCCGCTATCAATGAACCAATGAGCGGTGCCAGGATAATTGCAAGATAAATACTCTTCATGACTAGCCTTTCAGTGAATCCAGATTGCTAACATTAATCGTCCGCTTATCACGAAACAGAACAATGAGAATGGCCAGACCAATGGCGGCCTCAGCGGCTGCCACGGTCAGAATAAAAAAGACAAATATCTGCCCGGCACTATCCTGCAAATAATGTGAAAAAGCAACGAAGTTGATATTCACCGCTAACAACATTAACTCGATAGACATCAATATAATAATGATGTTTTTTCTGTTAAGGAAGATGCCGGCAAGGCTGATACAGAATAATACCGCCCCCAGGATCAGATAATCAGATAATGCAATCATTCGTCAGTCGTCTCTTAAGAATTTCCGGATATACTTTATTTATTTTCTGCATTCATCTTAACAACGCGCACTCGATCTTCAGCCCTTACACGAACCTGTTCAGCAGGGTTCTGGTACTTACTGTCAGGACGACGGCGCATCGTCAGTGTTATTGCCGCAACAATGGCTATCAACAATATAGTCGCGGCTATCTCAAAGGGATAGGCATAAACGGTATACAATATCTCGCCCAAAGCCTCAGTATTACTGTAATCGCCAGCACGCGGTAGCGGATCAGCAACCTTATCCAGGCCGAACATCTGCGGACCAACAACAAAGGCCATTTCCACCAGCATAACCACTGCAACAAAAACACCGACTGGTAGATAACGTATAAACCCTTCACGCATCGGCTCGACATTAATATCCAGCATCATAACCACGAACAGGAACAACACCATTACCGCACCAACATAGACAAGCACCAATACTATAGCCAGAAATTCCGCCTCCAGCATCAACCAGATTGCAGCACAAGTAAAAAACGTCAGCACCAGAAACAAGGCGGCATGTACCGGGTTGCGTACGGTTATTACCGCACTGGCCGCCATCACCAGAACGGTAGAGAAGGCATAAAATAGTATCTGTTCTATATTCATCTAAGTATTCAATCCCGCTAACAATCGGTTATCGATACGGCGCATCCTGTGCGCGATCTGCAGCAATTTGCTGCTCATTCTTATCACCATGCTGAAGCAACAGATCCTTGGTCATGATGTTTTGTCCGCGTTGATCAAAGACGTATTCAAACTCACGGGTTTCAACAATAGCATCAACCGGACATGCCTCTTCACAGAAACCACAATAAATACATTTAAACAAATCAATATCATAACGCGTCGTACGTCGCGAACCATCATCACGCGGCTCTGCCTCAATGGTAATGGCCATAGCCGGACATACCGCCTCACATAATTTACAGGCAATACAGCGTTCTTCACCATTGGCATAACGACGCAGGGCATGCTTGCCTCTAAAACGATTAGACTGCGGCGTTTTTTCTTCCGGGTATTGTACGGTAATCTTTCTTGCGAAAAAATATTTCCCCGTCAAATGCAGCCCGCGTAAAAGCTCCCATAACAGGAAACTCTTCAGATAAAATTGTATTGCCTTCATATCTCGTATGCCTTAATCGAACCAGGGTCCCAACTGCGCCATTACCGCAGCCGCAACAACCAACAACCAAACAATTGTCACTGGAATAAAGACCTTCCAGCCCAGACGCATGATCTGGTCATAACGGTAGCGGGGAAAGGTGGCCCGGAACCATAAAAACAGAAACAGAAAGAATGACATTTTCGCCAGAAGCCAGACAATACCCGGCACCCAGGCAAACATTGCTTCAATCACCGGGATACCTGCGAAAGGTGATAACCAGCCACCCGCAAACATGATCGCCGACAAGGCCGCAATCAAAATCATATTGGCATATTCCGCAAGGAAGAACAGCGCAAAGGTCATGCCGGAATATTCAACATGAAAACCGGCAACGATTTCCGATTCACCTTCGGAAACATCGAACGGCGCACGATTGGTCTCCGCGACGCCGGAAATAAAATACACCAGAAACAACGGCAGCAACGGTAACCAGAACCAATGCAGAACTGAACCTTCCTGTGCTCGAACGATATCACCCAGATTCATACTGCCCGCGGCCAGTAACACGCCAACCAATGCAAAACCCATGGCAATCTCATAGGCAACTACCTGGGCTGCCGAACGTATGGCACCCAGATAGGCATATTTAGAATTGGATGCCCAACCGGCAATAATAATTCCGTAGACACTTAACGACGTCAGCGCCAATACATACAATAATCCGGCATTGATATCGGCCAACACCATACCATCATCAAAGGGTATCACCGCCCATGCCGCCAGCGCAGGTGCCAGGGCCAGCATCGGTGCAACGATAAACAGAAAATGATTGGCCTTGGTTGGGATGATTATTTCTTTCAACGCCAACTTCAAACCATCAGCAATCGGTTGTAGCAGGCCTCGCGGTCCGACACGATTAGGACCAATACGTACCTGCATATAGCCGATCACCTTACGTTCTGCCAATGTCAGGTAGGCCACCGACAACATAATCGGTACCACTATCACCACAATTTTGACGATAATAATCAACAGTGACTGCAATGTCTCGGGCACCATACCCCAGCTTGCCAATATTAATTCCATTACTTCACCCTTTGCATCAGTTATTGCATGCCGCTATCTGTATGGCAGCACCATAACGACCCAGACCATCACTACCGGACACACCGCCAGCAATCATCACACATCCATCAGGTATTCGCTCATCAATTACCAGCGGCAGGCGCTGCTGTTCACCCTGTTGCTGCACATTGACCTCAGTTTGCTGCAGCAACGATAGTCGCTCAGCCTCTGAACCATTAATCATGGCCGTCAATACCGCCGCATCCGACGCCATCTGCAAGGAACCGGCTCGACGTGTTATCGCATCAACAGCATAAATAGGCACATCGGCAATACGTACTAGGCCGTCAATCATCGCTACTTGTGCACCCAGTTGAGCATCACGTTTCTTATCAACAACAACACCACTACATGCCTGCGCTAACTCCGCCTTGATTTCATCCGAAGACACATAATCAAAGCCGTCGACATCAAATAAATTACCCAGCACCCTCAAAACCTTCCAGGCCGGGCGCGCCTCACCTTGCGGGCCAATAACAGCAGAGAAACTCTGCCACTGCCCTTCTACATTAACAAAGGTCCCTGAGGTTTCAGTAAACGGTGTTACCGGCAGGATGACGTCCGCATATTTTTCTATCGCCTTGCTCTTAAAGGCCGATAAAGAAACCACGAACTGGGCATCCATTAAGGCATTGATTGCCATCCAG
>Ga0316190_10003525_pt1 | contig 11351 bp, 7 predicted proteins | sample Eddworburrow2_MG_FD_204929 | JGI IMG/M metagenome (GOLD analysis project Ga0316190, IMG submission 204929) | Coastal sediment microbial communities from Maine, United States - Eddy worm burrow 2 | ecosystem: Environmental > Aquatic > Marine > Coastal > Sediment | place: USA: Maine | collected... | reverse complement strand
TCCTGGTAGTCGCCGATCTGGAATCGGATGAAGTAGCCGTCGTCGTACTTCTTGCCTTCGAACTCGTTGGCGCCGAAGTTATGGTACCCGAAGGCGGTGAGTTTGATGGGCCAGCGATCACTCATCTTGTACTGCCACTCGGCGAAGATGTTGCCGACCTGGAAGTCAGAGATGAGCATGTCCTGATCATCCAGAATATTTGTGACTCGGTTGCCTCGAATCTTGCCGTCGAGGGTCAGATCGGCGACGTACTGGGGATTGACCCAGTCGTCATACCCACCACCGACGGTCAGCTTGTGTTTGGAGGCGAGCTTGAGGTTGCCCCGGACCTGACCGCCCAACAGATACGCGTCGTCGCCCTGTTTTCGTTCTTCGAGGTAGTACTGGTAGGTGCTGGCCGAAAACGCTCCGACGTCGAAATTCTGGAGCATGCCTTCGACGGTGACATCATCGTCCCACTGGAAATCCGAGACCTTCCACAGTTTCTTGGCGTCGAATTTCCCGACGTGGAGGCCGAACCAATCCAGCGGGGTGAAGGCGGCGAAGGCCTCTGTGACAGCGATGGGTTTCATCGTGAAGCCGCCCTCCACCGTCTGGTTGTCCGACACCGGGTCGAGGGGGTCGCCGGTGCGCAGCTGAAAACCGACCTTCATCCATTCGGTGACATCGGTGTAGATGCCCGCCCGGAACCGGAGTCGCTCGCGCTGGCGGACGTTGTTGTCCGAGATTCCGTCGATCTTGAAACCTTCATAGCGAAGGCGGGCGTCTCCCTTGAAGTCGATCCGGTCGTACCACTTTTCTTTCTTCTTCGCGTCGGGATCGGGGACCGGCAGTGGCTCGGCGGTTGCGACCTGTGGCGCTTCGGTGCTCAGCACCGCCGGAGGCTTCGCTTCGGCGACCTTGGCCGCCTCCCTCCGGGCGTACTCGGCCTGCACCGCACTCGCCTGCTCGGCGGTGATCACGCCCTGCTCGACCAGCAGCTCGAGCAATGGATCCATCTCCGGTTCATCGGTCTGGGCGAAGACCGGCAGGGCCAGGCACACAACCAGCGCCGTGATTAGAGCTGTCCACCGTTTGGTCATGAGTGTCTCCTCGTGATCTTGATTTCCTCCGATCATGGCCCGGAGGGGTGACGCGGATCATCCCGGTAACGGATGTTAGCCGAGCGAAGCCGATATGAAGCCGGTGCTAAGTATTGGAGGAGGGGATGCCAGGCACCCATCCCGCGTTCTGTTGAGGGTCGGTGGGTCTGCGCCTCGACCGGACGTACCGCTTCAAATCATTGTTTGAAGGACGTTCTTGCGGTTGCCTCGAGCGTGAGGGCCAAACAATGTTTGAGGGGGCACTCTCGGCCAACCACGATGAGGAAATCATGCTCAGAGGCACGCCGATGACAGGCTTCTCTCATCGGCCGTGGATCGTGGAGGATCGAAGCTGAAACACGAAGATCACAAAGGGCCACAAAGAAACCACAAAGTTGTTGTTGACTCATCGCAAGGAAACGAAACCGCAATTTTGAAAGTGGGGCCGCGGAACGGATCGAAAGGAGCCCGAGTCATTCATGCCATGCTTTGTGGCACCTTCGTGGTTCTTGGTGATCTTTGTGTTTCAAGGCCGGGCGTGGATTTCACCGTTCCAAAGAGATCCCCAGAGCCTCAGCGACCAACGGAGCGACAGCCGTTGCCGGCAGCTCGTCGACCCGCTTCTTCTTGATCCCCACCCCGCGGGCGAAGAGCATTCCCGAGACCCCGTCGTGACTCGCGAGGAAACCGTGTTGGCCGTAGTAGCGGGTCGGGGTGAGGGCATTGCCCACGAGACGGTTCGATGCGGCGAATCCGGGGTTGAGGAAGACCACAAGATCGCCGCTCGCCGGGTGGTCGAGCCCGATCTCGGCGAGCTCGTCGCGCCCGAAGATCTTCTCCACCACCGGCCGGCCATCGAGTTCGAGATCGGCGAGGACCTTGGCCGCCCGAAGGAGCATTTCACCGGCGTCGGTGCTCGCCACGACCCCGCCGACATCGCGCCCCTTCAAATTGAGGTAGATGTGGGCTGCGGCCCCGCTCGAGACCGAAACCATGGGCGAGGACGGGGCAACCCAGGGCCGGCCCCGACCGCCCGCTTCCAGCGTCACCAGTCCCGCATCGGCGAGGGCGATGTTGAGGCGCACCTCATCGTGGATCGGCAGGTGGCCGTGGTCCGAGACCGCTACCAAGAGATCGCGTTCGGGGTCGAGCAGCGACCACAGTGAAGCCAGTGACCGGTCCACCGAGCGACCCACCCGTTTGAGCCCCTCAGCGGCGGCCAGCGCCCGGCCGGGACTCCACGCCCACTGGTCCTCGTCGACGATGAGGCTGGTGTGTTGATACTCATCGGGACCCGGGTGATAGGTCAAGAGCAACCGGAACTCGTCGTTGGCCACCACCCAAGCGGCGGCAGCGTCGACCCATCGGTCGAGTCGTTCGATCTGCTCGATGTAAACATCGAGATCAATCCCCTCGGCGGCATCGAGCCACCAGTCCTCGAGCCGGGGGTCATCGGGTGCGCCGGGCCAGGGCCCGATGGCCTCGGTCAGAGCGTTCTCGAAGTCCTCCGGCCAGGCGATGGTGCGCCACACGGCGCCGCGATAAAGGCGGAGAGTCCCGCGCACGGGATCGATGTGGACGATCTTGGACCAGGCGCCCCAGCGGTTCCTGCCGATGACATCGGGCACCCGAAGCTCGAGCCCGATCTCGAACCAGTCGCGCTCGCCGTGGAGCGTCCAGTCACTCGAACCCGGCGCGCGGATGCCCACCGTGTCCCAGCGCGGTTTGCCGTCGGGGTTACCATCAACCAGAGCCACGAGAACCTCGACCGATTCCGGTTCGGTACCATCGGCGAAGTCGAAGACCATCGGCCAGGCGAGGGTCCGGACGCCGTCGGCCGACGGCAGCTCACCTGTGGTGCCCGCGTTCTCAGGGTCTAGATCGATGACGGCGCTCGGCGCCGCCGGCCGAAGGGGCCAACCAAGACCGAAGTCGGCCGCATCGCGACCGGTTCCGGCTGCGCCGGCGGGCCACAAGAGCGAGCCCACCCGCAGACCCTGGGCACGAGCCGCACTCCACAGGGTCGGCACCTCGGGTACGTGGTTGAAGCCGTTGACCCTGGTGCCGAGGGCGCTGCCCGGCGGCCGGAAGGAGTTGGAGACCACACCGGTGTCCGCCGGCATCCGTCCGGTGGCGAGGACGGCGTGGTTGACCGCGGTCAGGGTCGGGTCGGCCATCCGTAGGCGCCGAACCGAGAAGCCCTCCTGGGCCATGGTTGCGAGGCCGTCGGGCTCGGCGGCCACCCCGTCGACGATCCAGCGCCACGCGAGATCGGCGCCGACGCCGTCGTAGGAAACGAGAATCACCCGCTCGGCCTGGACACCCTCACCGGGACCCCCGCTCTGACACGCCGAGGCAAGGCACAGCAGACCTGAGAGCGCAATCAGGGCGAGGCGGGTTGGGGAGGTGAATCGCATCCCGCGATGGTACCTCACGCCGGCCTGTGCCGACGCGATGAAGCGGTGCCTGACCGAAGGGCGCAAACTTGAAACACGAAGATCACAAAGACCCACGAAAGTGCCACGAAGCATCGCATCATTGACTCGGGCTCCTTCCGAACCGGACTGCGTACATTGTCCTGAATCCCTGTCCGGGTTCCTTGCGATGAGTCAAAAAGGCTCTTTGTGGTTTCTTCGTGGTTCTTCGTGATCTTCGTGTTTCAGAAAACCGACTGCTCAGGTTCGATAGGGCGATCCGGAAACGGTCGATCCTAGCCGCAGGGGACGGCCTTGGCCCCGGGCCAGTCCCCGCTGATGCGCTCGAGGGCCTTGATCGCTTCTTTCTCCCGGTCGAAGGGTCCGAGCCGGACACGGTGGAGGCCTCCGGGACCCTCGATGATCACCGCGGTCTCGCCGGCATCCTCGAGCCTCTCTTCGGCCCGCCTCGCATTGTCCATGCTCGAGAAAGCGCCCACCTGGACCCAGAGGCAATCTGCGCCTTTTGGATGCTTGGCCGCCCGATTCTTCTCCTTGGCCTTCTTCTTCGGTGGCTCCTGCCAACCCACCACGACGACCTTGACCGGGGCGATCCCATCGATGTCGAGGCCGATCTTTTTGGCGCCGGCGTAGCTGAGATCGATGATCCGACCCTTGATGAAAGGCCCGCGATCGGTGATCCGGAGCTTGACATCCGCACCGGTATCGCGCCGCTCGACCTTGACCATGGTGCCGAAGGGCAGCGTCCGGTGCGCCGCCGTCATCTCGTGCATGTCGTAGATCTCGCCCGAGGCCGTCCGCCGGCCGTGGTAGGGCTCGCCGTACCACGAGGCGAGACCCTTCTCGCTGGCGCCCTTCTTGGCCACACCACCCGGTTTGATGGTCGGTTTTGGGGTCGGGGTCGGTTCCGGAATCGGCGCGGCATCGCGAGTGGGCTCGGGTGGTGGTGCGCTCGCCCGCGGCGCCTTCTGCGAGGCACAACCCGACCCGAGCAGAATCGAAAACGCGAGGATGGATGCCAGCGTTCGGCTCTTCACATGCCTGGCCTTTCAATCGAGGGGGTCGAGATCGTCGTACACCCTGCTCAACGGCAGCGCCCTGATCCCCGCCGCGAGCGGGAAGGTCTCGTCACCGGCATGGACGACCTCGATCCCCTCGAGGTTGAGATCATCCATGGCAACGTGCATGGAACGGGTGGTGCGGGGTGCGACGGTCTTTTTGAACTCGAAACCGAGCTGCACATTGCCGCGCACGACCATGAGGTCGATCTCCGCGCCGGCGTGTGTGGCCCAGAAGAAGCACTCTTCGGATCTTGCTTCGAGTCGCTGTTGCAAGATGTTTGAGGCGAAACCCTCCCAGGACGCTCCGGCTTGGGGGTGGGCCTCGACCTGATTGCGGTCCCCGAGGTTGAGGAGGGCGTGAAGGAGTCCGCTGTCAGTGAGATAGACCTTCGGCGACTTGACCTGACGTTTGCGGAGGTTGGCGTGCCAGGGAGCGAGCTGCCTCGCGACGAAGGTCGAGGTCAGGATGTCCAAGTATCGACGGATGGTCGTGTCGGCAAGACCGAAGCTCCGCGCGAATGCCGAGGCGTTCCAGATCTGTCCGTGGCTGTGCGCCAGCATGGTCCACAGGCGTCGCAGCGTCGTCGACGAAACGGTGATGCCCAGTTGCGGCAGATCACGCTCGAGAAAGGTGCGGATGAACTCCAGCCGCCACTCCAGACTTTCCCGGTCCGACTCCGCGAGGAAGGACCGCGGAAACCCGCCGCGAATCCAGAGCCGCCCGAGGTTTTCGACACCGACCTCGTCGGGCGAGAACCCGTCGAGCTCGAAGTACGCGACCCGCCCGGCAAGCGACTCCGAGCTCTGGCGGAGCATCTGGGGGGATGCGCTTCCGAGGATGAGAAACTGGGCCGGGACGGTCGGACGATCCGCGAGAACTCGGAGAACAGAGAAAAGCTCGGGGGCTCGCTGGACCTCGTCGATGACCACCAGGCCTTCGAGGTCCTTGATCGCGAGCATCGGGTCGGCGAGGCGGGCGAGGTCGCCGGGATCCTCGAGGTCGAAGAAGGTCACCGGGCGGGAATCGCCCTCGGCAAGCTGGCGAGCGAGGGTGGTCTTCCCGACCTGTCTCGCCCCGACGATGCCGACAACCGGAAATCGTTCAAGGAGGCCGGAAACCCGGTCGAGATGGCGACGACGGTGGATCACCATCGAAGATTACCTTGAAAATTCGGTGTTGTAAACCGAGATTTCAATGTAGTGGCGATCCAGCCGATGAACCACCGCCCCTACGGCACCGCGCTCGACCACGCGGTGGTGTCGCCGGATTCGAAGCCATCGGCGAAAAGCGGGCCCTGGCACAGGGCGAAAGTGTCGAAACCGCTGTAGATCCTGGCAAGGAAAGCCATCTCGTTACTGAACGCAAAGGCCGTGGGGAACCCGACTCCTGAGTATTGGCCCATGGCCGTGGGTTCGTGCGGGTTCCCGATGTCCACGACCTCGACCCTCGTGAATTCCAAGCCCACGGACAGATAGGCCACGGAGCCCGAAAGGCCAACCACCCGAATCAAGTTTGTCGTGGGGTAGCTGCCGAGCTCCACCGGAATGGCCGGATTTCGGACATCGAAGATTCTGAGATCCAGGAGATCACCCAGAAGCAACCGCGATCTGTTGACCGCCATACCGTTACCCATCGTGGGAATATTTGCCACCGACACGGGATTGGCGGGGTTTCTCACATCGATCACCTCGACACCTGAGCTCCCTCCTCCGAGGTATACATACCCCTCGGCTACCACGATCTCACGCCAATTGTGAGAACCGAGGTCCAACTCCCCGATCTCCACCGGAGACGCCGGAGTGGACAGGTCGAAGACCCGAAGGCCAAAACTGGGAAACGCGACATATGCCAGGCCGTCGACGAGTTCGACAGCCTCGCCGTAAAAGGCGGTGGGATCGCTACCGATGATGGTGGGGGAACTCGGATCGCTGACATCGATCACCGTGAGGGGCGGTCCTACTGAGACCGCCAGATCGCCCGCAACGGCCACATCCAGTACCTGTCCCCCGAGATCGAGGAAGGCCAAATCCACCGACGTCTCGGGATCGGACACGTCGACAACACGAAGACCGCGTTGGAAGGCGGCAATATACAAGACGCCATCGGAGTAGACCGCGCTGCGATTCCATCCCGGGGAGTCGATTGCAGCCACTTCGGCCGGCGTCGAGGGATCCGTCGCGTCGATCACCCGGATGCCATGATCGAAGGCTGCGGCCAGACCGTGACCGGCGATGGCCGCTACCCCGAGCCAGGGTTCGTGGAAGGGGGGCGAGGCCACCATCCCGGTCAGCTCTGGGGCGACCGGATCGCTGACATCCACCACCTGGAGACCGAGAGTGCTGAGAAACGCGAGATTCCCGTGGACCGCGACATCGATCCCGCCGACCGATCCGAGACCGCCGATCTGCGTCGGCGACATCGGGTCAGTGACATCGATGATCCTGAAATCCGAAGAGGCGACATAGGCCAGACCGTCGACCACATCGAGATTGCCGCCAAAACTGCCCAAAAAACCCAAATCGGTGGGGTTGGCGGGATTGGACAGATCGACAATATGGAGCCCACCGTCAATGAGGTACGCGACCTGTCCCACCACCTTGACATCGACATCGTTTCCCACATTTGTTCGTGTTCCGACCAACGTGGGCTCCGACGGGTCACTCACGTCGATCACATAGAGGTTCGAGACGGTTCCGACGCAAACGAGATCACCATCGCCATCGACGCTGAGCATTTCTCCGAAGAGGGCCAGCGAGCCGAGCTCCACCGGCGCCGACGGTGTGCTCACGTCGATGACATGGAGAAGACCGGCGTAGGTCACCACGTAGACCCGATCGTCGTCGACCGCCACCGCTTTGATGGCATAGGGCAGGTCGACCTTGCCCACCACCTCGGGTGCGGCCGGGTTGGATAGATCAACAACCGTCATCGCCGCGCCGTTGCCCATATAGGCGAACGACCCGGCCGCGGCGACATCACGGGTCAGACCCTCAAGCGAGCGCCCGACCAGCTCGGGCAGGCCTGGGCCAAAGAGAACCCAGGGAAAACCGTCAGAACAACGACGACGACGATGATGGTGATTCGTGCGCTCATACATTCCTCGTTTCTCCCAAGTCATTTTCACGGGTATTGATCACCACAGCTGCCACGCCTCTACGGCACCACGCTCGACCACGCCGTGGTGTCGCCGGATTCGAAGCCGTCGGCGAAGAGCGGGCCTTGGCAGGGCTCGAGGATGTCGAAGCCGGTTTCGAGGGTGACGGCGAAGACCCCTACCGGGCCGGTTGGGAGACGCGTGACAAGCCCCGTGTCGTGAGAGCGGCCCATGAACTCGGGCGCCAGCGGGTCGGCGAAGTTGACGACCTCGACGGCGAATGCGTAATCGGGATACGACCCGCTCAAAATCGACATGTACGCCACCGATCCCGAGACCGCGACCACCTCCACATACCCGTTCACCGGCAGATAGGGATCACGCTCCACCGGCGAGACCGGATTTTCGACGTCAAAGATCCGGACCTCGGGCTCGGCATCGAAGTCGGGGACCAGGAGCCACGCTCCCGTGACGGCGAGCCCGGCGACGTTTGCGTTGACGTCGATGGAACCGACCAGGACGGGCGCGGCCGGGTCGCCGACGTCGATGATGGCGACAAAGGGGTCATTGTGGTTGTTCCTGACGAAGACATGATCTCCCGACACCACCGGCCACTCCCATTGCTCGCCGGTGCCCGAGGGCAGATCGAGCGTACCCACGAGCACCGGCAGGGCTGGCGTGGAGACATCCACCACATAAACACCAAAGTGCGGATTCACGACGTAGGCGTGGTCGCCGGCGAGGGTGACCCACTCTCCTCCTGCACCCGGGGCGTTGCCGAGGATCACCGGCGCCGCCGGGTCGCTGACGTCGACAGCCACCAGGCCCTGGCTCGAATAGCCGGGCACATAGGCGATGTCTCCCCGAACGGCGACACCTGCCACTTGCGGCACCACCTGGCTGTATCCCAGCTCGACGGGATGGGAGGGATCGTGAACGTCCACCATCCGAAGACCCCGATCCTCTGCGGCGATGAAGAGTACCCCGTTCGAGTACGCCACGTCCCAAATGCGGCCGGGTGCATCCAGCGTGCTCACCGGCGCCGGGGCCGTCGGGTCGGTGGTCTCGACGACGGTCAGCCCCCGAAGAAAGGTCGTCACCAGGATGTGGTCGTCGACGGCGGCCAACCTCTCGTAGTATTCGCTCGGTATCGTTGCAGAACCCTGCCACACCGGCGTCTGGGGAATCGTCAGGTCGTAGATGTGAAGAGCTACCGGGTAACCACCCATGATGTGGGCGAAGCCGTCGCGGACCACGATGTCGCCGCCTCCGGCCGCGATCACCGCGTCGGCGTCGAGCACGGGGTGGGCGGGGTCGGTCACATCGACGACGAAGAGCTTGTCATCAGGAAAGGCGCCCCGGCCGCTGAGATAGGCCCGATCGTTCACCACATCGAGATATCGAGCAGAGGTGTCGGCCCCGAGGTCGACCGAGGCGATCTCGGCCGGAGCGGTGGGGTCCGACACGTCGACCACCCGCAGACCGTAGCCACCCGCCGCCAGAAAGACGTGGTCCGCTGCCGCCTCGATGTCGAGCCCGGACACGACGAGCTCACCCGACACCGCCGGCGCCGACGGCGTGCCGGCATCGACCACAAACAGCACCCCCCAGCCGAGGACGTAGACCCGATCTCCGACAGCCGCAAGCTCGCTGACTGTGGTGCTGAAACCTCCGAGGACGCCCATCTCGGACGGCGTTGTCGGCGCGCTGAGATCGACCACGTGGAGATTGTTGTTGGAGGTCAGGGCGTAGCCGCGATCACCGGAAACGGCGACAGCGCTGATCTGGTGCACCAGGTGCAGCTCGCCGAGAACCGCCGGCGCCGACGGATCGGTGAGATCCACCACCTGGAGCGCGGCCCCGTTGGCCAGCAGGGCGAGGTCGCCCTCCGCCGCCACGCTGTTGGAGACACCGTAGGGCCAACGACCCACCGGCTCGAGGCAGTCCTGGGCCGACACGAATCCGGGAAATACAAGCAACAAGAGACCAAGGACGACAACACCCAGCCGTGGACTCATTCCATCCTCCATTCGCGGAGTTTGAACTACTGAGGTCGCTCAATCTCGAGTGTATCACCCGAATTGAGGACAAGCTTTCTATCCTTGAGTCCTCAGACCTCGAGATCGCGCGCTTCCGGGAGCTCGCCGGCAGCTTCGAGCAGCGGTCGGACGACGTCGGAGAGATACTCCGTGACCTGCTCGGGGGCGCGGCCGATGAAGCGCGTGGGGTCCATCAGGGCGTCGAGCTCGGTGCGGTCGAGGGGCACCTCGTCATCGGCGGCAACGAGCTCAAGGAATGGGTTGGCCTCGCCGCTTTCGAGGATGGCGGCGGTGGACTCGCGGGAGTGGAGCCGCAGACGTTCGTGGAGCGCCTGACGGTCGCCGCCGCGTTTGACCGCCTCCATGAGGATGGCCTCGGACGCCATGAAGGGGAGCTCATCGTTGAGGTTTCTGGCCACCATGGCGGGGAAGACCTGGAGCCCGTCGGCAACGTTGTGCTGGACCCTCAGGATGGCGTCGGTGGTGAGGAAGGCCTCGGGGATCGCCATCCGCCGGTTGGCCGAGTCATCGAGGGTGCGCTCGAGCCACTGGGTCGAGGCGGTCTGGGCCGGGTTGGCGGCGATGTTGACGAGCCAGCGGGCGAGCGCGGTGACTCTCTCGGAGCGCATGGGGTTGGCCTTGTAGGGCTGGGCCGAGGAGCCCACCTGGCCCGCAGCCATGGGCTCTCGGAGCTCCTTGAGGCGGGCGAGCAGGCGGATGTCGGTGGCCATCTTGGCCGCCGACTGACCGACACCCGAGAGGACATCGAGGACAAAGGAATCGACCTTGCGCGGATAGGTCTGGCCGGTCACAGGGTAGGCGCCGTCGAAGCCGATTCTCGTGGCCACCATCCGTTCGAGCTCGAGGACCTTCCGGTGGTCGCGGTTGAAGAGATCGAGGAAGGTGGCCTGGGTGCCGGTGACCCCCTTGACGCCACGCGCCTTGAGCCGTGAACGCTCGAATCGCAGCCGCTCGAGATCGAGGACGAGGTCCTGGAGCCACAGACAGGCGCGTTTGCCCACCGTGGTCGGCTGCGCCGGCTGGAAGTGGGTCATCCCGAGACAGGGCTCCGACGCCCAACGCTCGGCAAAGTCGGCGAGCGCGGCGATCACCGCCAGCAACCGCGTCTCCACCAGCGCCATGGCGTCGCGGGTGATGCACTGCTCGGAGTTGTCGCCGATATAGCAACTCGTGGCGCCGAGGTGAAGGATGGGTTTGGCCGCCGGGGCACGCTCGGCAAAGACGTGGAGGTGGGCCATGACATCGTGCCGGGTCTCGCGCTCGACCTCGGCAACCCGTTCGAGGTCGTCGGCGGTGACCTCGAGATTGGCGCGCATCTGCTCGATGGCCTCGAGTGGAATGTCGAGCCCGAGCTCGAACTCGGCCTCGGCGAGCGCCAGCCACATCCGCCGCCAGGTGGTGTAGCGGTGGCCCGGGGAGAACAAATGGAGCATCTCGGGCGAGGCATACCGCCCCGCCAGCGGGTGATCAAAGCCGTCGATGGTTGCCATGGGGGGAGTATAGCGCCCGTTCCCGTGCCCGTATCCATGCCCGTTCCCTCTCCCTCTCCCGCTCCCGCTCCCGACGAGACGATGCTGGATGCGGGATCATCGCATTTCGTCGCAGCCCACAGATCACA
>Ga0316190_10003523_pt1 | contig 11351 bp, 10 predicted proteins | sample Eddworburrow2_MG_FD_204929 | JGI IMG/M metagenome (GOLD analysis project Ga0316190, IMG submission 204929) | Coastal sediment microbial communities from Maine, United States - Eddy worm burrow 2 | ecosystem: Environmental > Aquatic > Marine > Coastal > Sediment | place: USA: Maine | collected... | reverse complement strand
TCGGCGATTTTCCCGAGCAGGAAAGGCGTTGTTTCCTTACCCGTGATTCCGAGGCGCTCCATTTCCAGGATCGCCTCGTCGATAACGATGCCGATCTCGTCATCGTCCAGCGCATGTTCGGCAGGAATCGGATTTGCGACGACCATCCCCCCCGCCAGGCCCATGTCGCGTTTCGCGTTCAGGGCAGCGGCGATATCGGCGGGCGTATCCGCCCGGTAGTCGACTGGAAAGCCGCTGCAGCGCGTGTAGAAAGCGGGCACGGTGTCGCTGCGGTAACCCACGACCGCTACGCCTTTTGTTTCGAGGTATTCCAGGGTGCGCCCGATATCGAGCACCGATTTGACGCCCGCACAAACGACTGCGACGTCGGTGATCGCGAGTTCCTCGAGGTCCGCGGAAATGTCCATCGTTTCGGTAACGCCGCGGTGCACGCCGCCGATCCCCCCGGTCGCAAAAACGCGGATGCCAGCCATCGCGGCGACAATCATCGATGCAGCCACCGTGGTCGCGCCGTCTTTGCCGCGACTGACGACGAACGGGATGTCCCGGCGACTGGTCTTGGTCACGGCCTGGCCCCGTTCGCCGAGATAGCGGATCTCATCGGCGGTGAGGCCGGCTTTCAGGCGACCACCGAGGATCGCGATGGTCGCGGGAACCGCGCCGCACTCCCGAACCGCCTGTTCGACTCGAAGCGCGGTCTCGACGTTTTGCGGCTGCGGCATGCCGTGACTGATGATCGTGGATTCGAGAGCGACCACGGCCCGTCCGGCTTGCAGGGCAGCCGCCACGTCCTCCGCAATATCGAGGTGCCTGGTTCCAGCCGGCTGTGTCACGCTAAAGCTTCAACGCCCTTTCGATGGCCGTCAGCGAAAGTGCCGGGCTGCTCGGCGACCGGTCCGCTACCGTAATGTGCGCCGCCGCGCCGGCGAACTGCAACGTGCCTTCTAGCGGCCAGCCCTGCAGGCGCGAATACACCAGCGCCGCCAGGAATGCGTCGCCGGCACCGGTGGTGCTCGTTACTTCCGAGCCTTCCTGCTCCAGCGTTACGTGGCCGCGATCTTCCGGCGTGCTAAAAAACAGCCCGTCTTCGGCGCGCGTGAGGAACAGGCGCTGAACGCCCTGGGCATGGAGCCAGTCCGCCAAGCGGTCGAGGTCCGCGCCGGTCTTTGCTTCGAATCCTGTCAGCGCTTCGGCTTCCAGCGGGTTCGTCTTGAGGGTGTGCAGGGTGCCGAGATAGGGCTTCAGCCGCATGGCCTTCGCCGTGGACACGGTGTCGGCGAAAACGTCGTGCCGCGGAAACGTATTGACGATCCAGGCCAGTGCGTCATCCGGCAGGTTGGCGTCGATCACGAGCAACGAGGTTTCGCCGATGGCGTTGCGAAGCGGTTCCAGGCGTGCCGCGGTGAGCTGATCCATGATGTCCATGTCGGCCACGGCGATCTGCATGGCGCCGCAGCGATCCAGAACGGCCAGGTAGGTCGAGGTAGGCGTCGATTCCAGTTCCTGCACGTAGCGCATGTCGATGCCGGCCTCACGCCCGTGGTTGAGCAGCATCCTGCCGTGCGGATCGTTGCCTACCGCGGTGACGAGACGGCAGTCGACGCCGAGCCTGGACAGGTTCTCCGCGACGTTGCGTGCAACGCCGCCGGGAGATACGTGCACCGAACCCGGATTCGAATCGTGTTGACGCAGCGCCTGGTAAGCGGCGCCGTGGATATCGACATTGGCACCACCGATAACGCACACGCGTGGCGAAAGTCTGAAATTCATTCTTGCCTTACCTGTCCCCTCCGGCCGCACAGCATAACGCAATCAGGGCGGTTCTGAAGCGTGATGCTGCGACGCAGCAGGGGATACACGGCGATGTGCTATCGTCGCCGCTTGCTCTGCCTGGCGGGAATCTGCATGAAGCTCTTGATTATTTTGATGCTGCTGGTCGTGTCTCTCGGCGTCCGTGCCGACGACGCTGTTTTCGCGAACGTCGACGTCTTCGAACTCGAATATGCGACCGACCCGCAAATATCACCGGATGGGTCGACCGTGGCGTACGTGCGCACGTCGATGGACATCATGACGGATCGTGCCGTGCCGGCCATCTGGCAGGTGGACGTGGACGGAAAGCATCATCGTCCCCTCGTGTCGGGTGGCGGACATCACTCGAGCCCGCGCTGGTCGCCGACGGGTGATCGTCTTGCTTACGTCTCCCGCGAAGGCGAGCGCGGCGCGCAGTTGCACGTGCGCTGGATGGATACGGGCCAGGCCGCGGTAATCAGCAATGTCAGGCACGGCCCGAAAGCCATCAGCTGGTCGCCGGACGGCAGCCAGCTTGCGTTCGTGATGTTCGTGCCTGACGAAAACGAACCGCTCGCAGAGCCCCCGAAGGCTCCGGAAAGCGCGCAATGGGCGCCCGGCGCGAAAGTGATCGAGACCATGCCGTATCGCTCCGATGGGGAGGGCTATCTCGAGACCGGCTACGAGCACGTATTCGTCGTTCCCGCCGAAGGAGGTACGCCCCGGCAAGTGACCAGCGGCGACTTCGACCATGGCGGCCCGCTGGCGTGGATGCCGGATGGCGCTCGTATCGTAGTCACGGCGAACCGGCTGGACGACGCGGAGCATCATCCCGTCGAGTCCGAGCTGTGGTCGGTCCGTGTCGCGGACGGCGCGATGGAACAGCTGACGAATCGCCGCGGTCCCGACCGCGGCGCGGCCATATCGCCGGACGGAAAGCGAATTGCCTACCTGGGTTTCGACGACAGGAAACTCTCCTGGCAAAGCGTGGATGTCTACGTGATGGATATAAAAACGCGCGAATCGCGCAACCTGACGGCCGGGTTCGACCGTGCAGTCGCCGACGTGCATTGGGCGGGCTCGTCGAACACGCTCCTGATTCGCTACGAAGACTCGGGCCGCACGCATGTCGGGCGCCTGGCCCTGGACGGCAAGGTCGAGTCCCTGACCAATGACGTCGGCGGTACGGCGATCGGCCGGCCCTACAACAGCGGCTCGTTCTCGGTTGCGGATAACGGCGCGTATGCGTACACGGCGGTACGCCCGCACCGGCCCGCCGACGTCGCTGCCGGCCGGGGCGCTCGCGCGCCGTTACGGCTGACGGAGTTGAATGCCGACCTGCTCGGCAACAGGACCCTGGGGCGCGTCGAGGAGATTACCTGGGCGTCGTCGGTCGGGGACCTCGAGATACAGGGCTGGCTCGTGTATCCGCCCGGTTTCGATGCCGACCGGGAATATCCGACGATCCTGGAAATTCACGGTGGCCCGCACACCGCGTATGGGCCGCACTTCTCTGCTGAGGTGCAACTCTATGCGGCGGCAGGCTACGTCGTGCTCTATGCCAATCCGCGGGGCTCGACGAGTTACGGCGAGGAATTCAGCCTCGAGATACACCACGACTATCCCGGCCAGGACTTCGACGACCTGATGTCGGGTGTCGACGCAGTCATCGCACGTGGCTTCGTCGACGAGGACGCGCTCTACGTGACCGGCGGGTCGGGTGGCGGCGTGTTGACCGCATGGATCGTCGGCAAGACGGACCGGTTCAGGGCAGCGGTCGTCGCCAAGCCGGTGATCAACTGGGCGAGTTTTACGCTGACCTCGGATATCGCGCACTTCGTGTCGCAGCACTGGTTTCCGGCGATGCCGTGGGAAGATCCCGACGCGTACTGGAGCCGTTCGCCGCTGTCGCTCGTCGGCAATATAACGACGCCGACCGCACTGCTCACGGGCGAAGAGGATTTTCGAACCCCGATGCCGGAATCGGAGCAGCTCTACCAGGCGTTGAAACTGCGCAAGGTCGACACCGCTCTTATCCGGATACCGGAAGCCTCGCATGGTATCGCCGCCCGGCCTTCGCAGCTGATTGCCAAGGTCGACAACATACTGGCGTGGTTCGCGCGATACCCGGCCGCAAAATAAAAGAGCCCCTGGCAGGCAGGGGCTCCTGGTATGCAATCAGAAAGCGTTCAGTCTTTGAACGTGATTTCCTGCAGCACGTAAGTGCTGCCGATCGTCCGCAGCTCTGCGCGATCGACGTTCGCTTCACGCATTTCCTCGGTGGAGCCGAGGACCTGTGCGCCAAGCTTCTCGAAGTATTCGACACCGCGGTCGAAGGTGGCCCAGTTCTTGAACGTGATAGTGAGAAGAAGATCCGGTTCGCCTTCACGCGGGTTGGCGTTGCTGTACATGCCGTAGCGGATGACGTCGCCATCCTCTTTCTGGGCGTCGAGGAACTTGCGCCAGACATTGCTGAGGTCGTTGATGTAGGCGTTGAACATGCCGTCCTTGGTATGGACTTCCGTTACCTGCACGATATGCCCGGTTTGCTCCCAGCCGCGCGAGTGGTCCTGAGCCAGCGCCGACGTGCTGCCGAGTGCCGCAAACAGTACGAGCCCAACGATCGCAAAAAACTTATTTTTCATACAGTTAACCCTCATTTCTCAAAAAGTTATAGGTAGATTACGCATTATTATTGTGTGTTGAAGCGCCACGAGTATACGCAATTCACCTTTAAATAGTTTCGAGGACAACGAATTGTTGGTGAGCGCGGCGCTCAGGCGTTTTCGAGCAGATTCTCGATCACCGCTTCATCCTGGCCGACAACGTCCTTGTCGACGGTTGCGTACGGCTCTTCTTTGACCGGGCTCGCGAGTTCCTGGCGCAACATGCCGAGGAAACGCGGCGCGGCAATCACCGCGTAACCGCGGCAAGTGCCTTTGCGGAACTCCGCGGCGATTACATCGGCGATGCCTTTCGCGAACGTCCTGGCAACCTGCTGTAAGGGTGCATCCCGGTCGCTCCCCATCGTATGACGGCCCTGGCCGTAACTGTCGAAGCTGCGCCCGCCGCGGTCGGATAGAAGTTCCCCGGTTTTCTTGCGGGCTGTCTCGTTGGTGAAGGTGCGCAGCTTGCGTAGCGGGCCGGTCATCGTATCGCGGGCGTAGAAGATGGCACGATACTCATCCGCGACAACGACGAGATATCGTCTATCGTCGGCTGGATTGGGCGCTATCATGACTGCCTCCCAACGTCATCTCTGCACGATCATTTATGATCCAGTCACGGTGCGACCGCAACGCGGGGATGTACGTATTGCGCCGGCAGGCACTGTCTTGACAGTGTGAATTTGGCGTAGGCCGATCAGGAGCTTCACATGTCGTTCGAGTTGCAGTTCTTTGGCGCTACGGAACGCGTGACCGGGTCGCTTTACGTCTTGCGTGCCGGATCGCATACGCTGCTACTCGAATGCGGCCTCGTACAGGGCACCGCAGAAGAGGAGCTCCGCAATCGCGAGCCGTTCCCGATCGATGCCACCCGGATAGATGCCGTCGTCCTGAGTCACTCGCACATCGACCATTCCGGGCGCATTCCGCGCCTCGTCAAGGAAGGCTTCGAAGGGCCGGTCTATACGCACGAAGCCAGCCGGGCGCTGTGCGCAATCATGTTGTCGGACTCCGGCTACCTGAACGAAAAAGAAGTCGAGTGGGAAAACAGGAAGCGCCGGAAGCGGAGGCTGCCGAGTATCGAGCCGCTGTATACCCAGGCCGACGCGGAAGCCTGCATCGGCCAGTTCGTGGGCCTGGAATACGAGACGCCGACAGAAATCCTGCCCGGTTTGACACTGACGCTATACGACGCAGGGCATATTCTCGGCGCGTCCATCGTCGAGTTGACCTATGTCGAAGGCGGCCACCCCCGCACGCTGGTGTTCAGCGGCGACCTCGGCTACCGCGATGCCCCGTTGCTGGACGCCACGCGGCGGCTGACGCGGGCTGACGCCGTGCTGATGGAGAGCACCTACGGCGATCGTCTCCACAAGCCCATCGAGGATACGCTCACGGAGCTGACCGGCGTTTTCGAATCGGCGCGTGCCGGCCAGGGCAACATTCTGATTCCCGCCTTCACCGTCGGGCGCACCCAGGATCTTCTTTACCTGATGGCGGAACACTTCGACCGCTGGGGCCTGGACGACTGGACCATCTTTCTCGACAGTCCCATGGGCATCAAGGCAACCGCGGTTTATTCGCGTTACCGGCATTTGTTCGCGGCCCAGCTGTTCGAACCAAAGTCCGACGAGCCGGAATTGCCCAATCTCTACGCGACGCGGACCGCGGAGGAGTCGATGACCATCAACAGCATCGAGTCGGGCGCGATCATCATCGCCGGCAGCGGGATGTGCACGGGCGGCCGCATTTTGCATCACCTGAAAAACAACATCTGGCGGCCGCAGTGCCACCTGCTGATCGTCGGCTACCAGGCGATCGGCACGCTGGGCCGCCGGCTCGTCGATGGCGCCGGGGAAATCAGGCTGTGGGGCGACACCTACCGCGTGCGCGCACGCATCCATACCATCGGCGGGCTCTCGGCTCACGGGGACCAGGCCGACCTGTTGGACTGGTACGCGAGCTTCGAGGGCAGGCCGCCCGTCTATCTCGTGCACGGTGAAGAGCGTGCGCAGCAGCCGCTATTGCAGCGGCTGAGAGACGAATTGGGCGCGCCAGCGGAGATTGCGCGTTACCAGCAAAAAATCACGATCGGCGCCTGAGATTCAGGCAACCAGCTTCCTGAAATCGGACCATGTCGAGTCGAACTGTTGCCGGCTGGCAGCAATACGTTCGGCTTCGGCGTGCATGAGCTGCGCCGTCGACAACAGCTTGTCACTGCCGGCGCCTGCGTCCGTCAGCGTCGCCATGTAGTCGGCGAGATGGGCCTGCGCGGTTATCGCATCCTGGTGCTCTCCGAGCACGTCCTGGAGGTTTTTCACGGCCTCCGTCAATTGCGCCCATTCGTCGGCCTGTACCGTGCCGAAGAAATCGAGCAGGTAGCGAAAGCGTTTCGCCTCGATACGCAGCCTGTGCAGTTCACGCGCCGGGGCATCCGCATCGATAGCGTTGCCGTGCGCCAGCAACCTGGCCAGTGCCGGGCGGATATACCGGCTTGCACACTCCGCAACGCTTAAATCCCCGAATCGTTCCCGCATTGCGTCGGTCGGACCCGCGGAGACGAACTGTCGCAGATCGTTCTCGAGCGCGGCGCAGCGCTCGTGCTGAAGAACGTCGGCCAGGTGTTCGTAGGCCGCGACCGTCTCCTGCTCGAGGAATCGCATGTAGTGGGCCGCGTCGGTTTCGCCGGTCTCCTTCGCGCGTCGCTCGATAACGTCTGCGTCGCGCGCGCGGCCCAGGTTCCGGGCCAGCCAGCGCAGCTCCGCGTTGAACCGCGCGACGGTTGCATCGCCGAGCATCTCCTTGAATGCTTTCATGATTGCACGCGTTCGCCGCGTGGCGACGCGCATCTGGTGTACGCCCTCCGGGTCGATGCCTTCCAGGGCTCGCGGATGCTGCCGGCGGATGATCTCGAGCTGCTGTTGGAAATAGCGGAACAGGAGTGTCAGCACCGGGTCGTCTTCACCGATAGCTGCGACCTGCGATTTCCCGAGCAGCGCATCCATCTCCAGCCCGGCCGCCTGCAGGCCGCGCTCGAACTTGCTGCAGTGTGCCGGCACCAGGCCCGCCTCGTCGCAGAGCAGCGCGGCCACGGATTCGAGGTCCGCGGCAGTGCCGGACCTCGATTCGAGTTCCAGCTCGGTGAATTGCAGGACCCCGGTTGCCTTCTCGGTGTTTTTTTCAGCGTCGATCCGGCACTCGTCGAGATCGAGTTCGATGTGCATCGGCCGCGGGCCCGGTCTCTCGAGCTCGAATACGGTGCGGCGGGTCGTTACGCAGAACAACTGCGCGACGGGCCTGTCTCCGAGTATGCCGTCGAGTTTTTCCCTGACCGGCCCCGCGGCGAGAGACAGGGGTACCTTGCTGTCGCTCCCGTCGCAGTCCTGGCTGATTTCGGACCGCACGTGTACGTTCCTGTCTGCCCCGTGCAGGGACTTCAGCGTCACTTTTTCGTGTCCGTGCCGTCGGCGGATACGACAGGCCCAGCCGGCGGCCAGGAGGGACCAGTTCGCCGTGTCGTAATAGCGGTCGATGTGCGTGGATTCTCCCTGTGGCGAAATGCCGAACCCGCCGGCGGCGAGCACCCGCAGTGCCGCGTCGATCTGCTCAGGGCGACGAATGATGAATTTGGCCTCGATTTCGGTCATAGCAAGCCCTGGAGCGATCCCGATGCTGCGCTCAATCGGCAAGATTACAATACGGGGGAAGGCCTAGTATGCTTGACGCGCTCCGGTAGAGGCGCGGATGTTCGCGGCTTCCATACGAAGGGGGGGGCGTATGGGCATCTGGTCCCAGGCAAGCGAGCTCGCGGCGCAGACGCCGGCAGAGCGAAACCGTTACGTCGACTTCCTGAGGGCCGTATCGATTCTCGTCGTCGTCACAGGCCATTGGCTGATTGCGACGGCGTACTACGTTGACGGCACGCTCACGCCCGGCCACCTGCTCAAGTCCGAACCCGCTACGCAGTGGCTGACATGGCTGTTCCAGGTCATGCCGATCTTTTTCATCGTTGGCGGCTACTCGAATGGCGTATCGCTGGAGAGCGCACGTCGTAAAGACGAGCCGTACGCGATATGGCTCGCGGCTCGCCTCAACCGGCTCGTCGCACCGCTACTGGTGCTCCTGGTTGCCTGGAGCGCGATTGCGCTGGTCATGTACCTGGTCGGCGTGCGGCCGACGGTCATCCAGTTCACATCGAAGGCGGCGTTGATTCCCACGTGGTTTCTTGCCATTTACATCATGCTGGTCATCCTCGCGCCTGCGGCTTACCGGGCGTGGCGACGCTACGGAATTGCGTCGTTCTGGGCGTTCGTGGCGCTGGCGGTGCTGACCGACATAGCGTTCTTCCAGGCCGACCTTCGTTGGCTGGGCTGGACCAACTACTTCTGGGTGTGGCTCGCCGTTCACCAGCTGGGCTTCGCCTGGCGTGATGGGCGTTTGCCGGGTCCGGCGCCGCTGCTGGCCTGTTCCACGGCCGGCTTTATCACGCTGTATTTGCTCATCAGCTACGGGCCGTATCCCCTGGCGATGGTCGGGTCGCCCGACGAAGGGCTGAGTAACACGCTGCCGCCGAAGATAACGCTCATTGCGCTGGGGATCTTTCAGTTCGGATTGTTGCTCGCGCTGGAGGGCCCGATGCGGCGGGCGCTTGACAGCCTGCGTCTGTGGACGGCCACGGTGCTCGTCAATAGCATGATCATGACGCTTTATCTCTGGCACATCACCGTGATGGTTCTGCTCGGCACGGTGCTCTATTTTGCGAACGGCTTCGGGTTCGGTATCGAGCCCGGCACTGCCGAGTGGTGGTGGACGCGGCCGCTCTGGATCGGTGTTTTGCTGCTGCTCCTTTTCCCTGCCGCTCTCGCGTTGTCGCCGCTGGAACGAAAGGGACGCAGCCCCGGCGCAAAGGTCCCCGCGGCCGCACGACAGATTGCCGGTGCGATCCTGCTCTGCCTGGGAATATCGTTGCTGGCCGTGTTCGGTTACGGCGGCGGGTTATTTGCGGGGCAGGGCATCGTGTCGTTCGGGCTCGTCGTCGTGGGCGCAGGTCTCAGCGGGCTGTTACCGCGGCTGCGCTAACAGGAATATTGTTGCAGGAGCCATCGATCGCGGGCCAGGGCCCTCTCCTACAATCTCACGACTCACCCGTAGGAGCGGGCCCTGGCCCGCGATCGGTTCGACAAGGGGAAAGCAGTGAAAATCGATTTCTGGTTCGAATTCGGCAGCACCTATTCCTATCCTGCGGCGATGCGGGTGGAGAAGCTCGCCGCGCATCACGGCGTTGGTGTCAACTGGCGTCCGTTCCTGCTCGGTGCGATCTTCCGCGAGCAGGGACTGGCGGATACGCCATTCAACCTGTATCCCGCGAAGGGACGTTACATGTGGCGCGATCTGGAACGAATCTGCGGGGCGCTGGGGATCCCCTTCCAGCGGCCGTCCGAGTTTCCGCGCAACGGCATTCTCGCCGCGCGGGTTGCGTGCTGTTTCGAGGACGAGCCGTGGATTCCGAAATTCGTCCGGGCGGTCTATCGCGCGAATTTCGTGGTAGACACCGATATCTCGGATGCCGTGGTGGTTGGCGGCTGCATCGAGAGCGCCGGCGCTGATCCCGAGGCGGTACTGGAAAAGGCGCAATCGCCGGAGTCAAAGCAGAAGCTGCGCGAGCAAACCGATGTGGCGATGCGCATCGGCATTTTCGGCGCACCGACCGTCGTTGTCGGAGAGGAGCTGTTCTGGGGCAACGACCGGCTCGAAGACGCCGTGGCCCTGGCTAAATCCTGATCACCAGTGTCCGGTCCCCGGCTCACCCTTGAACGGACCGACGACGTCGGACGTTATCCAGCCGCCGTAAAACCGGCCGGGCTGCGGTTCGACCTTTTCGCCATCGACGTAACAGGCGACGCGGCCGGGATAGAACGCGTAATAACCCCTGATCTTCTCGAAACGCGGCCGCGGCCTCGAATATATCCATGCGATCGGCTCGTCCGGTTCCCGTGCAAGCGCGAAGTAGCTGGCTGCACCTTTCCATTCGCAGATCGAGGTCCCGGAGACGGGAACCAGTAACTCGGTGTGAACGTCATCCGGCGACAGGTAATAGGTCGGCGGGCTGGCCGTTTCTTTCACTCGATAGCTGGCCGTGGTGCGCGCGATGACCGTGTCGCCGTCCATTACCTCGACCAGGCGGGCACACGGCTCCGCTATCGGCGGGCGAGGGTAATCCCAGACGGACTCCTGGCCGGGATCCGGCTCCCTGGCGAAAACGGGGCGGGTCTGTCCACGGTGGTCCCACATGGCGCTAGGTGTCTCCCTGGTCAAATTGCGGATAGAGGCGGTTGACGAACGGAGTCAGCGCAATGATAAGTGTCTGCGCATAAATGCTCTCGCGTGTGTAGCGGCCGTCCGTCAGCAAGCCGTAGGCGCCGCCCCCTTGCTTGCTGTTCACCGTCGAAAAAACGCGGTCATTGGCTTCGCCCAGTTCCATGCCCGCATCGACCAGTTCTTTCACGGCCGGCGGCAGCGGGAGGGTGGCGCTGCGCGCTTCACTGATGTCACTTTTGCGGCCCTTGACCGCCATCCAGGCGAACGCCATCAGCTGGCCGTCGAAAACCTCGACACCACCTTCGAGACCGACCCAGAAATCGGCGCCGGGCTCTGCATCGCGTGCCTTCAATACACGCGCCCGCGCGCCCTCGCGAGTTCTGGCATCCGATTCAGGCTGGTCGCCAACGCCCGACTCTACTTCGATGCCGCTTATATCGATCGACCTGCCCGGAAACACCGCGGAAAACGCTTCGCGTGCCGCACCGATCTTAACCGGGTTTTTGGAAGCGACGATGACCTGCACGGCGCCGGTCTATTCGCCGTGCGGGAAATGCCGCCGCCGGTACTCGCTGA
>Ga0316190_10003521_pt1 | contig 11356 bp, 7 predicted proteins | sample Eddworburrow2_MG_FD_204929 | JGI IMG/M metagenome (GOLD analysis project Ga0316190, IMG submission 204929) | Coastal sediment microbial communities from Maine, United States - Eddy worm burrow 2 | ecosystem: Environmental > Aquatic > Marine > Coastal > Sediment | place: USA: Maine | collected... | reverse complement strand
GACAGACCGGCAGCCATTCGAAGCAATCCGCGAGGGTATCGGTGATGCAGGGGTCCCGCTTGTCTCCGCCGTCGTAGCGCACCGGCTCGCCCAGCAGGCAGGCGCTGATGCCGACACGGGGTTTGGGACTGTTGCTAGACCGCATCTCTCAGCTTACGATCATTTGCCACAGAGACGCACGACTGCATGGATGCAGGAGGTAGAGCGACGCAGGAAGCCAAAGCCGAGAGCTCACAGAGAAGGGGCCAGGATTACAGCATGCACCTAAACAGTTCATTGAATAATAAGACTAACCTCTGTGTTCTCTGCGCCTCCGTGGCCAACTGTTAGTTTTTCACATTACGCCGCGAGGCAACGCGCAGGCGCAGGGCATTGAGCTTGATAAAGCCTTCTGCATCGGCCTGATTGTAGGCACCCTCATCCTCCTCGAAGGTGGCGATGGACTCATCGAACAGGCTGTGGCTTTCGGACTTGCGGCCCACCACCATGACGGCACCCTTATACAGCTTGAGGCGCACCACACCGTTGACCACCTGCTGGGTCTGGTCGATGGCGGTCTGCAGCATCTCCCGCTCAGGGCTCCACCAGTAGCCGTTGTAGACCATGCTGGCATAGCGCGGCATCAGTTCATCCTTGAGGTGGGCCGACTCGCGGTCCAGGGTTAGGGACTCAATGGCACGGTGACCCTTGAGCAGGATGGTGCCGCCGGGGGTCTCGTAACAGCCACGGGATTTCATGCCCACGTAGCGATTCTCCACAATATCGTCACGACCGATGCCGTTCTCACCACCCAACTTGTTCAGGGTCTCCAGTACGGTGGCCGGGCTCATGGCCTCCCCATCAATGGCGACCACATCACCCTTCTCATAGGTCAGTTCGATATAGGTGGGTTGGTCCGGGGCCTGCTCCGGGGAGACGGTCCAGCGCCACATGTCGTCCGCCGGCTCGGCCCAGGGATCCTCCAGCTCATTGCCCTCATAGGAGATGTGCAGCAGATTGGCGTCCATGGAATAGGGAGAGCCGCCACCCTTGCGCTTGGCATCCACCGAGATACCGCGGTCCTCGGCGTACTTCAGCAGCTTCTCCCGGGAGTTGAGGTCCCACTCACGCCAGGGGGCGATGACATGCACATCCGGCTTGAGGGCGTAGGCACCCAGCTCGAAACGCACCTGGTCGTTGCCCTTGCCGGTGGCCCCGTGGGAGATGGCATCGGCACCGGTCTCGTTGGTGATCTCGATCAGACGTTTGGCGATCAATGGCCGGGCGATGGAGGTACCCAGCAGGTACTCGCCTTCATAGATGGCATTGGCGCGGAACATGGGAAATACGAAGTCCCGGGCGAACTCCTCACGCAGATCATCGATATAGATCTCCTTCACCCCGCAGGCCTCGGCCTTGACGCGAGCCGGCTCCACCTCTTCACCCTGGCCGATATCGGCGGTAAAGGTCACCACCTCACAGTCGTAGACCTCCTGCAGCCACTTGAGAATGACCGAGGTATCCAGGCCGCCCGAATAGGCGAGCACGACTTTTTTTATATCTGACATGGGGTTCGCTCCAAAAGAATGCGCCGCCAGCGCGGCAATATCAATTAACTAAGGAGCGGGATTATACCGCACTTGCAGGCATTGATAAGTTGAAGAAGCGACAATTAACCCAGCCCCCTGGCAGCCGACCAGGTTTGGCACAGGGCCTAAGTACAGAATGATCTAACGGGTCTGACTGCGCCAACTCTCCACAATGGCATCCACATCCAGGTCATCCGGCCCCTTCCTCCACTGGGTGTAGACATCAATATCACCACTGTTGGGGGCAGGGTCGGGGGGAAACATCTGAAAACGCATAGGCACCGGCACCGCCTCTCCCAAGGCCAGCACCTCACCCCGGGCAAGGGCCGTCAGGGTATCGATCAGGCTGCTCTCGGCATCCGGCAGCAGGCTTTTGACATACTCCTGATCGTCCGGGTTGGTGATGCGAAAGCAGAGATAGTTGGCACACTGGGCCAGCACCGTCTCCGAGAGTTCATGGGGGCGCTGGCTGACCACCGCCAGGGAGACACCATATTTGCGTCCCTCCTTGGCGATACGCTCCATGGATTTGCGGGTACCTCGGTGGGCAACATCATGCTCACGGGGGATATAGACGTGAGCCTCTTCACAGACCAACAGGATAGGAAACTCCCGGTGGCGCGGGTTCCAGAAATTAAACTCAAAGGCCAGACGGCCAATCTGGGCGGAGACCGTGGGTCGCACATCGAAGGGCACGGGGCTAAGGTCGATCACCGTGATCTGACACCGCTTCTCTCCGAGACCAACAAAGTCTCGCAGCAGGTCCGACAGGCTGGCAGAATTGGTACGCTTCTTGGGGCGGAACAGGAAATCATAGCGCACGTCATTCAGCTTACTGTGCATGCGCATCAGCAGGTTATCGAACTTACCGTGCAGCGGCCCCTTGGTCTTACCGAAATCGAAGCTCTGCTCATTGGCATGCTTGATATGGCGAAACATATCGGCCAATGAAAAGTAGACCGGCGTATCGATGGAGATGGATGAGGCATCCATCTCCTTATTAGCCTTCTTGCGCAGGGTATGCACCACGTCCCGCAAAAAGGCAATCTGTACCGAGGCATGCTCCTCGCCGCGGTCCACAAACAGATCCACAATCTCGGAGAAGGTCAGCAGCCAGTAGGGGATCTCCAGCTCCCGGGCATCCATGTAGCGCACAATGTCCTCATCAAAGACCGATCGACGCTGCTCACCCTCACCATCCCAGTGATACTCACCATGCAGGTCGAGCAGGATGACATGGGCCTTGGGCATGGCCTTGACCGTGCGCTGAATCAGATTGGCCACACCCCAGGATTTACCGGCGCCCGACTGACCCAGAATGGCGGTGTGGCGCCCAAGCAGCGCCGAAGGATCGAGAGAGACAGTCACCGAGGGCATGGTGGGCAGATAGCCCAATTGAAACCCGGTATCCACATGGCTGGAAAAAACCGGCGCCAGATCTTCCTCGACTACCACGTGTATCCCAGCCCCGGGGGCAGGGAAACGACTGACACCGCGGCTAAAGCCCCCTGCCTTATCATATTCCCCCAGAGGGACCAGGGAGAGCAGGCCATGGCGGCTGGCATCCGAGTCCCCACCATCCCGTGAGATCACCGGGGTTCCCATCTGCTTACTGGCACGGGCAACCCTGGCCAGGATATGGACGCCCGGCTGACGGATGGAAACGTGGGAACCGATCTGTCCGACCATCACCGAGCTGCCTTCCACATCAAGGACGGGAAATCGATTGTCGGCATCCATATCCACCACACCCATGAGGAGGGCGCCCTGAACATCCGTGATATGGCCGATAAGGGTATTAGCGTCTGCAGTCATTTAATGGTCCCGGTTTTCTGTAATACACAACACCTAGTATGGATTAAACTCCGCACATGACCAAACAGACATGATGCCTGCGTGCAGGTAAGGCACAGACCTGACCACGGGAAGGGGCCTATTTGCGTTTACGCGGCGGCATCAGGTCGGTAATGCTGCCCTCAGCCATCTCCGCCGCCAGTCCCATGGTCTCACACAGGGTGGGATGGGGATGGATGGTCAGACCGATATCCTCTGCGGTGGCGCCCATCTCCAGAGCCAGCACCGCCTCACCGATCAGCTCACCCGCATTGGGACCGACAATACCCGCCCCCAGGATGCGCTTGCTCTCGGGATCGAACAGCAGCTTGGTCAGGCCCTCATCCCGGCCCAACCCTAATGCACGGCCGCTGGCCATCCAGGGGAACATGCCCTTTTCATAGGCAACACCCTCTTCCTTGGCCTGGGTCTCAGTGAGTCCCATCCAGGCGATCTCCGGGTCGGTATAGGCCACCGCAGGGATGGTCAGGGGATCGAACAGGGAGGGCAGGCCAGCAATCACCTCAGCCGCCACCTTGGCCTCATGGGTCGCCTTGTGGGCCAGCATGGGACCACCCACCACATCACCCACTGCATAGATATGTGACACATTGGTGCGCTGATGGCCATCAACCTTGATAAAGCCGTGCTCATCCACCGCCACCCCTGCCTTCTCCGCCCCGATAAGCTGGCCGTTGGGACGCCTACCCACTGCCACCAGCACCTTGTCATAGGTCTGGGCCTTGTCCGGCGCCTGCTTGCCTTCGAAAGAGACCTTGAGTCCGCTCTTCTGGACCTTGATCTCGGTGACCTTGGTCTCCAGCATGATATTTCTGACCCGCTTCTGCAGATGTTTCTGCAGGGGCCTGACCAGATCCCGGTCACAGCCGGGTACCAGGCCGGGCAACAGTTCCACGATATCGATGGCCGTGCCCAGGGTACCGTAGACCGCGGCCATCTCCAGGCCGATGATGCCGCCACCGATCACCAGCATCCGCTTGGGCACATCGGCCAGCTCCAGGGCACCGGTGGAATCGATCAGGCGGGGATCTTCATTGGGAAAGCCAGGTATCTGCACCGGACGTGAACCGCAGGCGATAATGGCGTTATCGAAGTTGATCCCAACTTGGCCATCGGCTGTTTCTACAACAATACGGTTGGCGGTCTCAAAGGCGGCCGTGCCCTGCACCACCTGCACCTTGCGCTGCTTGGCCAGGGCCGACAGGCCGCCGGTGAGACGCTGCACTACCTTGTCCTTGCCACCACGCAGCTTATCCAGATCCACCTTGGGCTTGCCGAAGCTCACGCCCATGTCCGCAATCTCAGCGGCCTGGTTGATCACCTCCGCGGTATGCAGCAGGGCCTTGGAGGGGATACAGCCCACATTGAGACAGACACCGCCCAGGCTGCTGTACTTTTCGATCAATACCGTCTTCTTGCCCAGATCAGCGGCGCGAAAGGCAGCGGTATAACCACCGGGACCACCGCCCAGCACCACCACCTCGGCCTGGATATCGTTGCTCATTCTTATTCCTTTGTTATGTATTCAATTAACCACAGAGGGCACAGAGAACACAGAGCTCTTCTATTCAGGGAACAGCATGGAAATGGTCACATCTAGATTCCATCACATAGCACCACCACTTCTCCTGAAACCAAAAGTATAATTCTCTGTGTTCTCTGTGCCCTCTGTGGTGAATAATTCAATCTAAAAAAGACGCCGACAATGCCCCCAAGGTTAGCCCATATTGCCCCTCAAAGCAGTAGCCTGCGGATATCGCTCAACAGTTCCACCAGGCGGGTGGTGAAACGCACCCCCTGGGCTCCATCGATCACCCGATGGTCATAGGAGAGGGCCAGGGGTAGCATCAGGCGCGGTTGGAATTCATTGCCATCCCACACCGGCTTCATGGCGGCGCGAGAGACACCAAGGATCGCCACCTCCGGTGCATTGACGATGGGGGTAAAGGCGGTGCCACCGATACCGCCAAGGCTGGAGATGGTAAAACAACCTCCCTGCATATCTTTGGGGGTCAGCTTACCTTGGCGTGCCCGCTCACTGACCTCACCCAGCTCCCGTGCCAGTTCCAGGCCACTCTTTTTGTCCACATCACGGATCACCGGCACCACCAGCCCATTGGGGGTATCTACCGCCACGCCGATATTGATGTATTTCTTGTAGATCAGGTGCTCACCATCGCCTGCCAGTGAGCTATTGAACTCCGGCATCTCCTTGAGCACGGCAGCACAGGCCTGCAACAGAAAGGTGAAAATGGTCAGGCGGGCACCCTTCTGCGCCGTGGTCTCCTTCAGGGCCTTGCGAAATGCCTCCAGTTCGGTGATATCCACCTCATCGAACTGGGTGACGTGGGGCACATTAACCCAACAGCGGTGCAGATGGGCGCCACTGAGTTTCTTGATGCGCCCCAGAGGCTGTTTATCAGTCTCACCAAACTGGCTGAAATCCACCTCGGGCAGAGACGGCAGGGCTGCACCGGCTGCGGCGGGTCCTTCACTCAGACGCTGCTGTACAAACTGCTGCACATCCTCCTTGAGGATGCGTCCATGGGAGGCCGAGCCCGCTACCTGGGAAAGATCCACCCCCAGCTTGCGGGCAAAGCGGCGCACCCCAGGGCTCGCATGGGACTTGCCCGTTGTTGGCTCGGCAGGGGGCTGTTCAGTGACTGCTGGAACTGCCTCTGGTGCTGACTCTACCGCCGGAGACTCAGTCACCATCTGTTGGCTTTCAGAAGTGGTTGGCTCAGATGGTTGTGTCTCTGGCGAGGCCACACCTGCCTCATCGGCATCCATGGTCATCAACAGATCACCTTGTGAGACCTTCTCCCCCACCTTGGCCTTCACCAGTTTGATCTCACCCGCTTGCGGGGCCGGCACCTCCAGGGTGGCCTTGTCACTCTCCAGGACCATGAGGGGGGCCTCAACCTCTACCCGGTCACCCGGCCCAACCAGAATCTCAATGATCTCCACCCCGGAGAAATCTCCGATATCGGGTAACAGTACTTCTATCTCCTTACCCACTTGCACTCCTCTGTTCAAAATCAGTTTATGAAAAAGGCTTAAACATTGACCGGATTCGGTTTATCCGGATCGATACCGTATTTGTTCATTGCCTCGGTCACCACAGCAGGCTTGATCTCACCCTCATCGGCCAGGGCCTTGAGGGTAGCCACCACCACGTAGTAACGGTTCACCTCAAAGAAGTGTCTGAGTTCACTGCGCAGGTCACTGCGACCAAAACCATCCGTTCCCAGCACCCGGTAGGTGCGATCGATATAGGGGCGGATCTGATCGGCATAGGCACGCATGTAATCGGTGGCGGCAATGACCGGGCCTTTGCGCTTCTCAAGCTGGGTGGCCACATAGCTCTGCCGTGGCTCATCTTCCGGATGCAGCATGTTATGGCGTTCCACATCCATGCCTTCCCGGCGCAGCTCATTGAAACTGGTCACGCTCCAGACATCGGCGGAGACCTGAAACTCCTGCTCCAGCAATTCGGCCGCCGCGATCACCTCACGCAGGATAGCGCCACTGCCCATGAGTTGGACCCGGCGTTTACGCCTGCCGCCCTCCTGGAGCAGATACATGCCCTTGATGATGCCGCCCTCCACCCCGGCCGGCAGTGCGGGCTGCACATAGTTTTCGTTCATCACCGTGATGTAGTAGAAGACGTTCTCCTGCTGCTGATACATGCGGCGCAGGCCGTCATGGATGATCACCACCAGTTCATAGGCGAAGGCCGGATCGTAGGTGACACAGTTGGGGATGGTGGAGGCCAGTATGTGGCTGTGGCCATCCTGATGCTGCAGCCCTTCACCTGCCAAGGTGGTACGCCCGGCGGTGCCGCCCAGCAGAAAGCCCCGGGCCTGCATGTCACCTGCCGCCCAGGCCAGATCCCCCACCCGCTGGAAACCAAACATAGAGTAGTAGATATAGAAGGGGATCATGTTGATACCGTGGCTGCTGTAGGCCGTGGCCGCCGCAATCCAGGAGGAGATGGCGCCTGCCTCATTGATGCCCTCCTGCAGAATCTGGCCCTGCTTTTCCTCCCGGTAGTACATCACCTGTCCCGAGTCCACCGGATCATAGAGCTGGCCCACGGAGGAGTAGATCCCCAACTGGCGAAACATGCCCTCCATACCAAAGGTACGGGCCTCATCAGGCACGATGGGCACCACGCAACTGCCCAGCTTCTTATCCCGGGTCAAAGCGGTCAGCAGCCGCACGAAGGCCATGGTGGTGGACATTTCACGCTCACCACTCCCCGTCAGCAGGTTCTTGAACATGGTCAGGGGTGGAATATCCAGGGGTGGCGCCTGGGTATGGCGCGCCGGCAGCGGGCCACCCAGGGCCGACCGCCGCTCCTTGAGATATTTGATCTCGGGACTGTCCTCCGCCGGCTTATGGAAAGGCGTCCCGGCTATCTGCTCATCGGATAGCGGGATATTGAAGCGATCACGGAAGGCCTTGAGCCCATCCTCACCCAGCTTCTTCTGACCATGGGTCATGTTCTGACCCTCACCGGCATCCCCCATGCCATAGCCCTTGACCGTCTTGGCCAGGATCACCGTGGGCTGTCCGGTATGGGCCACCGCCGCCGCATAGGCGGCATAGACCTTGCGGGGATCATGACCGCCACGGTTCAGGCGCCAGATATCCTCATCAGACATGTTGGCCACCATCTCCTCCAACTCGGGATACTTGTTGAAGAAGTGCTTGCGGGTATAGGCACCACCTCGCACCTGATAGGACTGGTACTCACCATCCAGGGTCTCTTCCATGCGTTTGACCAACAGCCCGTCCTTATCCTGGGCCAGCAGCGGGTCCCAGTGCCGCCCCCATACCACTTTGATCACATTCCAACCGGCACCGCGGAACACACCTTCCAACTCCTGGATAATCTTGCCATTGCCCCGCACCGGCCCATCCAAGCGCTGCAGGTTACAGTTCACCACAAAGACCAGGTTATCCAGCCGCTCCCGACCGGCCAGGGAGATGGCGCCCAGGGATTCAGGCTCATCCATCTCACCATCCCCCATGAAGGCCCACACCTTGCGGCCATTGGTATCCAGGATGCCGCGGTCATTCAGGTAGCGCATGAAGCGGGCCTGATAGATGGCCATCAGGGGGCCCAGCCCCATGGAGACGGTGGGGAACTGCCAGAACCCCGGCATCAGCCGGGGATGGGGATAGGAGGAGAGCCCCTTGCCATTGGCCTCCCGGCGAAACTGCTGCAAATCCTCCTCGCTCAAACGCCCTTCAAGATAGGCCCGGGCATAGATACCCGGTGCGGAGTGGCCCTGAAAAAACATCAGGTCGCCATCATGGGCATCATTGCGGGCATGGAAGAAATGGTTGAAGCCCACATCGAACAGGGTGGCGCAGGAGGCAAAGCTGGCGATATGACCGCCCAACTCGGCGGATTGGCGATTGGCATTGACCACCATGGCCATGGCATTCCAGCGAATGAAGGAACGGATGCGCCGCTCCATGGCCCGGTCCCCCGGGAACAGCGCCTCCTGCTTGACGGGGATGGTGTTTACATAGGCCGTATTGGCACTATATGGCAGGTGGGCCCCGGAACGCCGCGCCTTATCGATCAGGCGCTCCAGGAGATAATGGGCCCTTTCCACGCCCTCACGCTCGAACACACTCTCCAGCGCATCCAACCACTCCTGGGTCTCTTGAATATCAATATCGGTATCTTGCTTCACTGTGCTTCCCTGGGGGATCAGCTCCCCATAAAAAATAACCTCTAACCAATACCTTACTATATTAGTCAGTTATTTTTTCCATATACCTTTGGTGGTTGTTGGCACTTCCTACCTGAGCATAGGCACTGCTCATTACGATGCAATAAAAAAACCCCTTCGGGTGGGAAGGGGTTTTTTTAAATATGAGAGGCTGCTTAGGGCTCGTCCAGCTCTTCCGGCTCCGGCGGTGGATTGTCATCGTAGACATCATTGCGCCGCTTCTGCAGATAGGCATCGCGGGTAAAGCCATAGGGATCCAAGGCGGCCTCTTCCAGTACCTTGCTGGCGCTCAGCAGATCGGCCCGGGTATCGATGCCACGCAGGGCAACCAGACCATAACGCACGTCATGATCATTTACGTACTGGACCGGATCGGTATACCAGTCGGCGACCAGGCCGACGGTATCACGTATGGTGCTGGGACCCAGGATAGGCAGTACAAAGTAAGGACCGGGACCGACACCCCAAGCGCCAAGGGTCTGCCCAAAGTCCTCATCATATCGCTGCATATTCATGTTGCTGGCAACATCGAAGAAACCGAGAATGCCGATGGTGGAGTTCACCAGGATTCGGCCCACATCGGATGCGGCCCGGTGCAGCTTGAACTGCAGCAGATTGTTAATGGCCGAGGTCACATCATCCAGATTGGTAAAGAAGTTGGTGATGCTGTGATCCACCGGCCTGGGGGTTATCGCCCGGTAACCCTTGGCCAGGGGTTTGAGAATGGCCTTATCCAGCTCATCATTGAAGGTGTGCATGGCCCGATTGTAGGACTCCAAAGGGTCCCGCGGATCACGGTAATCATCTTCGATGGTGGCACAGCCCGAGAGCCCCAAGAGTATACCCAGTAGCAGCGCCAACACGCGTGGCGCAATTTTTTTGTGCGACATTATTCTTTAAACCCTGACTTTTGTTGCGATCTTTGCCGATTTTTGTTCTACCCGCCCCTTCGACAGGCACAAGCTTGGTGGAGGATAAAACGCAACGGCACCTAAATGCAAGAAAGCCCTCGCATTTTTCCCTTATTCCAGCCCGCTCAGTAGACCCGTGTTACCAGATAACCCTGGGCGCTGAGCAGGGACAGAATGCCACTCTCCCCCGGTAGATGCAGTGCCCCAACGGCGATAAAGGCACGACCTTTTTTCAGTAGCGGCAGCATGCGCTGAACCATTAGCCGGTTTCGCCGATCAATCAGCTGCTCCTGTATCCGCCCCTCAAGTCCGGGATCTGCCGGGCCATATTGGTCATTGAGGCCCATCAGCCTGACCAGATCCCGTTGCAGGTAGGCGGCGGTCAGCTCTTCAAACATCTGGCCCAGCAAGTGCTGGGTATCGAGGGTCTCCCGCAGCATGGCAACCTGCTCCGCCTCACTGAATCCCTCAAACACGGCAATCTGCTCCTGGGCCGTCTCCAGCCCCACCACCGGCTTGCCCTGGGCCAGGGCCGACTGGTAGAGCACCAGATCCAGAAACTGCCCGGTGGTGGGTGGTGGCATGCTGAGAATGGTCAGCACCGCCCAGGGCTTATAGTGCCGGATCGCCATCTCCGGCATGCCCCGCAAGGCAACCGCCTCCACCGCGCGCTGGTAAAGCTCATCACCAATAATCCCGCGCAGTTCACGCCCATCAGAGTAGACCATGGCAGTCATGGCGGCCATCATGGTCTCGGCCCCCATTTCCATCTCCAGGGCCAGGGTCCCGGAGCCATCAAAGGCAGTTGATACCGGCCTGGCCAGCCTGACCACATCTGGCTGATCGGAATGCATAGTGCCAAACAGATGACTCGGCGTGACACCCGGCCGCTCAATGCGAAACAGCAAGCCCTGTCCAAAAGGCACCTCTGAAGCCGCCACCTGGCCGGCCAGCAACAACAGAAACAGCAGCGGCCACAACCAGACAAGGTGCCAGGGGTATCTGTCATTCCAATTCATCTAAGGCTCTCCCATTCCGATTCCCACGCTATATAAAGGAAAAACTATAACAGCCAGCACCAGACTGTTCGATAATTCCCGGCGCTTACATTATGCTGTGCCCCCATGACAGACCCAACATACAACCCAGCCATCGCCAAACGCTTCCGCGGTTTCCTCCCCTTCGTGGTGGACGTGGAAACCGCCGGCTTCGATGCCCAATCCAACGCCCTGTTAGAGGTCGCCGCCGTTATCATCCGCATGGATGATGCAGG
>Ga0316190_10003520_pt1 | contig 11359 bp, 8 predicted proteins | sample Eddworburrow2_MG_FD_204929 | JGI IMG/M metagenome (GOLD analysis project Ga0316190, IMG submission 204929) | Coastal sediment microbial communities from Maine, United States - Eddy worm burrow 2 | ecosystem: Environmental > Aquatic > Marine > Coastal > Sediment | place: USA: Maine | collected... | reverse complement strand
CACGGATACGGATACGGATACGGGTACGGTCGCGGTCTCGGATTCCTCAGCCCAGGCCTTCTGGTCCGTCTTCGGCGTCCCAGCGTCGCCCGGGCAGCGTGGTCAATCGTGGTTGCCGGAATGTGTGTGACCACGCTGCTCGGGCGCCGACGGCCTCCTTCCGAGCCGGGAGAGCCGTCCCGAGACGCGCTCCCCGATCGAGGTGTTGTCTTTGGGTCCTGGTGCGGTGGCGGCCATTCCGTGCGCGGCGTGCTCCGGTGTGCGATTCCCTGCTACGATTAACTCAAAGGAATCGTAAATGCTGCGAGACATCGTCTCATATTTGAGAGAGGTATCGATCATGAAATCGTCCACTCGAGCACGCACCGCCGGTTGGATCTTGGCGATGCTCGTCATGACATCCCTCGTCTCTGCGTCGGAGACGGAGATTCTCAAAGAGGGCGAGGGGTCAACCGCGGCGCTGAAAGACGGACGGGCCGACCAGATGTCCACATGGTCCGTCGATGCGGGTGGGGGCCAATCAAGCGGTGGCGGGTTCGCCCTCGTGGCGGCCATCGGCCAGCCGGACGCGGGCGTCGTCGCCCGCGGTGGCACTGCCCTTGAGGGTGGAGTGTGGGCGGGAGCGGTGGATCTCGGATTCATCTTTGGCGATGGCTTTGAAAGCAGCGGCACCGGCGTGTGGAGTTCGGTGGTCGGCGGGAACCCCTAGGAGGAGACATGAAGATTCGGGCACTTTTCGTCGTGATGTTGGTTGCCGTGACCGTGGGGGCCGCGCCTCTGGGAACCGAGTTCACCTACCAGGGCGTCCTCTCCGATGGAGGCGCGGCGGCTGCCGGCGCCTTCGACTTCAGGTTCATTCTCTACGACGCCGATGCAGGCGGTTCCCAGGTCGGGACCATCGTGTATGTCGAGGATCTGGTGGTTGCGGACGGCCGATTGACCACTCAGCTCGACTTCGGCGACGTCTTTGACGGAACGGCACTGTGGCTCGAGGTGGGCGTGCGCGACGGAGGGGCCACCGGGACCTATTCGGTGCTCTCGCCACGCCAGGAGGTCACCGCTACGCCTTTCGCGCAGCACGCCCAGACGGCTGAGACCGCTGCGACGGCAGGACATGCGGCAACGGCGGACAGCGCCACCTCGGCCGGGTACGCGACCACTGCCGGAGATGCCGACACCCTGAACGGCCAACCCGACTCCTTCTACCTCACGTGGTCGAATTTCCTGGATATTCCTCCCGATCTCGCCAACGGCGACGACGACACCCTCGTCAGTCTCGCCTGTAGCCAGGGCGAGATCACCCGCTGGAACGGCGCCGCGTGGACCTGCAGCGCCGATGACGACACGCCCTATCTTCGGACCTTTGTCGTCGGGCCGGTGGGGACTCCCCTCGAAAATGGTCTGGCGCTGGGGGCCGCCATGGGGGACATCCCGGTACCGACGAACCAGGAAGGGGCGGTGCTCTTGAGGCTTGAGGCCGGGGTCTACGATCTCGGAGATCAATTCGAAGTCCCTTTCCCATGGATGGTGATCGAGGGTGCCGGACAAGAGCACACCCGCATCACCTCGGCGTACTGTTCGGTCGGGGTCTACCAAGGTACCCTCCTGATCCCGCCGACCTCCGAGCACGTCGTGTTGCGCCACCTCACCGTGGAGAACACATGTGCGGATCCGGCGAGCTTCTCGATTGCGGTCTCCAACCAGGCAGATTGGTTGTCGGTCGATCACGTGACATTGACCGCCAAGGGGGCCGCACTCAACGGCTACGCGATGTTCAACTCTGGAGGTTCACCGTCCCTGATCGATACCATCCTTCATGCCGAGAACGCGACCGGCGACAATTACGGCTTGAACAACCGGGGAGTTGGCGCCAGCCTCACCAACGTCACCGTTGAGGCCATCGGTGGAACCTCGGCCCACGGAATCGACAACGATGGGCACACATTCACCTTCCGCCAAGGCGACATTCTGGCGTCCTGGGCCTCAGACGATTGCACGGGCATATTCAACCACACGGATGCCGACAATCTGTTCGTCTCGGACTCCAAGATCAGCGCCACCTTCGGTACGGCCCCAGTGAAACGCGGTGTACAGATCAATGGGGCGGACGTAAAGCTCAACGACGTGGCAGTCAGCGGAGGAGTGGGTGTCGGCCTGAGCAACTGGTCGGATTTTTTCGCAACGGTTCAGTTGCGCAACGTTTTCGTCTCTGCGAGCGAATTCGGCGTTTGGGTGCGAGACTACGAAGGAAACGGCTGCATGGTATTGATTGACGGCGGCCGTTTTGATGCGGTCACCGATGCTGTGATGAACTCTCTCGATACGTGCGACGTTCGAATCGGCGGTGCAAATCTCATCAATGGCGTGAACGGGTCGGCCCTGTGTGCCGGGGTGTACGATTGGGCCCACAACTTCTATCCCGACACTTGCCCTGCGCCCTGACGAAAGGGCGCATCGGGTGCCTGGCTTCAGCCCGGCACCCGATGCGTTTCGAGGGACCTAGAGTTCGCGGTGCAGAAACATCAACGCCTTCTCGGGCGTCAGAGGCGCGTCGTAGACACCGTTGCGATCGGGCCGGAAGGCCCGTAGCGCATCGAGCAGCGCGAAGTAGACCCCGATGCCGTACATGAAGGGCGGTTCGCCGATGGCCTTGGAGTGCATCACCGCCCTGGGATTATCGGCGTCTTCCAGAAAGTGACCATCGAGAACCGGGGTGCTGAGCAGATCGGGGATCTTGTAGGTCGACAGGGAGTCTGAGATATTGCGGCCCTCATGAAAGACGAGCTCCTCCATGGTCATCCAGCCGAGACCCTGAACCAGCCCGCCCTCGAGCTGTCCGCGGTCGACCTTCTCGTTCAGGCTGCGGCCGCCGTCGTGGACCATGCGCACCCGATCGATGGTGTAGGTTCCGCGGAGGCAGTCCACCGTCACCTCGAGGATGGCGGTTCCGAAGACGTGGTAGGCGAAGGGTTCGCCCTGCTCGGTCTCCTTGTCGTACCAGAGACCGGGGGTGGCGTAGTGGGCGTGGGCCGAGAGGTTGACTCGTTTCGTGTAGGCAAGCCAGACCAGCTCGTTCCACACGAGCTCCGTCGGGTTGCCGTCGGCTGTGACGACATCGTCGTTGATCGCAAGACGGTTCGGCGAGATGTCGAGCCGCTCCGCCGCTACCGAGATCAGCCGGTCGGCGATGGCGCGGCAGGCGAGCTCGGTGGCGCGGCCGTTCATGTCCGCCCCGCTGGATGCGGCGGTGGGGGAGGTGTTGGCCACGGTTCGCGTCGTGGTGCTCTCGATCCGGATCCGATCCTGAGGGAGACCGAGGGTCGCCGACGCCACCGCCAGCATCTTGGCGTTGACCCCCTGGCCCATCTCGATGGCGCCGGTGGAGACGCTGACGCTGCCGTCGGTGTAGACGTGGACCAGCGCCCCGGCCTGGTTGAGCATGGCGTTGGTGAAGGAGATCCCGAAGCAGACCGGCATGGCGGCGATGCCGCGTTTTGTGAGCTGGGATGAGGCGTTGTGCTCTGCGATCTCGGTCTCGAGCGCCTCGAGATCGACCAGCTCGGCGGCTTCATCGAAGCTCCGGCGCGCCCGGCTGCGGTCGACCCGCATTCCGTAGGGGAAGGCGTCGCCCTCGCTGAGGAGGTTCTTCGCCTGAATCATCGAGCGTGAGATCCCCGAAACCTCGGCCGCACGGTCGATGGCGGCCTCCATGACGAACATGGCCTGAGGCGCGCCGAAACCGCGGAACGCGGTGAAGGGGATGAGGTTCGTTCTGCAGCTTGCGGCGTGGATCCTGGCGTTGGGGACGAAGTACGACCCGGTGGCGTGGAAGAGCGATCGCTCGAGGATGGCCGGCGAGAGATCGGCGGCGGCGCCGGCGTTCTGCCAGAGGTGGACCTCGTAGGCGAGGATGCTCCCGTCGGCGCTGAGCCCGAGCTTGAAGTCCGACGAGTAGGGGTGGCGTTTGCCGGTGAAACACATGTCCTCGTGCCGATTGAGCGTCAGGCGCACCGGCCGGCCCGTGTGCTTCGCGGCCAACGCCGCCATCACCGCCCACGGCGTCGCCTGGTCTTCCTTGCCGCCGAAGGCGCCGCCGAGCCGGGTGACCTCGACCTCGACGAGATTCATGGGCAGTCCGAGGACCCGCGCGGTGATGCGTTGGACCGCGGTGGGCGCCTGGGTCGAGGACCAGAGCTTGATTCGACCGCCCTCTTCGGGGATCGCCAGGGCGGCCTGGGTCTCGAGATAGAGGTGCTCCTGGCCGCCGGTCTCGGCCGTGCCCTCGACGATGAGATCGCAGTCCGCCCAGGCGGCATCGACATCGCCCGACTCGAGGGTGCGAGAGGCCGTGATGAGCTCACCGGCGGCCGCGGCCTCCCTGGCGTCGAAAATGGCCGGCAGCTCTTCGAGCTCGAGGGCGCACACGCGGGCGCCGGCTTGAGCCTGGTGCGGCGTTTCAGCGATGACGACGGCCACCGGTTGGCCGATGAAGTGGACGTTCGATGTGGCGAAGAGCTCCTCGTCCTGGATGATGCCGCCGATCTGGTTGGCGCCCGGAATGTCGGCGGCGGTGAAGACCGCCACGACCCCGGGAAGAGCGAGCGCCGGCGCGGTGTCGATGGACTTCAGTTCGGCGTGGGGAACCGGTGAGGTCACCGCCGCGGCATGGAGCAATCCGGCAGGATCGGGCATATCGTCGATGTAGCGGGAGGTGCCTCGGACGTGGGCCTCGAGATCGGGGAAGCTCATGCCGGTACCTCCACGAGCTCGTCGGAGAGACCGAAGAGCACCTGGAAGTGGGCGAGGACGAGCTGGCGTAGTAGCAGCCGTTTGTAGTCGGCCGCTCCGCGGACGTCGTCGATGGGGGAGACTTCGGCGGCGGCGCAGCGAGCCGCCGCCCATGCGGTTTCGGCGTCTGGTCGTTCGCCGATGAGCAGGTCTTCGGTTTCGGTCAGCGCCAGGGGAATCGGTGCGACGCCTCCGGCCGAGAGCCCGGCCTCGACGATGATGCCGTCGACAACCCTCAGCGCCACCGCCGTGTTGACGCTGGCGATGTCGAGATGGGTCCGTTTCGACACTTTCTCGAAGTTGAAGAGGAGCTCGGGACGGCGTCGGATCCGGATGGATTCGATGAGCTCGCCGGGACGCAGATCGAGGCTCTTGTAGCCGAGGAAGAACTCGCGCAGGGGCAGCGCCCGGCGTCCGCCGTCGCCGACCAGCTCGAGCTCGGCGTCGAGGGCCGTGAGCATGATCGTCATGTCGCCGATGGGCGAGGCGTTGACGATGTTCCCGGCGATGGTCGCGCGCTCGCGAATGGGCAGCGAACCCATGAGATCCATGGGTCGGACCATGTCCCCGAGTTCGCCGGCGAGGATCGTGCTCTGTTTCATGTCCTCGGCGGTGGCGCTGGCTGCGAAGACGATCTCGTCGCCATCCGCCCGGATTCCGCCCTTGGGTGCCCGGACGAGCGAGATGTCCGAGTGGCTGTAGTCGTCGGGTCGCTGGACATAGAGATCGGTTCCTCCGGCTACCGGCCGGTCGTCCCCGTGGTCATCGGTGTGCGGCTCGAGATCCAGCGTCAGCGAGTGGGCCTCGCGCAACCCGGCCGGGAGAAATCCCTCGCGGACGAGAGCGGCGAAGCGAGGCTCGTCCATGGAAACCCGATCCGTGAGTTCCGCGAGGATCTCCGAGGTCGCGCGCTGGATCGATGCATAGCCGGTGCAGCGGCAGATGTTTCCGGCGAGGGAGTTGAACGCCGGAGCCAGGTCCCAGCTCGTGCAGTTCAGGAGGTGGCCGGCGAGGGAGACCAGAAAGCCGGGGGTGCAGAAGCCGCACTGGGAGGCGCCCTCATCGACGAAGGGCCGTTGCAGGGGGCCGATCCCACCGGGATCGAGGCCCTCGATGGTGATGACGTGGCACCCGGCCGCTGCGGCGACGGGCATGAGACAGGATGTCATGGCCCGATATCGAACCGTGCCTTCGGCCGGCTCACCGACGAGGACCACACACGAACCGCAGTCACCCTCGCGGCACGAGTGCTTGGTGCCCTTGAGGTCGGCGTCGTGACGGATCGCGTCGAGCAAGGGCCTCCCTGTCGGGCCGCCGAACTCGAAAATCTCGGTGTTCAGTACGAAGGTGAATTGCCGGCTCATCTTGTGCGCAAACCCTTTAGACAGCGCTCTTCCATGGTCGAAGCGTAGCATGGAACGGGCGCTCGGAAACGCGATAGGATCGGTGTGCGGGGGTTTGGGGTGATCTGTGCGACGGCGTCCCAGGACCGCGGCCTTCTGGTCCGCCTCTGGCGGCCCAGCGTCACACAATCAGTACGGTCGCGCGGGGGTCACATCAAGGTCTGCGACCACGCTGTTCGGGCGCCGGCGGCTTCCCACGGAGCTTCAACAGGTGCACCGGAACGATCTTCCGCGAGGGTTGCCCGGCATGACATTGTGCAGAGCGGAGGGCGCTCCCGGATGGTCGCTGCCGGCACAATGTCAAGCCCGGCACGCCCCGGTGGGGGCCCTGTCCCCGCGTGCCGAGGTGCGCGTACGACATCCGACCAGGTGCGACGGCTCGGTCTTCTTCATCAGTTTCAATTCCGGCCCACGGCTGTCCGACAGCCGTGGGCCGGAATTGAAGGAGTGGATCATTCAAGTCCCACGATCACTGCCAGTGCCATGAAGATCGCCGCCACTCCGATGAGCTGGAGCAGCAACGGCACCATGAATCTCAGCCAGCGCTCGTAGGGGACGCTCGCAAGTCCGAGGGACGCCATCAGGATCCCCGAGGTCGGGATGACCATGTTGGAGAAGCCGTCACCGCAGGTGAAGGCAAAGACCGCGGTCTGGCGGGTGAGGCCGAGGACATCGGCCAGCGGCGCCATGAGGGGCATGGTCACCGCCGCCTGTCCCGAGCCCGACGGGATGAAGAAGTTGAGGGTGGCCTGGAAGACGAGCATGCCCTCGGCCGCCACCAGGCGCGGCACGTGGAGAAGCACCACTGAGGCTGATTGAATCAGTGTGTCGAGGATGAGCCCGTCCTCCATGACCACGGTCACCGCCCGGGCGAAGCCGACGACGAGGGCCGCAACCGTCATCTCCTCCATGCCCTTCACCGTCGCCCTGGTGGCTTCGGCGAGGGGCATCCGGGCGATAGCGATGGCGACGAGGCCCATGAGGATGAAGCCGCCGGCCATCTCGGGGAGCCACCACCCCATGGCCTGGACCGCCCAGAGGATGAAGACGAAGATCGCCGCACAGGCAAGGACGATGGCGATGTGGGAACTGGTCAGGTTTGGTGGCGTGACGTCCTCGTCGATGTCGGCCTCGATATCGGCGACATACGAGGCTGCCGGATCGCGACGAACCTTGGCGCCGTAACGGAGCATGTAGGCGATCGTCACTGCCATGCAGCAGGCGAAGAAGACGAGTCGGAAACCGATGGCGCTGTTGAGCGGCAGCCCGGCGATGCTCTGGGCGATGTTGACGGTGAAGGGGTTGGTGGTGGCGGCGGCGAAGCCGACGGCGCCGGCGACATAGACCAGCGCCGTGCCGTAGATACGGTCGCAGCGGATCTCCCGCGCGACGATGAGGAAGATGGGCACCAGCGGGATGAACTCCTCGCCCATGCCCAGGGTCGATCCGCCGATACCCATCAGCAGCATGAGCACGACGGTGAGGAGCTTCCAGCGGTGCCGGAGTCTGTCGAGCACCGCGTGGAGGACGGCGGGGATGGTTCCGGTCTTCTGCAGAATGCCGAAGACCCCGCCGATGATGAAGATGAAGAAGATGCTGTCGGCGGCGGCGATCATCCCGCGCGGGATGGCGCTCAGAAAGCCCTCGAGGCTCTCCGGAGTGGCGAACCCGGGTTTTTCATCGGTGAAAACCAGCCCGCGGGCGCTGCGGTGCTTGGGAATGGTCGCGTAGGTGTCGGCGACGACCATGGTCCGTTCGCTGCCGCCCACGAGGCGGCGTTCGCGATCGAATTCACCCGACGGCACCACCCAGGTCAGGACACTGCAGACAAAGACCACCCCGGTGAGCAGTGCGAAGACGTGGGGGATCTTAACTTTCAATTCATAATTCACAATTCAAAATCAATAATTGACTCAGTTGTCTCCCGACAACACATCGGGGTCAGTGTTGAGCACCCGGCTGATCTTGGCGAAGGCATCGATGGCCTCGTCGGGGTGACGGGTCGCGACGGCGGTGGCCAGGGCGTTGATGACCACCGTCATGGCCGCGACCGCGTTGGTGAAGGTCAGATTGTCGCTTTTGACGGCGAGGGAGAGTTCCGCTCTCCGCGCAGGAGGGGCGATGAGTCGGTCACTGAGAACAACCGTCGCGGCACCGGCTTCGGCCGCGCCGTCAACCAGTTCAAGGCTTTGGCGCGAGTAGGGCGGCAGGGAGAACACCAGCACGAGATCGCTCTTCTTGAGAGTCACGAGCTGCTCCCGTGGAGATGAGAAACCGGTGGACATTGGATGGGCGGCGACGCCGACCTGGACCAGGGTGTAGGCGGCGAGCTCGGCGAGGGTGGCCGAAATCCCCATCCCGAAGGTGTAGACATGGTCGGCCGAAAAGATGAGTTCGGCAATGGCGGCGAAGACCTCGCGGTCGATGTTCTCCACCGTCAGCCGGATGTTGCGTCCCTCCTGGGTGGCGACCGACTCGAGGAGGTCCTCTCCAAGATCACCGGGGTCGTGATCCTCACCGACGCCGAGTCGGCTCTGCAATAGATCCACCAGCGCCATCTTGAGCTCGGCAAAGCCCGTGAACCCGATCCGCTGGCCGAAACGAACGATGGTGGCCTCCGAGACTCCGCACCGGCGGGCGAGCTCGAGAACCGACAGAAACGGAACTGTGTCCAGGTGCTCGAGCAGATAGTCGGCGATGGAGCGCTGTTGCGGCGGCAGATCATCCACATGTTCGAGGATGCGGTCGCGGACATCGGTGGTGGATGCCTGGTTTGGCATGGCTCCGGGTTCTCCAGGTCGCGGTTCGGACTGAGACACTGTAGCTCAGCCACCGAATCGGCCCACAGAACGACCACCGGCAGCATCTGCGATGTTCTGAGATTGGATACCCCCAACCATCCGATAATTGTCGTCTTCATCCACGTTTTTGTCGCGTTCGTGCCTTTACATTTCAGAAACAGAGCCGAAATTGATCTGTAGAGCGTTGCACTTTGCCGGTTGGCCCTTTGTAGTGTCCGAACATTGAGGGTGGAGGTGAGCGATGGCGGTTCGTTGTTTTCTCGGAGTTTTCTTGGCGCTGTGTCTCATCGTACCCATGGTGGGGAGCTGGCCGACCGATCCGCTGGTCAACGTGCCGTTGTGCAATGCGTCCGGGAACCAGGGCGGCAACACGTTTGCCGTCGTTCCGTCCACCGAGGGCGGCGCCATCGTGGCCTGGACCGATCAGCGGTCTGTCGACGGCGACATCTACGCCCAGCGGGTCAACGGCCAGGGCGAGATCCAGTGGACACTGGACGGAGTGCCGGTCTGCGACGCCGCGGACATCCAGATGAATGTGCTCGGGGTCAGCGACGGCCAGGGTGGGGCCATCCTCGTCTGGTCGGACATGCGGGATGGTGAGGCCGATGTCTACGCCCAGCGAATCGACGCCGACGGCAACCTCATGTGGCCGACGGGATCACCGACCACTGATGGGATACCGGTCTGTGACACCGCGGATCACCAATCGTACGTGATGATCGTCAGTGACGGTGCGGGTGGCGCCATCGTCGCCTGGGAACAGGGTGTGATGACCAGCGCCCTCTACGCCCAGCGGGTCGACCCGAACGGCGATATCCAGTGGCCGGCGGGTGCACCGTCCCAGACCGGTGTGGTGGTTACGGATGTTCCCGGCGTGCATACCGATCCGCGGATGATCTCCGACGGCTCGGGGGGCGCCTTCCTCGCCTGGACCGATGGCCGCGACTCGGCCAACACGAATTTCGACGTGTATGCCCAGCGGCTCTCGGGTTCGGGCGATCGCCTGTGGCCGGGCGACGTCCAGGTGTGCGCGGAGGATGGCGCACAGAGACGCCCAGAGATCGCCGAGGACGGCGCCGGAGGCATGTTCGTCGCCTGGGAAGACGTTCGATCCAGCGAGGACTGGGCCATCTGGGCGCAGCATGTCGGTGGGTCGGGTTCCGTTCACTGGACCGCCGGCGGCGTCATGCTCGCGGACAACACCATGAGCGGCCAGGGGAATCTGAGTGGGGCCGCGGACGGCCAAGGCGGGGCGATCTTCGTGTGGATGGACCTCCGAGACTATGCCGTTTCAGGCCGGGACCTCTACGCACAACGCGTCACCTCGGCCGGAGCGATGTGGTCGCCGGGCGGGGTCATCATCTGCGCCGCAGGGCTGAACCAGACCGAGGCGGCGATCGGCTCTCCCACGCCGGGATCGGTGCTGATTTCCTGGACGGATTACCGGGACGATCACATCAATTCAGATCTCTACGGTCTGACCATCCTCGGCGGCTCGTCCTTTGTCGGCCCGCCCAACGGATACGCGATCTCCACGGCCGACTACCAGCAGAACGGGAGCGCGGTCGGCCGAATGGCCTCGGGTGATGCGTTGATCGTCTGGAAGGACTCGCGGAACCTCGCCACCGGCGTGGACGTCTACGCCCAGGGCGGCTTCCTGACCCCGCTCTTCGCCGACGGCTTCGAATCGGGCGACACCACGGCGTGGAGCGCGTTCGTGCCGTAGCGGGTGAGGCGGAGGCCGACTGGCCTCATTTTCAATTCTGAGGTCTGAGTCACGGGAGTGTCCTATTTCGGTTCGACCTCGACGGGGCGGCGAAGTCGAAATCCCGATAGCGGCCGCGATTCAGACCTCAGAATTGAAGGAGCGTGGCTTTCAAGGGGCGACGCCGCTCACAACCCGACCTTCTCTAAAATGGTATCCAGGGCTTCCAGCTCTCCGCGCGTAGTGTAGAAATGCGGTGAGAGCCGAACCGATCCCTGCCGGACCGAACACACGACCTTGCGCTGGGCGAGACGGTCGGCGGCTTCGTTGGGCGCCACGCTCGGGTGGCGGGCGGCAACGATGCCGGCGATGGGTTGGCCCGAACCCGGCGAGAACACATCCCAGCCGTGCGCGATGAGAATCCGGGTCAGCAGCCGGGAAAGCACCTCGACCCTCGCCTGCACCTGTTCGTGGCCGACGCTGTTCAAGAGGTCCAGGGCGGCGCCGAGGCCGGCGGTGCCCACCGTGTTGGTAGCGCCGGGTTCGAATCGACGCCCGTTTTCGAGGACCTCGAGTTCGTGAAGGAAGAAACTTCCGGGCTCTCGTCGGATGTTCCGCCACCCGGTGATGGCCGGCCGAAGCTCTCGCCTCAGACCGGGGGA
>Ga0316190_10003519_pt1 | contig 11359 bp, 9 predicted proteins | sample Eddworburrow2_MG_FD_204929 | JGI IMG/M metagenome (GOLD analysis project Ga0316190, IMG submission 204929) | Coastal sediment microbial communities from Maine, United States - Eddy worm burrow 2 | ecosystem: Environmental > Aquatic > Marine > Coastal > Sediment | place: USA: Maine | collected... | reverse complement strand
AACTGGTTGCCCAGCAGTGTCCGGGCTTCTTCCGGGTCCGTGGGATACGCTTCTCCGGTGGTATTGGAAAAAACGTTGACGGCGGTTGGATTGACCTCCACCTCTTTTAATGTGTCTGAAAAGGGCTGAGCGGCGTCTTTCACCAGTTCACTGTGGAAAGCGGTCGAAACCGGCAACCGAACAGCCTTGATTTTCTTTTTTTTACAAATTTTTTCGACATCAATGATGGCAGCGGTTGTGCCGGATAAAACCCCCTGGCTGGGACTATTGTGGTTGGCGATAACAAGTTTGCGGCTTGAATCTTTTATCAAAGTCTCCAGTTCTTCCAGTGGTGCCTGAACGGCCAGCATCGCGCCCTGGGGAGCATGGTGATTCGTCCCGGCCGCTGCCATGAGGCGGCCACGGGTAACTGAAAGCGCCATCAGGGATTGTTCATCGATCCATCCGGCGGCGCACAAGGCCGTTAACTCTCCGAAACTGTGTCCGCAGGTGGCATCGGGGTGAATTGCGAACTTCTGTATTATTTTCAACATCGCCAGACTGACGGCGCCAATAGCCGGTTGGGCAATATCGGTTCTTTTTAAGGTTGCCTCCTGCCGTTGTCGTTCTTCATTCGTATGCGCTGTCGGTGGATAGATGAGCTCGGTAAGAAGTGTCGAGCTTTTAAATTTCTTATTGGCATCTTCCAGGATCTTCATGGCCTGGGGAAAGGTGCAGACAAAATCCCGCCCCATGCCAAGGTACTGGCTTCCCTGTCCCCCAAAGACAAAAGCAAGTTTACCGGCCTTTTCAGGACCGCCGATGTAAATGTTTTTCAGATCCGGTGAAACTTGCCCGTCTCTGAAATTCAATGCCGTTAATGCGCGGTTGAAAAGATCTGAGATTTGAACGGTCTGTTCATGAACCATCAAAAGGCGATGGGAATGCTCGGCTGAAAAACTCTCACGCGATTCAGCCGCCCGATTCCTAAACTGATCGTTGGACAAACCGTTTTCAACATCGTCCCGAAACGCCTTGACAGAGCGGATGAGGTCATTTTTTCGGGCGGCGGAGAAGGCTATTATTTCGATGTTGCCGTCCCAGGATATTTCGGTCTTGGCCGGGAGGTACTCTTCAAGGACAACATGAAAATTGCTGCCGCCAAAGCCAAAGGCACTGACGCCTGCCCGGCGAGAATGGCCATTTTTGGAAAACCAAGGCCGGGTGGATGAATTCAGATAAAAATTGCTGTTCCCAATGTCCAGATCCGGGTCCGGCGTTTCAGCTTTCAAGGTCGGCGGTATTACCTTATGATAAAGGCCAAGTGCTGCTTTGATCAAGCCGGCAGCACCGGCGGATGCCTTGGTATGGCCGATCATGGATTTGACGGAACCCAGAGCGCATTTATTGCCGTTGGCACCGAATTCTTTGAATATCCGATTCAGGGCCTTGAACTCAACCTTGTCCCCGACGCGGGTACCGGTACCGTGGGCTTCGATCAGTCCGACGGTGGCGGGATTGATGCCGGCATTTTTGTACGCTGTGCGCAATGCCTTGATTTGTCCTTCAACGCTGGGTGAATAGATGCTTTGCGATTTACCGTCGCTGGAAGAGCCGAGTCCTTTGATGACTGCGTAAATTCTATTTTCGTCTTTTTGAGCATCCTTGAGCCTTTTTAACACCAAGATCCCGATGCCTTCACCAAGAACGGTGCCATCGGCATCTTTTGAAAAAGGCCGAGCGTCTCCGGTGGCGGATAGCGTATGGGTCTTGGAAAAGCACATGTGCATAAAAATGTCATTGAGTGTATCCACCCCACCGGTGACAACCATATCACTGCGACCGGACATCAATTCGAGGGTGGCAAGATGGATGGCGCTAAAAGAACTTGCGCAGGCAGCGTCAACGACACAGTTGGTCCCTCTTAAATCCAGGCGATTACTTATTCTGCCGGCCACCACATTACCGAGAAGGCCCGGAAATGAATTTTCCTGCCAGGGGATGTAGGAATCTGAAATTTTTTGAATGATTTCTTCTGTTTTTGCTGGAGGTATGTCAGAATCTTCCAGGGCTTTACGCCACCTGGGGTGACCAAGTCTCGAACTTAAGGGAATCACCAATTCCTGGGTTCCGGTAACGCCCAGGATGACGGCGGTGCGGTCCCGGTTAAAATCCCGGCCATTGCCGTACCCACAATCTTCCAGAGCCATCTTTGCTGCCAGCAGCCCCAAAAGCTGAGACGTGTCGGTGGCTTCGAGGGAAGAGGGCGGGATGCCGAATTCCGATGGATCAAACGAGACGGGCTCCAGAAACCCTCCTCGCTTGCAGTAGACGCGATCCGGCGATTTAGGATCGGTGTCAAAATAATCGGCTGGTGACCAGTGAGATGATGGGACTTCAGTGATGGCATCTCTGCCGTGGTAAAGCAATTTCCAATATTCTTTGAGACCCGTTGATTTTGGGAATAAACATCCCATACCAATGATGGCCACCGGGTTGTCGTCATGCATACTCGGATTATCCTTTCGCGGCCAGCTTTCTGTCTGGGAAAAACTGGCGGGAGAGTTTCAACCTATGAATATAGTATTGTTGTAAATATTTAGCAAGAGGTTGCTTTAAAAATAATTAGTTGATATGTTGGCATATCAACTTACCAACCATTATGTAAGAATCTGAGAACTTCATTTTGTAAAAAATTTAGAACATTTTCTCATTTCCTGTGCATCAACATTATGATTAAATTTTATACCAACAAAGAGCTGTCCCAAAAATTTAATGTAAACCTTGCCAGATGGAAACGTTGGTCCCGTGAATTTTTAGCGCCCGATCCCCTGGGAGGATTGCAGTCGGGCTATGCGCGGCAGTATAATCCTGATGAGGCGTTTACAGTGGTTCTCGGAGGCCATTTATTGGGAGATTTGAAATTTTCAGTACCGGAGACAAAACAAATTCTGATCGATTTGCATCAATGGCTGGTGGATCATGATTTTTATTTTTACGTTTCCAACACTTCGGAATCAGACAAAAATCGGACTTCAGAAATTAACCATTATCAGCTCATCATCAGCAATCGAGCGATACGCCGTGACAAGGATCGCGGTTTGTCGTATTGGGCCCGAGGCATCATCTCAGTTGATTCCATCAATCTTAACGATGACCCGGTGCAACGGGAGCATTTCTGTGAATCATCCATCGGCCCAGAAGAAAGTGAATCTCCTCGAACGAATGCTGAAAGTTATCGTGTGTTAAACATAAGCGTATTCCGAAAGACATTTTTAAATCAGCTCAAAGGCTAAGGGGATCACGTTTCATCCAACAATTCAAGAATTTTCGATAATTCAAGCGGATAGAACCTCTCTGCCTCGTGGGGCAGGGCAATTCCCTGATGACGCAGCCAATTGATGCGGGTGGCCACCGCCGCGCCGAACATCAGGTTCATCGCCACCGTGGTGGTTTTTCGATTTTTGCGGTTTTCAAGAAATGTGCCCTTCACCCATTGGTTAAAGACGCCCATCGACGGGCCACACCATATTTGATAGTCGATTTTTCTTGACTGATCACCGCTGTTCGCCCATGTCGAAGACTGACCAAGATAGGACCGAAATACGAGGGCCATCTTGTGCCTGGGTTTATTCTCGGCAATCTCAATTTGTTTTGGATCCCGTTGCGCGAAAAAATGCTTTGTTTTTTCCCACTCCTCCTGGAAAGTGCATCTAAAAAAATCCCTTTGCAGTATATCGCGCTGATTGGTGGGTATCTCTGCATAGCTGCCGTATCGCGAATATAGTTCATAGAGTTTGGCCGCCCGCAAAGCGAACATGGTTCCGCGTTTTAATACTTGAACCTTGACACCGAGCTCAAACATATCGGCTGAGGGTGCCATGGCGACGTCAGCCTGTTCGGCTTCCGCCAGCATCTGGCGGACGGTATCCGAGGTACCGGCTTCCACGCAGGCCTGGTTTATCGATCCGGTGAGCACATAGGCAGCACCCATGGCAAAAGCTGCTGCAGTTGAATCCGGCGTGGCAATACCACCGGCCAATCCGATACCTATCGGATTCAGATAGTTATATTTTGTCGTGATATCGTCGCGCAGAGCCAACATGGTCGGTAAAAGCGTCAGCGCCGGTCGGTTATCCGTGTGACCCCCGGAATCTGCCTCGGCGGTCAAGTTATCCGCCATAGGAATTTCGGCAGATAGGGCCGCCTGTTCGGATGTTATTAGATTTTTTTCAACCAGCAATTTTAAAAATTTTTGCGGTGGCGGTGAAAGAAATTTTCGGGCCACCTCGACCCGTGATACTTTTGCGACCACTTTGCCGGGACAAATGACCTTGCCGTTGTTATCGCGGTGGATACCGTTGATCCGGAAATATACCAGTGGAAGGGTAAGATCCAAATAGGCCGAGGCGCTAATTAATTTGATCCCGCGCCTGATGTACAGGTCTACCGTGGCGGCTTCTAGTTCCGGGTCCGTCGGATTGTGAATCAGGTTCATACCAAACGATCGGGATCCCATGCGATTTTGGAGCAAGTCGATGGCGGCTTCGATTTGATGCGTCAATAGCCCGGCTGCGCCAAAAAAACCGATCATCCCAATACGACCAGCTTCTTCGACCATTTCAACAGATGTAATTCCATTGGCCATGGCCCCAACCACATAAGCATAGCGAAGGTTATGCGTTTTTTTAAACTGTGGATCCCCTAAATCCTTTGGATGTATGGCCGGTGCATACCCAATCAGCGGCAGGACATCAGATCCGGATGGTTTTTGGTTTCCAATGGTGGCGGTGCCATCCATGGTGACGGCCATTTTACCGTTGCAGTTGATCAGAAAAAGGGGATGGGTGACCCGTTTAATCGCGTCTAATAGCGCTTGGTCGCCGGCTGTGGGCCGGTTTTGGAAGGGCTGCCACCAGCCTAAGGGTTTCGCATTCATTTTCATTGAGGGCACGATTCGTATTTCCGGAACTTAATTATTTATCGGAATTTCTACGTTTATTAAAATCACGGTGCTATTTACGGCTATTCTTTTGGCAAGCCACATGGAATGATGGAATAGCGGAATTTTGGAAGACTGGGTAAGAAAAGCGGAAAAAGATCTATTGTATAAAAAAAAGTTGGATCTACCGTCTTTGATGATGCTCACCAGTCATCTTTTTCTGTTTTAGTCTTATGAAATACCTCATTAAAATATGAAAATCAATGTTGAAGATGTGGTTTGCCTTTTGCTTTTTTTGTGGTCATTATTCCAATTTTGAGCGAAGCGACATAATCTGTTGTCGTATTTGATACATGCAGAAAAAAATGCCTGAAAGTAACTTTTCACCACCGCATCTCTAAACATCTTATCATTTATTAGCTCCGGATCAGCCTCTCGGATGAAAGCGTTTATGCAAATCTTTGAGGTGCTTGCGTGTGACATGGGTATATATCTGGGTCGTTGAAATATCGACATGACCGAGCATTACCTGAACCGCTCTTAAGTCGGCACCGCCTTCCAGCAAGTGGGTTGCAAACGAATGCCGCAAGCTGTGAGGACTGATTTTTTTATTCAGATGGGCCAAGTTGCCATAGCGCCGCAACAATTTCCAAAAACCCTGCCGCGTTATTGGTTTTGCCGCTCGGGCAACGAAAATGTAAGGACTGACTTGATTTTTCAAGAGCACATTTCTCGAATGTTCCAGGTAAAATTGGATTTTCTCTTTGGCAAGCGATCCAATAGGAACCACCCGTTCTTTTGATCCCTTGCCGAACACTCTTACAAAACCGGATTCTAAATTAAGACTTTGCAATTTCAGATTAACCAACTCAGATACTCTCAGACCGGCAGCATACAAAAGTTCAAGCATGGCGGCGTCCCTTGCACCGATCGGTTTAGCGGGATCCGGTCTACTTAGCAGCTGAGACACCTCTTCCACCGAAAGAACATCCGGAAGCTTAAGGCTTGTTTTCGGAAGATCAACCAGATCGGCGGGATCACGCTTGAGTACTTTTTGGTTGACCGCAAAACGATAAAACCCCCTTATCGACACCAGATGTCTGGCTCTGGAGCGAGCGCCCAAGCCGGCATTTCTAAGGGCGATCAAATGTTTCAGGATCAACGCCGTATCGGTTTCAGAAATACACCCAACATCGCTATCCTGCAAGAATAGCTGATAGCGGATCAAATCCCGGCTGTAAGATTCCAATGTGGAACTGGAAAGCCCCTTTTCGACCAGCAGATAATTCAGGTATTGATCGATTAAAATATCCATCGTGGGTATTTGGGATGGCAACATATAAAACATAAGTTGAGCGATTCAGGGTTAAGTGTTCCGGGTTGAATCACATTTTGAGCGATTATACAGGTACCTCATAAAACGATAGTTAAAACCGGTTGCCGTGTCAAGCAATGAAAATCAGGATTGACGTGCTCCGGGAATTCGAAGCGCTGCAGGAATGAGTCGATGGTGGTGTCCGCAAGTGATAAGCCAGCTGCAGGATCTGCTGCCTTGGGTTTAAACCAAAATCAAGGATTTAGAAATAAATAAATCCTTGGGTATCTTTTTAATTCTGCGACCCTCTGTTAAAGATTTTTTGACAGCGCCAATACGTTTTTGTTTATCGTTAGATGAAAATCCGGTTGGATAAACTCATGATGCCCTTCCTTAAAGGGCATAAATACGAGGGTAACGCTTTTCGGGTCAATTCGGATATCACGAAGTCGTTCCAAAAGCGTTCTGCGCGGTTTCATAAAATCAGCCAAGGTAATCTTTAGACTTTCAACGGCTTCTTTGATGGGTAACGTGGTGGGATAGATCCTGGCGGCAGGCAGTTCGGAGATCAGTTTTTCGTCTGGCTGGGAAAGTGTGGTTTGGGATGCCAGGTGCAGGAATACCTTCGGACGAACCTTAAATGCTGGACTCCAGAATCGAAAAGGAATATCTTTCCAGCCGCTTTGAGCGACTTTAGGAAGATTGGCAACCGCAATCAAATCGGCATAGGATTCAAGATTTATTCCCGTAATATCAGCTTTTATGCGCCAGAAGGGCAGATAGATGGTCTCGTCTTTTTTACCTGGAAAATGTGCAAATTTTAACTGTTTCAGTTTTTTGCCCACCGGGTACCAGGTTGAATTGCAGTTTTTGCAACCTAACACCCATGCGTCGCGTTCGCCCTCCAGATTCCAGCCGCAGTTGGGACACAAGGTAGAAACAAATTGGATGTGCCCATGAGGATGATCTTCGCTGAAATTATCGATATTAAAATCATCCGGCAGTTTCGTTGATACCGGTTTGCATAGGATGGCATCATAGAGTCTATCTGCCAGATAAAAAGGTGAATAGATTAGGCTGAGGGTTTCTCCAATGTTGGATTGGTGTAAAATAGGTTTGGGCAGCGATTTACCGAATCTTTCCTGGAATGTATTTAGAAATTTATCAAAAGACTGCTGGGGTTTGAGAAATCTACCGTCCGTGTCTGCGGTCGCAAAACGAAGTTTCATTGCCTGACTACGGACGCCGACCGAGTTGGGGAAACTGGGTGCGTCAATAGCCTGATGGCTGACGTCGACAAACCGGTTCAGAATTCCGGATGGCCCACAGAAAAAGAGCATACCCTTGAAGCGCCAATAGGGGAAATATACAATATCCTTGTTTTTATTAGGTGAATGCGGCAGCAGGTAACGAAAAAAATCATCTGTCATCAGATATGAATTAACCCGACAGAATTGGCAGGCAAACAGGCGGTCTGTTTCCTCTAAAATAGCAGGTGCCCCGCATTGGGGGCACTGATGTTCGATGAGAAGATAAATGATAACCTCCTTAAAGTTTTTCGCCGCACTCGTTACAGTAGAGGGAATCAGTAATATTTTCATTGCCGCAATTAGGACAGGATTTGGATATCGTTTTTACTTCCACCCCATGCCCGCAGCGGGAACAGAATTTGGCGCTTGGTGTGAGATTTTTGCCGCAGGCTTCACATTGATTGAACACCAGTTGCTGATGTCCGCACTGGGGACAGAATTTAGCGTCGATCGGGATTGAATGATGGCAATCCGGGCAGGAAACTGCCTGCTGTTCTTCCTTTTGCTTGGACTGCGGTAAGGCACCGGCAAAATACTGCGCAAACATGGCCGGCATCATGAGTCCCATGCCGGTGCCCATCCCCGTGCCGGATCCGCCTTCTGCCTCTGATGCCTTTTCCATGGCCATTGCGCTTTTCATCTGCATGAGTTTGTTCATGTCATCGAAGACACCCATGCGGCTTCTATCGTCAATCGCTTGCTGAACCTCGGGTGGAGGTGTGATGGCGTTGACATAAAGATGGGTCAGGTTAATGCCGAAATGACTGAAATCTTCATGTAGGCGTTTGGCAAGGCCCTCTGAAAGCTCATCGTATTTGGCGGGCAGGTTTAGGATGGAATCTATGGTCTCTCCCATATAATCGTTAAACCTGGAAACGATGACGCGGTTTAGATATTCTTCAATTTCGGCCGTTGAAAACATCCCCTGGGTTCCCACCAGACGGTTAATAAACAATACCGGTTGCACCACTTGAAGATTAAAAACGCCAAATGCCCTCAGACGGATGAGGCCCAGCTCGGTATCTTTGAATGCTACCGGATCCCGCGTTCCCCACTTCAGATTGGTGAAAACCTTTAGATTTACGAAGTACACTTCTGCCCGGAGAGGACTTTTCATACCCCAGGGGATACTGGCAATCTTCGTCAGCAGGGGGATGTTTGCCGTTTTGAGGGTGTGGCGGCCCGGGCCAAATGCCCCAACTGCTTTGCCTTTATAGTAAAATATGCCGGCCTGGCTTTCCCGGATGGTTAACTGAGCGCCGTATTTAATTTCGCCCGATCCTTCTTCCGGGAGACGATGGACCAGTTCCTGGCCGGTTTCATCAAACCATTCCAGATTTTCCAAGAAAAGAATGTTATTGGTACCCATATCAGATGTCTCCTTCTATCTTGATTTATTTTCTAATCGTTATTGCCATGATACAAATAGGCCATGCTCTTCTCCGAGCCGCGGACGTTGCCCTTTGCAGCCGGTCTCTTCATGTACGCTGTCGTACTGTTAACAGGGTACCCACCATCTAATTTTCCGACTAGGACGGAACCTCTGGCTTTGCATATACACTGTATATCGGCCTTCTTGTGGTCAACTTAAGTAGTCCTAAGGTTGCGCGATTTCGAGATCCGTGCTCAAAGGATGAAAGCTCATGACATTTCTTATGTCCACCGCGATGGCCGAGATTGGCCTTCTCCACTGAGAGGTCTTCAACCGGCAATCCTGTCCGTTGAACCGCCCAACCCAGACTGATTTTATTTGACAGAAATCCTTCTATAGTCGATAATATTTTATTAGATATCAAGCGGTCCCTTGGCAAACGCATTCGGAAAACGGTTACCTCGCATGGGAATGGTCGCAGCTCTTTTAACTTATCGTCGGGACACAAAGTGTAATTTTATACTCGGATAATGACAACTTTCTGTACGTTATCGACGTAAATCGGGAACTGTTTTACTGATCCCAGCGACAGGAGGCATGAATGACGCGTTATGAGGAGAAAAGGAAGTATAAACGATACGAACTCAAAACCCCAGTAATATATGCCTATCAGGATTCCGACCAGTTTACAAAAGCCCAAATGTGCAACTATTGCGAAGGCGGTATGTGCATTGAAGCCTCCAATGCAATTGAGCCGGGATCCAATATATACGTTATGATGGAAAATTTTTCCCCGGATACAATTGATGCTGAATTCTATGACGGCTATCGTGCAGAAATTCGGTGGTGCAGGAATATATCCCTTGAAAATAACAAGGAATTTAAAGTCGGGGTAAAATATTATAAAACTATCATCAAGTAGACCATCAAAATGGCCGACCGATTTATTCTGCTTTAGTGACGACTTTTTGAAAAAACTCCTCTTTTATACCCTAAGGCTTCCAGGTATCTATTTTTTGATAACTTTGGGTATCATGCTTGATTTCATCCTCCAATTGCCTTTTCTGGTCATCTGCTCCGTTGAAAATTTGTATCACAGGCGGATTCGCTAATATGTGACGCCATGCTCGCGTAGGCATCATTGCTTGATAGGTAAGCATGGGGGTGAAAAGTTTCTCTCATTCTATAAACCGTAATCCCGCGGATTGCAATGGAATCGAGAAAAACTGCAGGGGACAGGTCAAAGGCAATGTCCAGTATCATGGGTTGCTTTAATCACTGATCAGCAAGAGGATGATCGGCAGACTCAGAGCCGCAAGTATGATTAAGCCCGGTAAAGATACATAGGGTTTGTACCACGGTTGCTCATTTGCTTTTGCTTTTCTGACTTCGCTCAAGAACCAGTTCCCGACAATCATGGCAGCAACCAGAACAGCGACATATTTAAAAAGATTGAGCAGATTTAATCCATCCATGGGTGTCATACCCTAACCCGGATAAACCGGAATTGGCTATTGAAATTTTTATATTTTATTGTATAGTGGGGTCGTTGGTACGGAGGATATAAAAGTATATATACGCTAAGGCGGTCTATTACCGAAATCTGAATCAGATCAACGTCTCTTAAATATCTGATTCTGCTTAATGTGTCGATTCCCAATTACAGTGGCATATAATTATTAAGCAATCGACATAATTGCTTACTTGTCCCGGCTGAGCCGTTTTTCGTAAATTCACGACCGAAGGGCTCACCGCAGGCAGAACAAAGTCCTGAGTAATTAAATTGGTAATTGCAATTACGAATTTGTGGATTTAAGCTGGGCGTCAGGACCTAAGATTCAGGGCTGGTACGCCTGGCAGGATTCGAACCTGCGGCCTACGGATTAGAAGTCCGTTGCTCTATCCAGCTGAGCTACAGGCGCACACGGCTGGAAGCCATATCATAGCTGCGGTGTTCTGTCCATATTTTAATTGTTGCCGGATCCTGCGATTGGTGCCATTTTACCGACCTTGATTTTATAACATAATGAACGATAATTAAATTTATCCATTCAAGCGAACTGAGTTTATGAAGAAAAAAACGGCCATTAAAAAGAAAGCAACAAAAAAGCCGGTTGTAAAGAGTGCGGCGACTTCAAAAAAGAGTCGGCGTTCATCGACGGAACGTCCTGCTGATAAAGCTCTGGTAAAGTTCGATCCGCTTCAACGTTACCTAACGGAAATCAGCAATTACAAACTGCTGACCAGGGAGCAGGAAAAGGAGCTGGGCATTCAAGTCAGAGAACATGGTGATAAGCAGGCTGCTTATCGGCTGGTCACATCCAATCTGAGGCTTGTCGTAAAAATTGCCCTTGAGTTCCAGCGAGTTTGGATGCAAAACCTGCTGGATCTTATCCAGGAGGGTAACATCGGCTTGATGCAGGCTGTCAAAAAGTTCGATC
>Ga0316190_10003518_pt1 | contig 11364 bp, 10 predicted proteins | sample Eddworburrow2_MG_FD_204929 | JGI IMG/M metagenome (GOLD analysis project Ga0316190, IMG submission 204929) | Coastal sediment microbial communities from Maine, United States - Eddy worm burrow 2 | ecosystem: Environmental > Aquatic > Marine > Coastal > Sediment | place: USA: Maine | collected... | reverse complement strand
CGCGGAATATGATATGCCGGTGGAGAAACGGCGTGCGATTTTTCAGGCGCTCGATCATCTGGTCACGCGGCTGAAACCGGATGTGGACAGAGTCGAATTGCCGGCCACGGCACCATTTGGTGAAGCCATTATCGATGCGGACAAATGCACCGTGTGTATGGCCTGTGTCAGTGCCTGTCCGGGAAAAGCGCTGCAGGATGGCTCGAACCGCGAGCTGCCGGAAGTGTTTTTTATCGAGAGTAATTGTCTGCAGTGTGGTGCCTGTGTGCAGACCTGCCCTGAAGAGGCAATCAGCCTGGCACCGCGCCTGTTGTTTGAACGCGAAGCCCGCATCCGCTCACGAGCGCTCCACAGCGACACCCCGTTTGCCTGTATTACCTGCGGTAAGCCCTTCGCGCCGACCTCGGTTATCGCTAAAATGCAGGACAAGCTCAAGGACCATTACATGTTCTCCAGCGAACGCGCGCTCGAGCGGCTCAAGATGTGTGAAGACTGCCGCGTGGTCGACGTGATGCAGGACCCTGAAGGCATGGGCGGGCAGTTCGACCCGCAGAACCGATTTCGTCAATAATGATCGACAATAACTCATTGACCGGACACCTGTATGTCAAGCGCTGATAATCAAGCCATCGAAGACGAACAGCGTTATCGTGCTTCGGCCTATGCGCTGCTCGCAGCCCTGCTGCGTGCTGCACCTGGGCAGGCACTGCTCGATCATGTGAGCACATTGCTACCGGGCGGTGACGTTGAGCTGGATGAACTTGGTGAAGCCATGGCGCAGCTTGCCGCGGCTGCACAGGGGCGTGATCTGGCCCGGCTGGAACAGGAATACAACGAACTTTTTATAGGAGTCGGCAAGGGTGAGGTTGTGCCTTACGGTTCCTGGCATCTGACCGGGTTTCTTATGGAAAAGCCCCTCAGCGAACTGCGCGACGACCTGCGCGCGCTTGGTTTTGAGCGTAGTGAAGACACGCGTGAACCCGAAGATCACGCAGCCGCGATTTTCGAAGTTTTTTCTGTTATGATTTTGGAATCGTTCAGCCTGTCGCAGCAGCAAGTTTTCTTTAAAGACCATATGCAGACCTGGCTTGGGACGTTTTTTAGCGATCTGGGTGGTGCCCGGTCCGCCGATTTTTATCAACCCGTCGCACGTTTTGGTGCGGCTTTTTTGAAGCTGGAGTCAGCATACCTGTCGATGCACAGTTAATGAAAAAATAAAAGACCATCTCTATTATCCTGTGGAGGAGTAATCGTGAAAAACAACAGTCAGCCCGAAAAGCAGCTGAAGAATAAGCAACGAAGGGATTTCATCAAGAAGTCCACCATAGTCGGCGCCGGCGTCGCCGCCACTGCCGTGGCGAGCACCTCGGTAATCGCCGGTGACGTAACAGCCAATACAGAAAAACCCGGGCAACAAGGTTACCAGCTAACCCAGCATGTGCTCGATTATTACAAGTCTGCAGATATTTAACCGGGGGATCGAGATATGAAAAAACTAACCAGAACATCTCATGACGTGCAACAGTCGGCTCCCGAGCAGGCTTCCAGTCCGGTACCCGGAGCACTTTCGCGGCGTGCGTTTCTAAGAAACTCCAGTTTGATGGCGGGTGGTGCTGCACTGGCCACGACGGTTTCTCCAGTGATGATGAAGAAAGCCGATGCGGCTGTTACCTCCGGCGGCAAGATCGAAGAGGTTAAAACCATCTGCACGCATTGCTCGGTCGGCTGCGGTATTATTGCCGAGGTGCAAAACGGCGTGTGGACAGGTCAGGAACCGGCCTTTGATCATCCTTTCAACAAGGGTGCGCACTGCGCCAAGGGTGCGGCGATTCGCGAGCACGGACACGGCGAGCGCCGCTTGAAGTATCCGACCAAACTGGTCGATGGCAAATGGCAGAAGATTTCCTGGGACCAGGCCATCGACGAAATCGGCGACAAGCTGCTTGAGATCCGCAAAACCTCGGGTCCGGATTCGGTCTACTGGCTGGGTTCAGCCAAGCACAGCAATGAACAGGCCTACCTGTTCCGCAAGTTTGCGGCCATGTGGGGAACCAATAACGTCGACCACCAGGCGCGCATCTGTCATTCGACCACGGTCGCAGGCGTTGCCAATACCTGGGGCTACGGCGCGATGACCAATTCATATAACGATATTCACTTCTCCAAGTCGATATTGATGATCGGTTCCAACCCGACGGAAGCGCATCCGGTCGCGTTGCAGCACATTTTCAAGGCCAAGGAAGAGAACAATGCGCCGGTGATCGTCATCGACCCGCGGTATACCCGCACCGCAGCGCACGCCAATCATTACCTCAAGATTCGTCCCGGCACCGATGTTGCGATCATCTGGGGCATGATGTGGCATATCTTTGAAAACAACTGGCAGGACAAGGAATTTATCCGTCAACGTGTTTACGGCATGGCCGACGTGATGAAGGAAGTGAAGAAGTGGAATCCGGCTGAAGTCGAGCGTGTCACCGGTGTGCCTGAATCTCAGGTATACGAAGCCACCAAGGCGATGGCCGATAACCGCCCCGGTACCTTTATCTGGTGCATGGGTGGTACCCAGCACACCATCGGTAACAACAATACTCGCGCCTATTGCGCATTCCAGCTGGCACTTGGCAACATGGGTGTATCCGGCGGCGGAGCGAATATCTTCCGTGGCCACGATAACGTGCAGGGAGCAACTGACCTTGGCGTGTTGTCCAATACGCTGCCCGGTTACTACGGGTTGGCCGCCGGCTCCTGGAAACACTGGGCGCGCGTCTGGGATCTTGACTACGAGTGGATCAAGGGCCAGTTCGACGACGGTAGCTACGAACAGAGCAAGGGCAAGGATGTGCACGTCATGAATACCAAGGGGATTCCGGTATCTCGCTGGATCGACGGTGTGCTGGAAGACAAGGCTAACATCGCGCAGAAAGACAACCTCAAGGCGATGTTCTTCTGGGGTCATGCGCCCAATAGTCAGACTCGTGGTGCCGAGCAGAAAAAAGCGATGGATGGTCTCGAAATGATGGTCATTGTCGATCCCTATCCGACCGCATCGGCAGTCATGCCGGATCGCAAGGATGGCATCTACCTGCTGCCAGCCTCCACGCAGATGGAAACCTACGGTTCGGTAACTGCGTCCAACCGCTCCTTCCAGTGGCGTTCCAAGGTAATCGATCCGCTGTTCGAATCGCTGCCGGATCACGTCATCATGTACAAGATGGCGAAGAAGCTGGGCCTGCACGAGCAGATGTTCAAGAATATCACCGTCAATGGTGAAGAGCCTCTGGTGGAAGACGTGCTGCGTGAAATCAACAGCGGCATGTGGACCATCGGTTATACCGGTCAGAGTCCTGAGCGCCTGAAGAAGCACCAGGAAAACTGGGGTACCTTCGATTACGATACGCTCAAGGCTGAAGGCGGCCCTGCGGATGGCGATTTCTACGGCCTGCCCTGGCCTTCCTGGGGTACACCCGAAATGAATCATCCGGGAACACCAAACCTGTATGACACCTCCAAGAGTGTTGCCGATGGTGGCCTGACTTTTCGTGCTCGCTTCGGTGTCGAGCGCGACGGTGTCAATCTGCTGGCGGAAGGATCCTACGGCAAGGATTCCGATATCAAGGACGGGTATCCAGAGTTCAGCGACAAGGTATTGAAGAAGCTGGGCTGGTGGGAAGATCTGACGGCGGAAGAAAAAGCGGCCGCGGAAGGCAAAAACTGGAAAACCGATTTGTCGGGTGGCATTCAACGTGTTGCTATCAAGCATGGTTGTTCACCGTTTGGTAACGCCAAGGCCCGCGCAATGGTGTGGACCTTTCCGGATCCGGTTCCGATCCACCGCGAACCGCTGTATACCTCGCGGCGTGACCTGGTCGAAAAGTATCCGACCTACGAAGATCGCAAATCATTCTGGCGTCTACCGACGCGTTACAAGTCGATTCAGGACCAGGACTTTTCCAAGGACTATCCCATTATCCTGACTTCCGGGCGACTGGTCGAATACGAAGGTGGTGGCGATGAAACTCGATCCAATGCCTGGCTCGCCGAGTTGCAACAGGACATGTTCGTCGAGATTCATCCGCGCGATGCCAATAACGCCGGTATCAAGGATGGTGATGATGTCTGGGTAGAAGGTGCGGAGACCTCAAAGGTCAAGGTTAAGGCCATGGTTACGCGTCGCGTTGGTTCGGGCGTCGCCTTCATGCCTTTCCACTTCGCCGGACATATGCAGGGTGAGAACTTACTGGATAAATATCCGGAGGGTGCTGCGCCCTATGTACTGGGTGAGTCTGCCAATACGGCATTTACCTATGGCTACGACTCGGTGACGCAGATGCAGGAATCGAAGTGCAGTCTTTGTCGCATTACGAAAGCTTAGGGGGACAGAAAAATGGCTAGAATGAAATTCTATTGTGATGCCGAACGTTGTATCGAATGCAATGCCTGTGTAACCGCTTGTAAGAACGAAAATGAAATCCCCTGGGGTGTGAACCGCCGCCGCGTGGTGACCATCAAGGATGGTGAGCCGGGTGAGCGCTCGCTTTCGGTGGCCTGTATGCACTGCTCCGACGCTCCCTGTGCGGTTGTTTGCCCGGTGGATTGTTTTTACACCACGGGCGACGGCATCGTACTGCACGATAAGGATATCTGTATCGGTTGCGGGTACTGCTTTTACGCATGCCCGTTTGGTGCTCCCCAGTTTCCCGAAGCGGCGGCTTTCTCGTCACGCGGTAAAATGGACAAGTGCACCTTCTGCGCCGGTGGACCCGAAGAGGACCAAAGTTCAGATGAGTACAAGAAATACGGTCGCAACCGTATTTCCGAGGGCAAGCTGCCGTTGTGTGCTGAAATGTGTTCTACCAAGGCTCTGCTCGCAGGTGATGCCGATGTGTTATCCGACATCTATCGCAAGCGGGTTATCAACCGTGGTGCCAGCGCTTTTGAATGGGGCGTTAACTTCAATAATGGCAAGATCCAGGGTTAACACAGCTGGATTGCTGCCCTGGAATTTTCAGGGCAGTTGATTAAATCGATACAGGGACGTATCGAGATGCTGACTGCCAAATGCGCGGAAGCCTGAGCGTGCCAATTCATTTGAGATTTTTTTGTCCCGGTTATCGACTCCGGGCGATAACCGGGATATTTGTGATTGCTAAATCTGAGCCTAAGTTTTATCCTGTCAGGTTAGTGAAGACTTGTGGAACAGGTTTTGTCAGCTCTCCGTAAAAAGCATTCAAGCGCTGCCTTATTCGCGCTGATATCAATCCTTATGCCGGTTGTGCTGATGATTGCGCTGCTGGTGCTTCCAGTCGCCAATGCCTCAGCTCCGCAACAACAAAAAGATTACCCCCAGGGTGTTTCCTCCATTAGTCCCGGAAGCGATCTGTGGCGTGAAGTGCGCCAGCGCGACCTGCCCATTAGTGGCATCACCCAGGTCCAGGGCGTTGAAAGCGGAGTATTGATCAATGCAGAAGGGGATCGCTGGGCCCGCTTTCGAATAGAAAATCCGGTCCGCTACGCTCCCTTTGTGCTGCTAGTCGTCGTGGCAATTCTGGTACTGTTCTACGCGCTACGGGGCAAGGTTGGTATCGAGGGTGGTTTATCCGGCCGCATGGTTAAACGATTCACCGACTACGAGCGTGTTGTGCACTGGACGCTTGCCCTCGTATTTCTGTATCTGGCGCTAACCGGGCTGATCCTGTTGCTCGGACGCACGCTGTTGATACCACTTTTCGGTCACCAGGTGTTTTCCCTGCTGGCGTCGGCGAGCAAGGAAAGCCACAATCTGATCGGCCCGATTTTCCTGGTCTCGCTGATCATGATGGTGTTTAGCTTCGCGCGTCGTAATATTTACGAAAAGGGTGACCTGACCTGGCTGTTGAAGGGCGGTGGATTCATTGGCAAAAGCCATGTTTCTGGCGGGTTCTTCAACATGGGTGAAAAATCATGGTACTGGATGGTGATTCTGATAGGACTCGCCATTTCGATCAGCGGTCTGATTCTGGTATCGCCGAATTTCGGCCAGGGACGGGTGATTATGGCGATCTCACATGTTGTCCATGTATTTGGCGCAATCATACTGATCGCGGTTTCCCTCGGACACATGTACATGGGTTCGATCGGTACCGAGGGGTCGATCGAGGCCATGAAGTCGGGCTACGTGGATATTAACTGGGTGGAAGCGCATCACGATCGTTGGGCGCGGCAGGTCAAAGAGAACGACGAGGTGCTGTCGGCGGAAGAGTTTGCGCGCCAGCATGGCCGGAAACCTGAATCGACCGACAACGCGGCAGGGCAGAGCTGATGATTGAATATCTGATCAAAGGACCACTGTGGTATTTCTCGCTTGCGGTGTTTTGCATCGGGGTTCTGTGGCAACTAGCCAGAATCATATTCGCCGCAGGCAAGACCGACCTTTCGGTGGCGCGGGGTTCGGCGAGTGGCGGTGCCTGGCGCAACGTTTTCAGCCGTTTTGTTCCGCACCCTGAAATTGCGCCGCGCATCCGCTTGCAGGTGATCGCGGGATACATGTTCCACCTCGGCCTCTTCGCGTTGCTGTTTTTTGCAGCACCGCATGTGCACTTCCTGGAGAAGCACCTGCTAGGCTTCGGTTGGACGCCGATGCCGTACTGGGCCTTTATCGTTGCCGCCCAATTTGCCTTTTTCGGGCTCATCCTGTTGTGGTTGCGCCGCATGCTGAATTCGGTAAGTCGGCTGATCTCGACTACCGACGACCATATCGCGGCAATCCTGACCTTCGTGGTAATGCTGACCGGCTGCCTGGCGCTGGGGCAGGGATTTCCAGCATTGAACCTTTTACATCTCTTCACCGTTGAACTGCTGATGATTTATTTTCCGTTCAGCAGCCTGATGCATGCCTTCACCTTTATTCCGAGTCGCGCCTTTACCGGTGCCTGGTTCGGCCGCCGCGGAATCGACGCGTGAACGGAGTTAACGATCATGAGTGAGCGACTGGAAGCCGGCCTTAACGTGCTGCGCGCAGAGATGGACAAGAAGGTGATGTCCTTTTTCTCGAGTTGTGTGCGTTGCGGGATCTGCGCCGAGTCCTGCCTGTTCTATACCGAGACCAATGACCCGCGCTATACGCCTATCTACAAAACCGAACCGATGCGCAAGCTGTGGAAAAATGAATACAGCTTCTGGGGCAAGCTGAAGAGCACGCTCGGAATCAGTGAACCCATGACCGAGGCCGATCTGTCCGACTGGGAAGAACTGGTTTACGACGGCTGTTCGATGTGCGGCCGCTGCAGTATGGTGTGTCCGGTGGGTGTTGATATTTCAATGGTGATTTTCAAGGTCAAGCATGCGCTGGCCGTTGCCGGGTTTTCACCCGAGGGCCTGGTCGGAGCCACCAAACGTGCAGTCGAAATTGGCAGCCCGATGGGTATTACCATGAAAGCGGTGCTGGCGACGATCAAGCATGCCGAGGAGAACACCGGGCTGAAGATACCGCTGGATGTAGAAGGCGCAGATTATCTGGCGCTGCTGTCATCGAATGAAATCGCGCTTTACCCTGAATACCTGGAAGCGCTGGCGAAGATATTTGATCATGCCGGCGTAAGCTGGACCCTTTCTTCCGCTGCTTATGAGGCCACCAATTCCGGGTTGCAAATCGGCAACAAGGCGATCGCCGGGCAACTGGTACAACGCGTTGTCGATGGTGCCGAAAAGCTGAAGGTCAAGAACGTGATCAGTCCCGAGTGCGGGCACGCTTACACCGCGCTGCGCTGGGAAGGTCCGAACTTCGTCGGTAAGGCTTATTCATTCCGTGTCGTGCATATTCTGGAATTGCTCGACGAACTGCAGGCGCAGGGCAAGCTCAAGACAACCGGTATGGAGACCGATCGCCTTACTTTCCATGACCCTTGTTCGATCGTGCGACGCGGGGGCATCCAGGCACAACCGCGTAACCTGTTGGGTCCGATCACGAATAACTTTGTCGAGATGACCGATCACGGCAGTATGAACTGGTGTTGTGGTGGTGGTGGCGGAGTCAGCAGCAACGAGCGCGCCGAGGGTCTGAAGCACACCGCCTTCAATCGCAAAAAGTCCCAGATCGAGGAAATCAAGGTCGACGCGGTTGTGACCGCCTGCTCAAACTGTCGTATGGTCATGGAAGAAGGGCTCGAACACAACGAGATCGATATCCCGCTCCTCGGCCTTACCGAGCTCATTGCCGAGCACCTGGCGGATAAGCCTCACTAGACTTACCCTGTTTGCCAGTTCAAGCAACTGAGCAAGCGATTACGGTGCTAGACGCGTGATGCGCTGATCTTTGAGCGCCTCTGTATCCTGAATTCCTGAATCAACGCCCGGTGTCGAGGTTACCCCAACCGGGGGCTTTTGCGCTGACCGTTCATTTAAACGTCGACCGCCGGGTTGGTGCAGCTCTGGCGGTAGCCTGTGATATCATCGCACGCGATTTTAAACTGGAATTTTTTCTGATGGTCGATGAAACCCTGAGCGATGAAGAACTCGATGAAATTTACCGGCGTATGGTCGACTCGTTCATCGACCGTGCCAACGAACTGGCCGAAACCAACAGCGCGGAGAATGTTGGCATGGCGCTGTTGTATGCAGCGTCGCGCTTTAACGCCCACGTGGTGTCACAACACTCGGAAACCCCGGAGGACTACGAGAAAGATTTGCCCCGCGCGCGAGAATTTTTCTGTGATCAGTATCAGCGCATGCTCGATGAAAATCTTGAAGACTACAAAAGCATATTCGGCAAGTACTCCAATTTCATACGACGCCAATAGATACTTATTCGATGGCGGGGCAGGCCCCGCTGGCCGCTACGGCACCCTTTTCCCAGGCGTCGAGGCAGCGGTCCCGCGGACCTCGATCCAGTTCGGCGAGCAGTTCCACGTGCTGATAAAAACCAGGAAAATTGTTTTCGCTGGCCTCCAGCATGTTTACGAAAGCAGTTACCCGTGAATTGTAAGCTGCAATTGAACCGATCTTGGCGTTGTTGAGTCCGGTTGCAAACCAGGGTTTGAAGCCGCGCTCGATGCCGTGGCGCGCGGCGACTCTTTCATGTGCTTCGCGCGCCTCCTGGAAGCGCTGGTTTTTTTGCAGCCGTTTTTCATCGTCGCTCAGGTCGCTGCCATAGAGTTCACTTAACTGGCTGCGGGTGGCTACGATGAGTGCTATGGCTTCATCGCGGTAAACCAGCCAGCGCCTGAACTCTTCGAGGGACGCTCGCTCATTGTTTGACTCTAACCAGAGTGTGGTGCCGACCTGCTGAACTGCCGACGCCAGCGATTCGTTGAAGGTGGTGTCATTGTCGATGTATAGCTGCTGATGGGTTAATTCGTGAAACAGTAAGCCCGCGAGCCGATAATCCGGCCAGTCGAGAAAGCTGCTCAATACCGGGTCATCGAACCAGCCCAGCGTTGAGTAGGCGGGTACCCGGCCAACGTATACTTCCATACCTTCGGACTGCAATTTTTCGATGTAGGCCAGCAGACGCGTTTCGTCGTAGTAACCCCGGTAACTGGCGCAGCCGATGACGGGATAGCACCACTGGTGCAGGCGGATAGAAAGTTCGGGTGCGGCGAACAGGTTCTGGATGACGTAAGGCTGTTGCAAATTCACGTAGCTGCTGTAACTGCCGTTGTCGGGCAGACCCAGGCGTTCGATCGAGAATTGGCGTATCTCCTGAACCAGCACCAGGCGAGCACGCAGCTTGCTGTCGAGATCATCGTCGGCGAGCAGTTCGTCGATGTCGACGCGCTGATTCATGATGTCTAAATGGCCTGTTGTGCTGTGCCAGTAGTAACCAGCATCGGTACAGCCGCAAAGCAATAGTAGTAAAGGAATCGAAATTAACCAGCGCATAAAGTATTCTCTCACACTGGCTTTATGCAATGAAAATGAAGCGGGTAATAAATGAGAGAAAATAGATGATTATTTCCAGTCAGTTCGATGGTGGCAATATCGAATGTATCGATAGCAGCGACCCGTCACGAGTGCAACTTGCGATTCGCAGTGATCACCAGTCCGAATTTTACCAGTGGTTTTACTTTCGCGCCGCTAATGTCAGGGATCTCGATTGTCGCTACCTGATTAACAATGCGTCGGGAGCGGCCTATCAGGGTGGATGGCAGGGCTACCGGGCGGTTGCCAGCTATGATCGAGAAGTCTGGTTTCGTGTCGACACGACCTTCGATGGACAGAATCTCGTCATCGAACACAACAGTAGTGAAGACCAGGTGTACTTCGCCTACTTTGCACCCTACTCGATGGAGCGTCATGCCGATCTGATCGCCTTTGCGCAAACCAGCGAGCGCTGTCAGGCGGAGACTCTGGGACTGACGCTGGATGGTCAAACGCTTGATTGCCTGCGTTTCGGTGAGCCCGATCCGCAGCGCAGGACAATATGGATGGTGGCGCGTCAACATCCCGGCGAGACCATGGCGGAATGGTGGATGGAAGGCATGGTCAACCGTCTCGTCGACCATACCGACCCGGTGGTCAGTGCCATGCTGGATAAGGCGGTGATCTACCTGGTGCCCAACATGAATCCAGACGGCAGCCGCCGAGGCCATCTGCGTACCAATGCGGCCGGTGCCAACCTCAACCGTGAGTGGGACAAGGCCAGTCCAGACAACAGTCCGGAAGTGTTATGCGTGCTCGAAAAGATGCAACAGACCGGCCTCGATTTCGCTCTCGACGTGCATGGTGACGAAGCCTTGCCCTACAACTTCATTGCCGGCACCGAGGGGATTCCGGGCTGGAATAACGAACGTCAGCAGCAGCTCGACCTGTTCAAGACAACGCTCGCCAAAATCAATCCGGATTTCCAGGTCGAACACGGCTATCCATCCAATTCTGTGGGTACCGCCAACATGAGCTACTGTTCGAATTCGCTCGCTGAACGCTTCGGCGCACTGGTAATGACGCTGGAAATGCCATTCAAGGACACTACCGCTACGCCCGATGGATTCCAGGGCTGGAGCCCGGAGCGTTGCGGCAAGCTGGCGCATTCCTGTCTCGACACCCTGCATCTGTGCTGGGATCAGGTGGTGCGCTAGTGCACGGCCATCGTATTCTGTGAGGATAATTATTTGGTAACGCGCCGCAACTTTATCAAGGCTGGAGCCGCAGGCCTGGCAGGTGGTGCCTGCCTGCGCCTTGCCCCTTTGCAAGCGCAGCAGTCCGGGATTCAACTGGTCGCAGGTACGGGTCTGGTGAATTTCAGTGCTGACCAGAAAGCTCCGACCGAGGTCATGTTTTACAACCAGTCGGTTCCCGGCCCGATTTTGCGTATTCCACAGGGTCGCGAATCCCTCATACGCTTTGAAAATGCCCTCGATGAATCGAGTTCGGTGCATTGGCACGGCC
>Ga0316190_10003516_pt1:5000-11368 | contig 11368 bp, 6 predicted proteins | sample Eddworburrow2_MG_FD_204929 | JGI IMG/M metagenome (GOLD analysis project Ga0316190, IMG submission 204929) | Coastal sediment microbial communities from Maine, United States - Eddy worm burrow 2 | ecosystem: Environmental > Aquatic > Marine > Coastal > Sediment | place: USA: Maine... | reverse complement strand
TCGGTCGTTGGTGGGTACGAGAAGCTCTTCCGCATCTATCTGAACAACCCACAGGAGCGGATTCCCATTCGAGAGGGAATTCGAACCAATACGAACGAGACCGATCCGGTTTTCTCGCCCAATGGCAACCGGCTCTACTTCACGTCCGACGCTTCGGGCGCGAACAATATCTTCAGCTTCGACTTCGAGACCGGGAACATCCTGCAGCACACGAATTCGGTGACGGGCTGCTTCATGCCCACCGTTCTCGCGGCTCCCAACGGCAAGGATCGACTGGTCTTTACGGCTTACTGGAAGGGCCGGTTCGATCTTTACATGCAGGATGTAGAAGATCCGATTACCGAGGCGACGACGATTACGGAGGATGCGCTCACCGAGCTGCAGTCCCTCCGGGTGGACCAGTTACCACGGTTCGAGCCCAGCATCGAGGTCTCCCTGGACGAAGCCAACAAGGACCGCTACAAGGGCTTCAAATTTCGCCTGGAGAACATCTTTGGCGGCACGATCGGTATCTCCGACGACCAGACCTGGGTCGCCCAGATCGGCTTCGAGTTCGTCGACTACCTCGGCGATCGTCGAATCTTCGCGCTCTTCGAGTCCATCTCCAGCTTCCAGAACTTCGATGTCTTCTATGTGGATAGCTCGAGGCGGCTGACGAAGTCCCTGCGCATCTATGACAACAATGACTTCTTCGCCGCCTTCAACACGGTGACCGGTCAAGTCGAGCGCATTCAGTCCGCGTTGCGAGTGACGGGAATCACCGCCTCGGTAGCCTATCCATTCGGCGTCAATCACCGTGTCTCCGCCGGTCTGGGCTATGTCTATCGCGACATCGGTTATCAGCAGTTTCTACGTGACCCCGATGGCGCCCCCATCTACGATCCGGAGACTGGGTTTCCCATTCCCATCGTTGTTCCGCGCACCGACAATTACCCGCAGCTGGAAGCGGCGTTGGTTGGAGACACGACCGTCTTCGCCAGATATGGTCCGATCGCCGGCCGCCGCTGGCGGCTCTTCGGCAGCTATGCGCCCAATCTGACCGGCGACGACAAAGACGTCGACTCGACCCTGACCTCCACCTACGGTCTGGACTTTCGCCAGTATCTGTCGACAACTCGGCGGACGAACTTCGCCTGGCGAGTTTGGGGTGCGTCGAGCAATGGAGCCGCTCCCACCCCGCTGTACATCGGTGGCCTGGACACGCTTCGAGGTTACGAGTTCCGGTCGCTGGTGGGAGATCGGGCTTTCTTCAGCAACCTGGAATGGCGCTTCCCCCTCATCGACTACCTTGCCATTCCTGGTTTCGCCTTCCAGCAGATCCGGGGAGTGATCTTCCTGGATGTCGGAGGAGCCTGGTATAGCGACGTCGAGAGCTTCCAGTTCTGGGACGGTGAGGATAACAAGCTCGCAGATGGCGTTTCTTCCTACGGCTGGGGCTTCTCACTGAACCTGTTCGGCCTGTCGATGAACTGGGATTTCATCCGCCAGTGGGACTTCTCGGAAACGTTGACAGGGTGGGAGACGTCATTCTGGATTGGTCGCAGGTTCTAGGCTCGGCGGTAAGACAGGAGTCCGCCTCTCTGGTGTGTCGGCAACGAGTTCGCCCCGGCGATGCTCGTTTCCCCTTGACACATCTGAGCCGGCGAGACAGGCTCCAGTTCCATGAAGATTGAAGTGCTCGGCAGCTACGGTGGCGAGAGCCTCGATTGCCGGATGACGTGCCTGCTCATCAACGACACGATCGCGTTGGACGCAGGCTCCTTGGCGCAGGCCTTGAGTATCGAGCGTCAGTCCAGAGTGCATTCGATCGTGCTGACGCACTCTCACATGGACCACACGAACGCCCTGCCCTTCTTCGTGGAGAACGTCTACGGCGTGGTGGGTGAAGCGATCGACATCTACGCTTCCTCGGAGACGACCTACTCGATCCGCAAGCATATGTTCAACAACGCTTCCTGGCCCGACTTCACCAGGATGCCGAACAATCTGCTGCCGGCGATCCGTTTTCATGAGTTGCTGGAGGAGATTCCGGTCTTCATCGATGGCGTGAAGTTCACGCCATTCTCGGTGAATCATGCGGTCCCGACCTTCGGCTTCCTGATCGAGCAGGGCAACGCGGCACTGCTCTGGTCGAGCGACACGGGTCCGACGCATCGACTCTGGGAGCTGGCCAACCAAACCGTCAAGGTGAACGCCATTTGCGTCGAGACCAGTTTCGACAACTCGATGCAAGAGATCGCCGACCGGTCGTTCCATCTGACGCCGATGACACTGCGCCGAGAGCTGGCCAAGTTGGACCGCCCATTTCCGATCCTCTTGCACCATCTCAAGCCGCCCTGTCTGAGCGAGATTCGAACCGAGATCGCGCGACTGAAGGATCCAAATCTGCATTATCTGGAGCAGGGGAATACCTACGAGCTCTAGTGGTCTTGAGGTCGTCAGGTCGTGAGGTCTCGAGGCCTGATTGGGTGGCGGAATGTGGCCCGGCCATGAGCCATCTCCGTGCCCTGGATAACACTCGAATCAAGACCCCAGGACCCCAGGACCCCAGGTTTCATTGCTGTGATAGCTTCACCCCGTGCAGCTCGATCTGGGTCTAGCGGCGCCAGCCGCAAGGATCGTCGTTCTCGGCTCCGGCAGCGGCGGCAACGTTCTGGTGGTGGAGTGCGGGTCGCGGCGATTGATGATCGACGCCGGCTTTTCGTGCCGTGAAATCGAGTCCCGCCTCAAGCAGTGCCAAGTAGATCTCGACGGCTTCGAGGGGCTCGTTCTCACGCACGAGCATTCGGACCACACGCGTGGCGCCGCCCGATTCGCAAAACGGCATGATCTGAAGGTCTATGCGACGGCGGGCACCCTGGGGGAGCTCGACCTCGGGGCAAAAGGAATACCGACGCAGAAGGTTCGATCGGGAGAGGCTCTGGAGATCGGTAATTTCGTCGTGGAGCCTTTCGAGATTCCCCACGATGCTCGGGAGCCCGTCGGCTACGTGGTGGAAGACGGTACCGGACACCGAGTCGGCCTGGCAGCCGACCTGGGGACATGGAGTCAGCTGGTCTGGGGCCGATTGACGAATCTGGATGCTCTCGTCCTGGAGACCAACCATGATCTCGAGATGCTGCGGAGCGGACCGTATCCGTGGCCGCTCAAACAGCGGGTAGCGGGTCGTCATGGCCACCTTTCGAATGCCGAGGCGGCACGGGGTCTACCCGAGCTGCTCAGTGATCGATTGAAGTGGGTCGTGCTCTATCACCTGTCTCGCACCAACAATCTGCCGGCCCTGGCTCTCGAAGCAGTAGGAGAAACCGTCAACCGCTGCGGCGCCGCAACACAGATCTGCGTCTCGGATCAGGGGCAGCCGACCCCATGGTTGGATTTGGAAGATTGGACCGCGCCCGATACAGCGTTGACTGGCGAGCCCGACAGTGCCGCTGCCGATCCCCTTCAGGGCTCGTGAGACTAGCGACCGATGTGTGGAATCTTTGGAGTCGAAGGCCACGAGGACGCGGCCCACTATGCGTACCTCGGGCTCTATGCGCAACAGCATCGAGGGCAGGAGAGCGCTGGGATCGTTGCATGGGATGGGAAACGACTCGCTCTGCACCGGGGTATGGGGCAGGTGGCCGATGTCTTCCCTGCCAAGGTCCTGAGGCGACTGCCCGGCGAGAGAGCTCTAGGGCATTGTCGTTACTCGACGGCTGGAACGAGCATTCTCGCCAATGCTCAGCCGATCGTTGTGAAGACCTCGATGGGGCCGTTGGCCATCGTCCATAACGGCAACCTGGTCAACGCTGTGGAGATCCGGCATCGGCTGGAGCGCGAAGGTTCCATCTTCCAGACCACCAGCGATACCGAGGTCGTCCTCCATCTCATGGCGCGCAATCCTCGAGAGGATGTCGTCGAGTCGTTGTTGATTGCTCTCGAGGAGGTCAGGGGTGCGTATTCGCTGCTGCTGATGACCGACGACTGCGTGATCGCAGCGCGGGACCCCAATGGCTTCCGACCTCTGGTTCTGGGGGAAGTAGGCGGATCCTATTGTTTCGGATCGGAGAGCTGTGCGTTCGACCTGCTGGGGGCGAAGGTGATCAGGGAGCTGGAAATGGGCGAAGTGGTCGTAGCGCGGGGCGGCAGGGTGGAGAGCTACCGAGTCTCGCACGCTGAGACTCCTTCGCGATGTGTCTTCGAGCAGGTCTACTTCGCGCGTCCTGACAGTCATGTGTTTGGAGATCCGGTGTCGCGAGCCCGGCTGGCGATGGGCAGGCATCTGGCCAGGGAGGCGCCAGCTCCGGCCGACATCGTAGTACCCGTTCCGGACAGTGGGCTCTTCGCGGCGTTGGGCTACGCACGAGAATCAGGCCTGCCGATGGAGTTCGGGTTGATTCGAAATCACTACGTGGGTCGCACATTCATCGAGCCTCAGCAGTCGATCCGCCATTTCGGTGTCAAGGTGAAGCTCAACCCTGTCCGCGAGCTCATCGAGGGCAAGCGAGTGGTGCTAGTCGACGACTCGGTGGTCCGCGGCACCACTTCCCCCAAGATCGTCAAGATGATCCGGGATGCCGGAGCCGCAGAGATCCATGTTCGCATCTCTTGCCCCCCCACGAAGTGGCCCTGTCACTATGGCATCGACATGCCGACCCGCGAGGAGCTCATCGCCTCCAACCACTCGGTAGACGAGATCTGTGACTTCATCATTGCCGACAGCCTCTCCTACTTGTCTCTGGAGGGGATGCTGAGCTGCTTGTCGGGTCCGACGGAGAGCTACTGCACCGCGTGTTGGACGGGAGAGTACCGGGTGGACATTTCTGCAGAGGACCGACAGCAGCAAGAGCTCTTCCCGATCCGGGCCGAAGATGCCGACTAGCCCGACGCCCCTAAGCCCTTTGTCCTCTAGGCCCTCACGCCCTTAAGCACCTACTCTCTTTCTTATAGACTTCTTCTCGATGGACACAGAGAAGAAGAAGTCAGCCTATGCAGCTGCCGGCGTCGACATCGATGCCCAGGACGAAGCTCTCGACCAGGTGAAGCAGTTGGTGCATTCCACGAGAACGGCCGGTGTGTTGTCCGAGATGGGGAGCTTCGGCGGCCTCTTTCGGCCCGAGCTGAAGGACATTGCGGAACCGATCCTGGTGGCTTCGGCAGACGGTGTGGGTACCAAGTTGATGGTCGCTCGGATGGCCGGTGATTTTTCGAGCGTCGGTCGTGACCTGGTCAATCACTGCGTCAACGACATACTCGTGCAGGGTGCGGTCCCTCTGTTCTTCATGGACTACGTGGGCGCTGGAGTGCTGGAGCCCACGGCCGTGGTGCAGCTGGTCGAGGGATTGGCAGCCGCCTGTCGGGAGAATGGTTGTGCTCTCTTGGGTGGCGAGACAGCCGAGATGCCGGGTTTCTACGACAAAGGAGACTATGAGCTTGTCGGCTTCGTGGTTGGACTTGCCGACCGCGGCAAGCTCATCGACGGGTCTCGGGTCGAGGCCGGAGACCTGCTTGTCGGTCTGCCATCGACGGGTCTGCACACCAATGGCTACTCGCTGGCGAGGCGCGTCGTTTTCGACCAACTGGGGTTGGCGATCGAAGATCCAATGCCGGCTCCGGCCGCAGGAAGAACGGCTGGTGAGGAGCTGCTGGCGCCGCATCGCTCCTATCTGCCCTCGGTGAGATCGCTGCTCGGCCACCCCGGCCTGCATGCCCTGGCCCACATCACGGGTGGTGGCCTGACGGACAACCTGCCCCGGGTGTTGCCTGGCGATACCCGGGCGGAGATCAAGGTTGGAAGCTGGGAGATCCCTGGCATCTTCCACCTTCTGCAGGAACAGGGTGGGGTGAGTACCGAGGAGATGTTCCGGGTATTCAACATGGGTGTGGGGATGGTCCTGGTGATCGATCCCACGACGGCAGGCGAGATTCTCCGGCAGCTGCGTGAGGCTGGCGAAAAGGCCTTCCCCATGGGTACGGTGCAGAAGGGGGCAGCAGGAGTTGTCTACGACCTGCCTGCGGAGCAGTGAGGCAGTGAGGCAATGAGGACTGAGGTCGGCTTCCAGTGCCCCAGTGCCAGTGAGCGGCAGGCTCACGATCAATGCTCCACTGCCAGGAGTTCGTGGGAGGTACGACCATGACGACACCCATTGGCATTCTTCTCTCGGGTCGCGGTTCCAACTTCCTCGCCCTTCATGGCGCGATGGAACGGGGCGAAGTGCCGGGCCACATCGCGGTTGTCATCAGTAACGTGGCCGAGGCGGCCGGCCTGGAGAAGGCCAGGGCCCTGCGTCTCCCGACGGTCTGCATCCCGCACCGGCTCGAGCCGAGCCGGGAAGCGCATGAGGCGAAGGTGATCGAAGCTCTCCATCACGCCGGCGCCGAGTGGG
>Ga0316190_10003515_pt1 | contig 11369 bp, 10 predicted proteins | sample Eddworburrow2_MG_FD_204929 | JGI IMG/M metagenome (GOLD analysis project Ga0316190, IMG submission 204929) | Coastal sediment microbial communities from Maine, United States - Eddy worm burrow 2 | ecosystem: Environmental > Aquatic > Marine > Coastal > Sediment | place: USA: Maine | collected... | reverse complement strand
AAGTCGACGGCGGCAAAGAGGTCGACGGCCAGGACCAGCGTCGGCTCATCGAGCGCCCGATCGTCTTCGAGTGCGCGGGCCCGGAGCGGGAGCACAACCAGGCGGTCGTCCGACCGGGGTCGCTCACCGGCGGGCCGCTCAACCTCTCGGCGTCAGGTCGACGACGAACTGCTGGTGACCGGTTTCCGCTCCAACCGGAAACAAGCCAAGGGGCGGTCGAGGGCTTCGTCGAGCGGTAGGGGTCGAAAATCCGGCAGCCGTCGATCCAGGCAACGCTCTTCGGCTCCGGCCACCGACATCGGCGAGCGCAACGCGGCCTACCTGACCCTCACCGTCATCGGGCTGACACTGTTTGGGCTGGTCATGGTGTTGTCGGCGTCATCGGTTCCGAGTGTGCACGAGTTTGAGGCCTCGCCGTTCTACCAGTTCAAGCGTCAGCTTATGTGGGCCGGGTTGGGCGCTGTGGTCTTCGTGCTGGCCAGCCGCTTTGACTACCGCCTGCTGCAACGGATGGCCAAGCCGCTGCTGCTCATCACCATTGGCCTCCTAGTGGCCCTGCTCATCCCCGGGGTTGGTATCAACGCCGGAGGTTCCACCCGCTGGTTGGGGGTCGGACCGGTGGTCATCCAGCCCTCGGAGGTGGCCAAGCTGGTATTCATCGTCTTCGTCGCTGATCTCCTCACCCGCCGGGGCCGGCGGATGGATCGCGCCGAGCTCACCATTCGTCCAGTGATGTTGGTTCTGGCTCTGCTGTCGGGTCTGATGCTTCTGCAACCGAAGCTCGGCACCCCCATCATCATGAGCGCCGTGACCATCCTGCTGTTGTTCGTGGCCGGGGGTCGTATGAAGAACTTGCTCCTGTGGGTCATGGGAGCGGTCGTGATGGCCTCGTTCCTGGCCTACAAGGCACCGTACCGACGGGCCCGGCTGCTGTCGTTCTGGGATCCATGGGACAGCCCGCAGGGCATCGGCCTGCAGTCGATTCAAAGTCAGGTGGGGATCGCATCGGGAGGCTTGTTCGGTGTTGGGCTGGGAGCCAGCAGGGCAAAGTGGGGCTTCCTGCCCTTTGCCCAGACCGACTTCATCTTCGCCATCGTGGCCGAAGAAGTGGGTTTGCTTGGAGCCAGCGCCCTGATCGGTGCCTTCCTGCTGATCGGCTGGTTCGGGTTCAAGGCGGCCATGATGGCTCCCGACCGTTTCGGTTCGCTGCTGGCGGCGGGGATCACGTCGTGGCTTCTGGTTCAGGCGTTCATGAACATCGGTATGGTGCTCGGCGTCCTGCCGATCACCGGTGAAGCGCTGCCGTTCGTATCGGCTGGAGGTTCGAGTCTGGTGACGATGTTGGCCGCCGCCGGTCTGCTCACCAACGTCTCGCGGAGAGCCAGCACATGAGCGGACGGCGCGAGAACAACATGGCGGAGAACGAGATGACCGACCTGGAACAACTGGTGGAACAAGCGGCCCGGAGTTCACGCCGTGTGGTGATCACCGGCGGCGGGACTGCAGGCCACACGAACCCTGGCATCGCCGTTGCCGAAGCGCTGGTCGAGGCCGGGTTGGCTTCGGAGCAGGTCCACTTCGTTGGTGGCGAGCGGGGAAACGAAAAGACGCTGGTGCCCGAAGCGGGTTTCAGCATTGATCTCCTCCCCGGCCGGGGTATCGAACGTCGGCTCAGCCTGGCCAGCGTCGGTGCGGTGTTTGCGCTACTGGCCGGGGTGATGAAGGGCTTCTGGATCGTGCTGCGTCACCGGCCCCTGGTCGTGTTGTGCCTCGGGGGCTATGCCGCCTTCGCTGTCTCATTGGCCGCTTTTGTGCTGCGGGTTCCGGTTGTGGTGACCGAACAGAACGCCCGCAGCAGTGCCGTCAACCGGTTGGTCGGCCGTTGGGCCGGGACCTGCGCCCTGCCCTTCCCCGGAACCGATCTGCCAAACGGCGTACTCACCGGGAATCCCAGCCGGGCGGCCATTGTGGAAGCGGTTGCCTCTGGCGACCGTGACGCCGCCCGCTCCGATCTGGGCCTACCCCTCGACCGGGTCGTGGTCGCGGTGTGGTCGGGGTCGCTGGGGGCCACCAGCGTCAATACCGCGGTCAGGGGGTTGGCTCAGCGTTGGGCGAATCGCCACGATGTCGCCATTCGCCACGTCATAGGCCGGCGGGACTGGGCCGAACTTGGTCGGCCACCGGAGGGTGTTGAACAGGGCGGGTTGCTCTATCAACTCGTTGAATACGAGGACAAGATGCCAAAGTTGCTGGTTGCGGCCGACGTTGCCGTTTGTCGGTCGGGGGCTTCGACGATTGCCGAACTGGCCATCGCAGGCCTGCCGTCGATCCTGGTGCCGCTACCCATCGCCACCCGCGATCACCAACGGGCGAATGCAGCCGAACTGGCTGAGGGTGGAGGGGCGATCGTGATCGCCGACAACGAACTGGACGTTGACCGGCTCGAGGCAGAATTGGGGCCATTGGTGGCCGACGCCGAGCGGCGTCGCGCCATGAGGGCGGCCACGGTCGCCGTGGCCCGACCGGCCGCCGCCGCCAAAGTGGCTGAGCTGGTTCTACAGGCAGCAGCCGGGCGAGAGCCGGTGACGGCTGAAGAGCCGGTGAATGGAGCTGACGATGTCGACTGAGAATGTGGTGAACACGGTGGATTTGGCCACGGCGAGCGCCATCCACATCGTTGGGATCGGTGGCGCCGGCATGAGCGCCATCGCCGAGATACTCATCGGTACCGGCCATCGTGTTTCGGGCTCGGACCTGGGAGCCTCAGCCGCGGTGCAACGCCTGAGCGACGCCGGTGCCGGGGTCAGCATCGGCCACGACGGGTCCAATGTCGGTGACGTTGATCTGGTTGCCCACTCAACGGCGATCCCGGCCGACAACCCCGAGTTGATGGCGGCCCGGGAACGTGGCATCCCGGTGCTGCGTCGAGCGGAGATTCTGACCGCCATTACCAGAGCCTGGACAACGGTGGCGGTGGCGGGCACCCATGGGAAGACGACAACGTCGGCCATGCTGACGACGGCGCTTCGGGGGTCGGGTTTCGATCCGGCCTTCATCGTCGGAGGCGATCTGCGTGACCTGGGGCGGGGGGCGGCGGTCGGGACCGGCTCGATCCTCGTTGTTGAAGCCGACGAGAGCGACGGTACCTTCGTCGAACTTGACGCCACCGCGGTGATCGTGACCAACGTCGAACCCGATCATCTTGAACACTACGGTGGCTTTGCCGGGCTGGAGGCAGCGTTCGTGCGCTTTGTCCAACAGGCCGAAGGGCCTCGCGTTGTTTGCATCGATGACCCCGGATCGGCGGCGCTGGCCAAGATGACCGAGAGCGTCACCTACGGGACCTCCGACGGTGCGGACTGGCAGATCGTCGACTCACTGCCCACACCGAGGGGCATCACCGTGGGGATCGAGGGGCCGGCCGGGGCACTAACCATCCGCCTGGCCCAGCCGGGCATGCACAACGCCCGAAACGTCACCGCAGCGCTGGCCATGGCCGTCAGTTTGGGGGCCGACGCCGAACGGGCGGCGGATGCCCTGTCGGGGTTCGGAGGGGTTGGGCGTCGTTTCGAGGAGCGGGGTGCGGCCCACGGGGTGCGGCTGGTTGATGACTACGCCCACCTGCCAACCGAGGTCGAGGCTGCGTTGTCGGCGGCCCGCAGCCTAAAGCCCGAGCGTCTCGTTGCGGTGTTTCAACCTCACCGTTACAGCCGCACCGAGCAGCTGTGGTCGACCTTTGCCGACGCATTCAGCGGGGCCGACGTGTTGATGGTGACCGGCATCTACGCTTCAGGTGAGCAACCTCGGCCCGGTATAACCGGCGAGTTGGTGGCCCAGGCCGTGCAAAAGGCCCATCCCGAAGCCGACGTGCGCTACATCCCCGAACTGGCGGAGGTAGTGGTTGCTCTGGCCGATGAGCTGCGCCCGGGAGATCTCTGCCTCACCCTGGGGGCCGGCGACCTCACCGAGATCCCCCGACAGGTTCTGGCCTCGCTGAAGAAGCTGGGTACATGACCGACCTGGCGAGTCGCCTGCAACGAGCCGGAGCGATGCTCGGCCCCTTGGCCGTTGCCAACTACAGCTTGGCTGGGCTGTGCACCTACAAGGTTGGCGGCGCCGCCTCGTACCACGTTGTTGTCGATTCCCTGGCCGACCTGCAACGGTTGTCCGAAGCGGTCAGGATCAATGACGTTCCCACCCTGGTGGTCGGCAAGGGCTCCAACCTGTTGGTGTCCGACGCCGGTTTTGTTGGTGTTTCGGTCCAGCTCGGTGAATCGTTCACCGTGGTCGCCATCGACCCCGATTCGGGTGCCGTCGGCCTGGGGGCAGGTGTATTGTTGCCGATAGCGGCCCGTCGAACCGCTGCCGCGGGCCTCACCGGGTTCGAGTGGGCGGTTGGGGTGCCGGGCTCCGTTGGCGGTGCCGTTAGGATGAACGCAGGCGGGCATGGCTCGGACATGGCGGCCACCCTTCGCTGCGTCCAGATCTTTGATCTCGGTATGGGCCAACAGACCGAGTGGTCGGCGGACGATCTTGGTCTTGGCTACCGACGCTCGGCCCTGGGCCCCGGGCAACTCGTGCTCGCCGCTGAACTACAGCTCGAACGGGGTGAGGTGGCCGCCTCGGAGGCCGAGATCTCCGACATCGTTCGGTGGCGTCGGGAGAACCAACCGGGGGGACAGAACGCGGGGAGCGTGTTCACAAACCCTCCCGATGACTCCGCCGGTCGGTTGATCGATGCGGCCGGGTTGAAGGGGTTCCGGGTGGGTACCGCCGTGGTGTCGTCCAAGCACGCCAACTTTATCCAGGCCGACCCCGACGGTTCGGCTGATGATGTCCATCGCCTGATCGTCGAGATCCGGCGTCGGGTGGCCCAGCGTTTTGGCGTGGTCCTGCACTGCGAGAACAAGCTGATCGGCTTCACGCCGCTGGCCGAGGACCCCATGGCTGAGCAGGCCGTGGGCGAGGATCCCCCGACCCGACCGGCCGTTCCCCGGAACGTTGGCGGTCGATGACGGCAACCCGTAGCCGTGGTCGTCGCCGGGTCGATCCTCGATTCCAGGCTCGCCGTCGGACCGTGGCCCAGCGGGAAGGCCGACGTCGGCTGGGTTTGGTCGCGCTACTTACCGTGGCGGCGTCGGCAACGATTGCCGCCATCATCGTGGCCAACAGTTCCTGGGCCGACATCGACACGGTCGAGGTCGAGGGAGCGACGCGGGCCGACCCACGCCAGATCGTCATCGCTTCAGCCCTGGTGCTCGGTGAACCCCTGCTCGGTCTCGACCAGGGATCGGTGCAGGCCCGGGTCGAGGCTGTGCCGTGGGTTGCCGAAGCCGAGGTCAAGCGGAGTTGGTTGGGCACGGTCACCATCCTGGTCGTCGAGCGCGTGGCCGTGGTTGCCCTGCCGACCGGATCCCGCTTCGCCGTGGTCGACCGCACCGGTAGGCAGCTGGAGGTCGTTGCCGACCGTCCCGAGGGTTTCATGACGGTGGCCGGTGTCGATGCTTCCGGGGTGCCGGGACAACCCGTGTCCGAGGAGGGGCTGGCGGTGGTGACGTTGGTGGAGCAGATCCCGGCCGGACTTGAGGCCCAGACCAAGCAGATTGTCGTTGAAGATGGCAGGCTGATGATCGAATTGGTGAGCGGGGGTCGAGTGAACTTTGGTGACGAGCGGGAGCTCGACGACAAGTTTGTCGCCATCGATACGGTGTTGGCCCGTGTCGATCTGTCATGTCTCGCCTCCATCGATGTGCGGGTTCCCACCGCGCCCACGGTGAGGCGGACCACGGATACGGCCGGTAGCCAAGAACGCTTGACCACCGCAGGTGGCTGCTAATGTGGGCTCCCGATCCTAAGTCCGGCTCATCGCGAACAGGTTCAGCGCGACCAGGTTCAGCAAGGCCAGGTATCGCAAAACCATGTTTGTAACGACCAAATGCAGTCGAGTCGGGCTGCCTTTCGACGGTAGAGGACACCGGACCCTATGAGCAATCAAAACTACGTGGCGGTAGTAAAGGTGGTAGGCGTTGGCGGTGGCGGCTGCAACGCCGTGAACCGCATGATCGACGCTGGCCTGCGTGGGGTCGAGTTTGTCGCCGTGAACACCGACGCCCAAGCGCTGTTGATGAGTGACGCCGAGAGCAAGATCCACATCGGTCGGGAACTCACCCGCGGCCTGGGGGCTGGCAGCGACCCGGCCATTGGCCAACAGGCGGCTGAAGCCCATCGCGACGAGATCAGTCAGGCCCTTGATGGGGCCGACATGGTGTTCATTACCGCTGGTGAGGGCGGTGGTACCGGTACCGGCGCGGCTCCCGTGATCGCCGAGGTGGCCAAGAGCCAGGGGGCATTGACGATTGCCGTCATCACCCGGCCCTTCGGTTTTGAGGGTCGTCGGCGAGCGGCCCAGGCCGACGCGGGCATCACCCGTCTGAAGGAAAAGGTCGACACCCAGATCGTTATTCCCAACGATCGCTTGTTGTCGATCGCCGATGAAAAAACGTCGATGGTCAATGCCTTCCGCATGGCCGATGAGATCCTGCTGCAGGGTGTTTCCGGTATCGCTGATCTGATCACCACCCCCGGTTTGATCAATACCGACTTCGCCGATGTTCGCATGATCATGCATGACGCTGGTAGCGCCCTGATGGGTATCGGACGGGCCGCCGGTGAGGGTCGGGCCTTGGCCGCCGCCCGTGCCGCCATCGCCAGTCCGTTGCTGGAAGCCTCCATTGACGGGGCCCGAGGTATTTTGCTCACCATCGCCGGATCGAGCGAATTGGGGCTGTTCGAGGTCAACGAAGCGGCTGAAATCATCCACGATGTGGCCCACGCCGATGCCAACATCATCTTCGGGACCGTGGTCGACGAGAACCTCTCGGAGGAGATCCGGGTGACGGTAATTGCCGCTGGATTCGATCGTTTCGAGGACGGCCGGACTGCCATCGACGAGGGGCCACCGCCGCGGGCGTCGCCACCCCCGACACCGCCGACGGTGATGCCGTCGCGCGATCCCATCGATCTGTTCGACCGCGACGACGACGATCTCGACGACGAGTTCGACGTTCCGTCGTTCCTGAAGTAGCGGACAACCGACATGGCCGAGACGATCACGGTTCCCACCCCGGTGGGGACCGTCACCGTGGTGTTCACCGACCGCTCCGACGGCGACCTTCGTCCTGTTCCGCTTGCGTTGTCGGACGGGTCGCCGGCCGACGACGCAAGCGAGCAGGCAGCCCTTGACCAGCGCAGACGCGCCATCGTCGAGGCCCCGTGGACCTGGTTACGCCAGGTCCACGGAGCTTCGGTGGTCAACGCCGCCAGCGCTGGTGATCACGCTGGTGTCTCCGCCGATGGCGCCATGACAACGATGTCGGGCTGTCCATTGGCCGTGGCCACCGCCGACTGCGCCCCCGTGGTGCTGGTGGCCGAGGCCGGCTTCGCCGTTGTCCACGCCGGGTGGCGGGGCCTGGTCGAGGGTGTAATCGCTGAGGCCGCAGCCCAGTTGCGGGCCACCGCAGGCTCCCCAATGACCACCCTGCTTGGGCCCTGCATCAGTGCCGCGGCCTATGAGTTCGGAGCCGACGACCTGCGCACCGTGGCCAACCTCCTGGGGGATGGCGTGCGCGGCGTGACAGAGTGGGGAACACCCGCCCTCGACCTCCGGGCCGGGGTGGCCGGCGCATGCGAACAGGCAGGCTGGCCCCACCCAGCGGGAAGTGTGCCCTGTACCAGCGACGACCGCTGGTACAGCCACCGGGCCCGGGGCGACGAGGGCCGCCAGGCCACCGTGGCGTGGCTGACCGGCGCAGTGCGCTAGCATTGTCGACCAGGACTGTGTGCAGAAAGTCGGGGTGGTTGGGGTCGATGGCCCAGGAGGCGAGATCGATGGCGGTTGAGGAGTTTCCGTCTCCTGAACTCATTGCCGAGCGTGCGCGCACCGTGGTTGACCGGATCGGTGCCATGGGCCGGCCGGAGGGTTCGGTTACCGTCGTCGCCGTCACCAAGGCCTTTCCCTTTGCCGTGGTCGAGCGTGCTCTCCAGGCCGGCCTGGCCGACCTCGGGGAGAACTACGCACAGGAGCTTCACGACAAGGACGGCCAACTCAGCCACTACCCGAACCTGGCCGTTCAGGCCCGCTGGCATTTCATCGGTGGCCTGCAACGAAACAAGGTCAAGCTTCTGGCTGGTCGGGTGCACCTCTGGCACAGCGTTGATCGGGAATCACTGGTTGACGAGATTGCCAAACGCGCGCCCGGGGATCAGATCTTGATTCAGGTCAACACCACCGGAGAGGCCAGCAAGTCGGGCTGTGGGCCGGAACAGGCCGGGCCGTTGGTGGACCGGGCCCGGCAGCGGGGCCTCGTTGTGCGGGGCCTGATGACCGTCGGCCCGACATCGGCCGGGGTCGACCCCCGCACGTCGTTTTCCCGTCTCCGTCACCTGGCTGAAGGTTGCGAGGTCGAGGAGCTATCGATGGGTATGTCCGGCGACTTTGAACTGGCGATTGATGAGGGCAGCACGATGATCCGAGTCGGGTCGGCCCTGTTTGGTCCAAGGCCACGGCCGCAGGCACCATCGCCGAAACCCAACGGCGTGGGAAACTAGAATCCATGGGTCAAGGAGCGACCTGATGTCGATGCTGCGCAGCGTGCTGACCTACATGGGCCTTGGCCCTGATGAGGACTACGACGACCGGTACCTGTACGACGGCGATGACGGTGAAACGACCGCGCAGGAACAGGAGCCCGACGAGGAGAGCAAAGCGGTGGCCACAATCGATATTCGAGACGGTGACGCTGACGGGAACTCTCACGCCCAGCGACGTCGGCCTGACTGGCTGGGAGGTGCCGCCTCGACCGCGGCGGAGTCGAGGCCGTCTTCCGAGCGTCCCCGAAGCAACGAGCGTCGGGGAGCGACGTCGTCGAATCGAGGTCGGGGCAATCATGATCTCGCGTCGCCCTCGGTGCGTCCGCTGCGCGCCGTCCCGCCAACCGATTCCGATTCGGCCGACGATGGCGTTACCGTTCGACCCGTGACCATCGGCGGCGAGCGCGACAGTATCCGGACCAGTTCGCGCACAAGCGGTGAGTTGCGGCCCACTTCCGGCCCTCGCACCGTCAAGCCACGGGCCCTGTCACCCAGCTCTTTTGGGGATGCCAAGAATCTCGCCGATGAGTTCAAGAACTCGGTGCCGGTGATCATGAACCTGCAGGGGGTCGAACGGGATCTGGCTCGGCGGCTGATCGATTTTGCCAGTGGCATCACGTACGCCCTCGATGGGAGTATGGAGAAGATCGCGTCGCAGGTGTTCCTGATCACGCCACGATCGGTTGAGGTATCGGACGAGGATCGACGCCGTATCGAAGAACGTGGTTACTGATGGCTTCCGCTCACCGATGAGGTTCCGCTCGACGCCCACTACCCTTCGAAGCTGCCTATGACCCTGATCTGTATTTTCCTGCTGATTTTCAAGTTCATCTTCCTGATGCGCTTGGTGATGACGTTCTTCCCCCTCGGTAGCGGCACCACGGCCGCTGGTGTGCGGGACGTGGCGGTCGTGGTGACCAACCCCGTCGTCCTCCCGCTGCGGCGCTCGTTGCCACCCCTGCCGGGGATGCTCGCCGGGTTCGGGGTCGCCGAGTTGGTGATCCTGTTCTCCCTGTTGATCCTCGAAGCCATTATCTGCTGATCACCCTTGATCGTGATCGTGGGTCGAGCAGTGCTTGCCCCACTGAGTGCGCCCAGCGTGGAGTGAGGCTAACCTGTCGCGATGGCCCAGCAAAGTGACAAACTTCGGTTGCTTCGGAGAATCCCCGACATCCGATTCGAGGAAGAGACTCGGGGTTACAGCAAGGATCAAGTCGACCGGGTGCTGGCCAACTTGGCGCCGCTGGCCGATGAGATTGAGAAGCTCCAGGCTCGGCTGTCCGAAGCGGAGAGCCGAGCGGCTTCGGCTGAGGCTCGCCTGATAGAGGCTCGAAGTCCGTCGGCAACGCCGCCCCCCGGTGCTCCCCCTGCGCCGATGCCGGACTTTGATGAGACGCTGCGAAACACCCTGGTGAACGCCCAGCGGACAGCTGATACGACGGTTCGAGAGGCCAAGGAAGAGGCCGAGCGACTGCGCAATGAGGCTGAGTTCCAATCGAACGCACTGCTGGCTGATGCACGCGATCAGGCAACGGAGATGACGACCGAGGCAGTGGCCCACCGTGAGCGGCTCCTGGCCGATGCCGCCGCCGAACGGGCCAAGATGCTCGACAACGCCAAGGACGAGGCGCAGGCTCGGGTCAACGCGGTCGAAGAGGAACTGGCTCGGGCCCATGAGTCCGAGCGCACCCAACTGCTCGAGCAGATCAACGAGCTGCAACACATCCACGGCCTGCTGCAGGCCGATGTCTCCCGCTTTGAACATCATCTCGAGGCTCGGAGGACCGATGTCAAGCAGGCGCTCGACGAACTGAACGCCGTACTCGACGATCCGGATCTGCTGCGGTCGAGAGAAGCACTGGATCCGGCGGAGATCGGGGTTGTCGACAGCAGCGACTACCCACCGATAGCGGTTGAGGTCGTTGCCCTCGACGAGCTGGCGGTCGAGGCGGCCGTTGCCATGGAGGAGACCGGCAGGCCGACCGAGGTCATCAACGCCGATGAACTCGATGACCTTGCTCCCAACGAGAGCGGTCAATCGGGCGTCGAGGACGCCGAGGCCGTGCAAGTTGTGGAAGCAGCGTACGACAATCACGTGGAAGCGGCGACCGAGCCGATGAACGTGAACGGTGAAAGCATTTCAAACGGTGATGCTCAGGCCTCGGTAACGGCCTCAGCATCCGGTCAGGACGGTGCAAACCCCCCGCCCCCAACGGGTGACCCATTCCTTGACGAGCTCCGTCGGGTCACCACCGAGGAGCCTGGAGCGGGCGACCCGATCACCGATTTTCTCGAAGACGATCAAGCCAACCGCGGTAGCGGTTGGTTCGGTCGTCGCAAGTAGTCAGTAGCAGGAACCGGCGGCTGCAATCGCAACCGCCGGTTGGTCCTGCCCCGCCGTCCACTCAGCACGATCCAAGCAGTACGATCTCCACCGCGGCCACCGGGTTCAACCCGGTGGCCGCGGTGAGTTTCAGGCCGAAGCCAATCGCTCCAAGTCAACGCCGACCTTCTGGCCGCCGAGTTCCTCCTGGTTGGCGTCGAGATCATCGCCATGCACGATCTCGGCCGCCAGTACCTGAGCAGCCACCCAGTCGAGGTGGGGGGCCAGGGACTGTCGCACATCCTCAGGCAGACCGAGGCGCAGCCGGATGCGATCGGTGACGCTCAGATCACGTTCCTTGCGCAGCCGCTGGATGAGCCGGACCAGGTCGCGGGCC
>Ga0316190_10003513_pt1 | contig 11372 bp, 8 predicted proteins | sample Eddworburrow2_MG_FD_204929 | JGI IMG/M metagenome (GOLD analysis project Ga0316190, IMG submission 204929) | Coastal sediment microbial communities from Maine, United States - Eddy worm burrow 2 | ecosystem: Environmental > Aquatic > Marine > Coastal > Sediment | place: USA: Maine | collected... | reverse complement strand
CAAACGAAGACCAAAACCCTACGCACTTCTAACCGCACCACGACATGAAATGATCGAAATCCCACACCGAAATAGATATAGTGCAAAAAAGGCTTAACTTAGTGCCATTCAGATCTGTCCCCTTTTACTTGCTTTTACTTTGAGGAACCCATTTGTTACTTACCTGATCATTTCAGCAAGCCTTGCAGGCTTGTACCTTTCAACAGGTGGCTCAGAAGGTGTTCTCCGGGGATGTCGCCGTTGTACATCGTTTCGCTCGCCTTGATGATCACATGCACGTCGTCCTTGGAGGGGTAAACTTCTGGCGGGGTCTTGTCCGTTATGCCAAGTAGTTTGTAAACAGCCATAATTGCCGAGCGTACGGAATACTCGACGGTAAATACACAATCATCAGGTATCTCGGTGAACTGCCCTAAAAAGGCAAGATTTTTACTTCCTTCAGGAATAACTTCCGGACGATCACCTTTGACGCGCGGTAAAAATTGGCTGGTGATATATGGCATCATGCAAGGAATGACTTTGACCGTCTTCATGATAGCGGGAATCTGGTTTTTGGCTCCCCAATGGCAGAGAAGCTCTGTAAGCAGTTCTTCACCGGTGCAATCGCTCATCTTCTTTTTCACGAAGTCACCGATATTGTCTGGAAACAAGCCGTAGGCCCAGATAGCCAATACGTTCTTGTCCGGTTGATCATTGTGCTGTTTTGGCTGGTAGTCACCAACGGGCTGACTCCTGTATTGCGGTTGTCTGTTGCAGGTTGCACTCATTAGCCAGCTGGAATCCTTGATCGTCATGATGCCGCCGGTAACACCTCTGTGGGAATAGGGATCTACGCCGGTAAATTCTTTTAGCAAATCTGCAATCGGTGAGTCGGTCGCTGTAATGGTGAAAGAGACAAACTTGCTTTTGCCGATGTCTGAGCAAAAAACCTCAGGTCTACCAAAAGCAGGATCTTTTGCTGCAATCTTTTTCCACAACTCCCAGCAAGCACCAGGCTCCTGGTTAAGCATTGCCGGCTCATGAGTATTGCCTGTGGTGGAATTCTCTACCATCGAGCCATTGGTGACGAACACCAAGTCGTCTGCTGTAGTGGCAATGGTTTCGCTCGTCTCTGCAGAGCCACGCAGTAGATGGATGGCGGTCACCGTCTTTTCACCGTTTACGATCTCAATATCCAGATCTGTGACCTGTGTTTTCGTATCAAAGTTAACGCCTTTATCCTTGAGCCAAATTTGCAACGGCAAAACCATGGACTCATATTGGTTGTAGGTGGTAAAGAGAATATGATCCAGAGTGCTCATGGTGGGCATCAGGTGCATAAAGCGCTGCATGTAGCGCCGCATCTCAACTACCGAGTGCCATGTCTCCATGGCAAACATTGATGTCCAGAAATACCACATATTGGTTTCAAAAAAAGAGTCTGAAAAAAACTCTTTCACGGTTGCTGCCCCCAGCTCTTCTTCAGTCTTCAGGGTCAACTTCGTCAGTTCCATTATATGGCTCAGAGAGAGTCCTAACGAGGGGTCTCGATCCGGTTCGCCACAGTTGCTCATCAGACGGCATTTGGAAGAGTTGGGATCCTGTTGGTTGATATCGCGAATCCGCTTTAACACAGTACGTTCCGGATCGGAAACAAGCTCAGGTTCCGGGCTTGTAAATGGTGCATCAGGGTTTTTACGCTTTAGATCTGGAATAAACGAAAAAAGATCCCATGTGCACTCATAGCGAGTCTCCATCTCCCGGCCACCGCGCATAATGTAGCCGTCGATGGCATTCCCGCTACCATCCAGACAGCCGCCATTTATATCGAGCTGTTCCAAAATCGTGATCTGTTCGCCGGCCATATGGCCATCTCGTATCAAGTAAGCTGCCGCCGCCAGCGATGCAATGCCGCCACCTACAAGATAAGCGCTCTTTTTCTCGATTCCCTCTTTTCGAGATGCAATAACATTTCGGTAACTGCCGACCATAGTTGATCTCCCCAATTAAATTTGAATTAGCAACTTTTCTCTATAACGTCCCGATACATATTTTTTGTATGTTCATTTCTCGTTCTTATAGCTAGAGAAATAATAGTCTTTGATTTGCATCATGACTAGGTGAAGCCCATCAACATCCGCAAAGATCACTGTTCCATTTCATCCAGATCGGGTTTAATCCACTTAAATTTTGAGTTTCGTAAATTCAAATTCCAAGGCTATATGCCCGTAATTTCAAGCTTTCGGTATATAGATATACATCGGTCATAGATAAAACAGAATCAGCTACTATTTAGTTAATGTACTATTCTATAAGATGGGAATTCGGCTGATAGTTGGCTAGACTGTATGTGTATATCAGTGTGTTGGTCTGCAGATAACAAATATCTGTTAATTTATAAATAGTTCGAACATTTCTGGTTATTGCAGAGGAGGGACCCGTAGCAGTGAAGCAGTCTTGTATTTGATTCTTTAATTTTTATGTCAAATCTTATGAATAGATCAAACTCACTGCACGAAACAGATTTTCATCTCAAATCCACATTCTGGCTCTCTGTCACCGCCGGAACCCTGGTATTGCCTTTTGCTGTTTATCACCTGACTCATCAACACGTGGGGATTGGTATAGGTGCCGTGATTACCTCGTTGAGTCTTTACGTGGTTGCCTGGTGCTGTCACAGAAAAATATATAAAACCGCCTATACGTTTATCTGGCTGACCCCTTTTACAACTTTTTTTGTAGCTTACCTAACGGATAAACTTGGAATAAGCGGCACCTACTGGTGTTATTCAACAGTATTGTTGTATTACTTTATGATGTCAGAGCGCCAGGCATGGATGTCAAATATCATATTTGCGCTGGTCAATCTGCCACTGGCGTGGAACCTTTTTGATACACAAGTAGCCGTCAGATTCTCCGTAACATTCTTATTGGTATGTGCATATTCGGCTATTTTTCTTCGTGTCATTTCCAAGCAGTATAGCGAACTGCACATACTGGCGATTACAGACAAGCTAACCGGTTTGTACAACAGAACACTGCTTCAAGACTCTTTGACACAGGCAATACATCAAGCTAATCGAACAAATACGGCATTCACACTGATCATCATGGACATTGATTATTTCAAGAAGATTAATGATGAACTAGGCCATGATATGGGTGATTACGTTCTCGTGCAGCTGGGGGCGTTCTTAAAGGACTCCTTTCGAGAGAGTGACAAAGTATTCAGAATCGGTGGAGAGGAATTTTTGATTCTGGTCTACAATACCGACGCAGCCAATAGTGCCAACATTGCAGAAAAATTAAGAAAGAATATTGAAAACCTTCCATTAATACCAGACCGTAAAGTAACGATGAGTATTGGTGTGGCTGGCCTAGGTTCCGCGAAAGGCTGGAAGGAATGGATGAAGGTCTGTGACATGAATCTATATGAGGCCAAGAATAGCGGCCGCAACAGGGTAGTTGCTTATACAGGTTAGGGGAAAATATACGTGTATTCAATGCGCATCTTATTATGCTCGCAACTTGCGTTGTTATTGATCAATCAAGATAAAATGAAGAAAAATCATGTCTGCTTTTTGTTGCTACTTCAATTGTTCAACGCAATACATAGAAAATAGATCTGTCCCCTTTTTCTCATGTCCCCTTTTTCTCAGCAGCAAACCAAGATAAAAAGAACACATAGGGATGGCAATGATACAACGGCAAACACAGGCTGTAATCGCCACGACCGCATTGATATTCGCCCCATTATTCTGCATGGCTGAGCCACTAGCTGAAGGGGATACGGCACAGGAAACGAGTCTAATCCCAACTATTGTAGTCACGCCTCAGTGGCGTCCAATAGACTCCAGCCGTTTACCGGCAACAGTAAACACCCTATCTGAGCGCGAACTCAACAGCGCAGGGGTCAGCAGCACCATCGATTTGCAATTCCATGTCCCGGGGCTGGTTCTAAGAACCAATACAGTGCTTGGCCAACCCTATTTACGTGGAGTCGGTAGTCGCATTATCTCTGCCGGCACCGAAGCCAGCGTCGCCACTTACGTGGATGGTGTCTATCAACCTCGCTCCGTCGGGGCAATTCAGGACTTATATGATGTTGAGCGGGTAGAGGTACTGAAGGGCCCACAAGGGGTTCATCTTGGGCGCAATGTAGTCGGTGGTGCAATCAGTATCCTAAGCCGCGATCCTGTCCCCTATTATGATGGCTATATGGATGTACTCTATGGAAGCTACGACAAACACCAACTCCGTGGCGCAGCAAATATCCCCATCAAAGGTACCGACCTGGCCTTTCGTTTAGCGGGAACGGTCATTAAGCGGGAAGGCTACACCGACAATATCTTTCTCGACAAGAAGCTTGATGGTGAGGATTTCTATGCCTGGCGTGGAAAACTGCGTTATACACCATCGAAAAACTTTGACGCCCTGCTAAGCATTGAACACTCCAAGGAGGACAGCACGCGTGCGCTTGGGTTTCAACCTCATCCCGCCAAGGGCGTGAATGGTGGAATACTACTTGGAGGAACGGTGCCTGATGATCCGAGGAAGGTATTACAGAATGTCGATCAGTTTGCCCGGATAGACACAGGCCGCTACAGCCTCAAGCTTTCCTGGGACCTGGGTGACACAAGCCTCATGTCAACAACCGCCTATCAGAAGTCTGACTTTGTGATGGCAGTTGATCAGGATGCCACTGAGGTCGATTATTCTTCTAATTTTCCGGGAGAGGATTCAAAATCATTCACCCAGGAACTCCGTTATTCCTCAAATAATAACGCACCACTAACATGGATCGCCGGTCTATTTTTTCTACATGAGGATGCCACTCAATTTCTGGACGTTCGTCTCCCTTTGGCAGGGATAAGAAACCATCCAAAAGGCTCTGTGGACACAAAGGCCTACGCTGCGTTTGGTCAGCTGGGCTATAAAATTTCGGACAGATGGCAAGGCAGCGCTGGACTACGTTATAGCTACGATCGACGCAAATATAAATTTTTACAGATCATCGATGACCCTTTTGGCGTCCTGGGGCCAGCCGGCACTACAATTCTCACCCAAGATGAAACAGAGTCCTGGGATGCAATAACCCCAGAGCTGACTTTAAGCTATACCCCTAAACAGAACACAATGTTCTACGCGAAGGCTTCGCGAGGCTTCAAGGCTGGTGGATTTAATACCACCAGCTTTCAACCTTCGTTTGACCCTGAATTCATCTGGGCCTATGAGTTAGGGCTTAAATCAACTCTCCCGGAGCAAAATATCCGGTTGAATGCTGCACTCTTTTACTATGACTATAAAGATATCCAATTGATGAATCTGGCGCCAGGCGCACCAGTAGGGACATTCCCAAGTGTTGTGAATGCGGCCGAGGCCACAATCAAAGGACTTGATCTAGAGATGTGGATGCAAGCCACGAACAACACGGATCTATCTCTGGGGTTAACCTTATTGGATGCAAAGATTGATGAATTCCTTTCAGTTGACCCCAACAATCCAGCAGTCGCCCCTGACCGTTCCGGCAATCCACTCCCCACAGCACCGGACATTTCATTGAACCTCATTGCCAACCATGTCTGGCCCCTTGAGGGCTTCGGTACTCTGGCGCTGAGAGGAGAGTATCGTTATCAATCCTCCATCTATTTCAACCCCTTCAAGGACTCCGCAGTCAAGCAGGGCGGCTATGGACTAGCAAATGCAAGCCTCTCTTTCGAGAGCCGCAAGGGCCATTGGCATGCCGAGCTTTTTGGCAACAACCTTACTGACAAGAGCTATGCTCGCGGCCTCTTTCGCAATGATCCGATCTGGGGTGTACTGCAGTCTTGGGGAGACCCGAGGACCTTGGGCATCAGACTCAGATATAGTATGTAAATTAATCGTATATGTATCTTGCGACCAAGTCAGAGTCTGAGACAAGGCTCACTCGAGCCACAGGATGACGAAATCACCAGGAGCAACCCCAAATCGATCTAAAACTGCCCCACGAGCACACTAAATAATGAGGCGAAACAGACCCTCTTCGCCTCGAATACCTGCTTTTGAGTGATCCGACTGTCCGCTTGGTGTCGTCTCCTGCCTAGTTCATAGACATGTTGAATGACAGGTCTTAGCTTTCACGTATGGTAGGAGACCCCAGAAGCCCAATTTTTCCCACCCTTCCCGAGAAGCAAGTTGTGAATGGACTTGTCCCTCGATCTGGTTATCTACAATATTCACGTAGATAAATCGGCTAAAATGGCGGCAGAGGTCAGATTCGATGCCACCCACTAAATAGACTCGCAGTATTCTGAAAACAAACAGGGCAAATTTCTGTAATCCTAGTAGGGGGTTTAGCTAGGACTCTTCCCCTGATTTGGTTTTCTTCAAATATCACTCAGATAGAAAGGTGGTTGCCCCTGACCGATGCCAGATTTGATGCCACCCATTCAATAGGTTTGCGTTTATATTTGTTGCTTACTCTACTCAAAACTCACATCACACTGCTTATGGTGTAGAGCATATCATTGAATATCTATGAATTATTGAGCGTGCAACTATTTCTGTAAAAACCCTCTGCAAGCGCTGGCATTTGCGTTTTTTCAATTCATTACCTCTGCTTATTCTTCATAGTTTGTTTAATCAGCTTTCCAAAACTTTTATCCTTCATTCTCTTGTCTAAATATGACATTTGATTAAATTCAGATTCTTTCTTTATCTTCAGGTAATTTTGATACCGTTGTTCGGGCAGGTCTCCAGCCTTTATAGCTGCCAATATTGCACAGCCTTTTTCATTAGTATGGGAGCAATTACCAAACTTGCAGCTTTGAGAAAGCTCCAATATTTCTGAGAAGGTCTCATCTAAGCCATCATCTACGGACATGCTGCCAAGCTCTCTCATTCCCGGAGTATCTATTATCATTGCCCCACTTTCCAAGCGAACTAATTGACGGCTTGTTGTGGTATGACGGCCCTTGCTTTGATTTTTACTTACTGGCTTAGTTTCAAATTTATCATCACCTACTATGCTGTTAAGTAAGGTGGTTTTACCAACACCAGAAGAACCCAACAAACAATAGGAAGACCCACTCTTTAATGAGCTAATAATTGAATCAATATTCTCTTGGTTTAAATTGCTAAACTCAATTACGATGGTTTGAGGAGCAACATTTAATACATTTTTTTTGATTTTGCCAATCTCTTCTTTGGATATAAGATCGCATTTGCTCAGTAGAACGATAGGTTTAATTCCACTTTCATTGACCATAACTAAATAACGTTCCAACCTTCGTAGGTTAAAATCATCATTCAAAGATTGAACAACAAAGGCAACATCAATATTTGCAGCTATCAACTGAAAATCAACTAATTTTCCGGCTGTCTTTCTCTTTAGAAGAGTCTTTCTTGGGAAGACACCATATATAACTGCATGGGTACCATCATCCAAAAAATCGGCATATACCCAGTCACCAGTAGTAGGAAGGTCACTGGCAGACTCAGTGCAGTAAAGAAGGTTTCCTGACAACTCAGCAAATACCTCATCCCCTCCTTTTGTGACTGTGTAACTATCTTTATGTACAGAAACTATCCGAGCAACATCATGAGCAGCAATATTCTCATCATCCGCTCGACTCTTAAACCAGTCGCTATACCCTATGCTTTTAAGATCACTCATAATTCAATTTATGTCCGCTCGCCTGTTAAGTCATTTAGCTTATCATCATCTAAAATAGCCACATCATCCTCACTGAGCTCTACAATACCTGTTTCAGGTTCCTTCCCTGTCTTGTTTATAGCCAGCTGAAGTGGACTATCATCATCGATAAAGGACTCATTACGGAAAGCAAGCACAAATGGCTCAAAGCTTTTGCTCGGTAAGATAAATCGTGATCTTTGTTGGTGCGCTATCTATTCAAGCATCCCAGAATGATGTGATTGCGCAGTAGAATCTCTGGGCTACCTGTTCAATAGGTACATTGAACATTCCCGCACCTATTGCTGGGAATACAACTGACTCCCAGTCATGCATATGGCACAACTTAAGGCAATTTGATACGGCCTGTGCGACCTTTATCCACTCTGTTGATTTGCACTTAAAAGTGCCCCGGGATTTGCATTGAAACAAGTGCGTCTACAGCGCAAAGAGTTAGCAAACCTGCATCGAAACCATATCCCGCATTTGCCAATAGCTCAGCTGGTTTAAGATAGTAGCCATTAGTTCGCATACTATATTATATTGAGTCGGCACTTCTTTTTGCAGACATCGATGTCTGCAAAGGCTAAATTTGGCGTAAAATAGAGAAATTCACCAATCTTCATATGTGTTTAACAGCTAGTTAATGATCCGCTGACCCCTAGTATCTTGGGTTCTGGGTTTAACCTATTCAACTAGCTTGCCTTTTTCATATTCAAAGTTTGCTGGTAGCCCAAGGTTTCAGATTAGACCATTCTACTGATGATAGGACACCATACATTTCAAAGCCAGCCAATCGCCTGTCACGCTACATTTGATGTCAATGCTGATAGTGTATCAGGTGGTATTATTAACTATACAATCAATTTCTCATTATTTTTTACCGATGCAAATATCGATGCGACTTGCAATTACACCCCTCTAATACCTAACTGCATGGTTTCCGTGGACATTTCCCATCTGCCACGTTATAACTCATTGAATTATTTCATTAAGGCAGGGTAACCCATTGACTCATAAGGCTAGGAAAAGGTTTGGCCAAAACTTTCTGCATGATCCCAGTGTCATTCGTCGTATTGTTGGCGCAATTGCACCTGCGCCTGGGCAGCGATTGGTGGAGATTGGCCCTGGCCAGGGGGCCATCACTAAAGAGCTGCTGAAGGTTGCGGGTCACTTGGATGCGGTTGAGCTTGACCGTGATTTGATTGAGCCGTTGGCGCAGATGTGTGGTGATCTGGGTGAGTTGCAGATCCATTGTGCTGATGCGCTAAATTTTGATTTTCACCAATTAATCAAAGATGACCAGCGTTTGCGGGTTATTGGTAATCTGCCCTACAACATATCTACACCCATCCTGTTTCATCTTATTGATCAGCTCGACTGTATTAAAGACATGCATTTCATGCTGCAAAAAGAGGTGGTTAATCGAATGGCAGCAGAGCCTGGTCATAAGTCTTATGGGCGACTGTCTGTGATGTTGCAGGTGCACTGTGCGGTTATGCCGTTGTTTGATATTGGCCCTGGTGCTTTTAAGCCCGCCCCCAAGGTGGACTCTGCTTTTGTGCGGTTGCAGCCGCATTCCAAACCTATCGTACAAATCGATGATTATGCGCTGTTTGGCCAGGTTGTAACCCAGGCTTTTGCCCAGCGCCGTAAAACTCTTCGCAATAGCCTGCGTGAGTTGATTGATGCTGATGCAATGCAGGTGCTTGGTATAGATCCCGTCATGCGTGCTGAGCGCCTGACATTGGATGAGTTTGCTGCATTGGCTAATGCGGTTGCATCTGCTTGAGAGTAAGTGGTTTTTTAATACTGTCGCAAAGCATAATATTCCAATTTAAATCTGGGCATTGCCTTGCGCGATCGCGTAAGCTCTCCCCATGTGAGGAGATAATATATGCCAAAATCAACGTTGGATGATGTTCTTGAACGTTTGCATGCGCTGCAAGCAGAGGTAGAAGAGGAGATTGACCGCCTGCTTGATGAGAAGCGAAAGCTTTTTCAGTATACCTTAGAGCAGGGTAAGGTGCGTTTTGAGCAGGGTATAAAAACCTTGCAATTGCAGCATCGAACAGGTGTTTGGACTTATCTGAGTCATGCGCGCATGCGCCATCTGGTAACAGTTCCGCTTATCTATAGTTTGCTAATATTGTTCGTTACATTGGATATTGCTGTAACGCTTTACCAACAAATATGTTTCCGTTTTTACAAAATCCCACGCGTTAAGCGGGCAGATTATTTTATTGTTGATCGCCAGCATCTTGTCTATCTAAATGCCATTGAAAAGATGCACTGCGCCTATTGTGGCTATGTTAATGGGTTGATTGAATACATGCGTGAGATTAGTGCGCGAACAGAAAAATATTGGTGCCCAATAAAACATGCTCAGCGCACGCCTGATCCGCATTATTTAACAGAGCAGTTTGTTGATTACGGAGATGCCGAGGCTTATAGAAAAAAATTGGGAGAGATAAGGCGGGAGTGGTCAAAAACAAAATAATAGATTATTAAGTATGAGCATTTATTCTGAATGTGGTGTGCAGAATATGCTGTTACTTCCCAGAGCTAAATAATGGAAGAGAGAATCCCTGGTTTGTGCTTTGTGCTTTGTGCATGTCACGTTGTGGATGAATCTCGTTTGTTGACGATAGGGTTCTGAGTGCTGTTGTACCTTTTCGTTGTAATATTGCCAAGGTCAAAAGATAATCAGCGGTTGCACTGACAGTTGAACCGCAACAAGGAGATATTCAATGGAACATATCGTAAAACAGGGTGAGTCTCTCTCAAAGATTGCACAGAAATATGACGTTCAATTGGCTGCACTGTTGGCGGCAAATCCCAGATATAAGGCTGATCCAAATAAGTTAAGTGTGGGTGATGTGTTGGTTATCCCAAAGGGGGAGGCGAACAATGAAGTTAGTCCCTCTGCTGCGCATGAAATAGAGCCTACAAGCCAAGATGAAAATGACTTTGTTGTAGAGCAAGGGCAACTCACATTTGATGCAGAAGGGTTGGAAAAGCCGGGTAAATATTTCAGACGCAAACTCCATGTCCCCGGTGCTTGGTCAGGTACGACAATTGGCCGTGGCTATGATATGCGTGAGCGTTCAGAGAGTGAGATTGTCAGTGACTTAACCAGTGCAGGTGTTGATCTGGTGAGAGCGCAAAAGCTGGCCACCTGCCGAGGTTTAAGAGGCAGCAGCGCCCGAGCATTTATTGAGGAAAATAACCTGGCGGATATTGAGATCAGCGCTGCCGAACAGAAGGCGCTTTTCATTCTGGCCTATCAGGAGTTGGAAGGTGATGTGATCCGCATCTGTTCTAAGAATGATGTGGCAGCAAAATATGGAGTCACTGAATGGGATGATCTGCATCCTGTCATCAAGGATATTGCTGTAGATCTACGTTATCGGGGCGACTATACGGGGGCAACTCGTGAACAAGTTCAGCGGGTATTGGTTGATAATGATCTGGTGCTATTGAAAGCGGTTCTATCAGATAGGGATTATTGGGTGGGCCGGCGCAATGTGCCAGTAGATCGTTTTAATAGCCGCAAAAAATATATTGAGAAAAGCTTAGGGTAAAACAGGAAAAAGATAATGGTCTGTTGGCCCTCGCTAGCTGTCAGGTCTGCTTTGAGGTTTTTGGATGTTGAAGTCTGTTTTTGGTGAATCTGTTGTAGTCAAAATTGCCGTTGCCGTGGGACTCACTTTGGGGC
>Ga0316190_10003512_pt1 | contig 11374 bp, 11 predicted proteins | sample Eddworburrow2_MG_FD_204929 | JGI IMG/M metagenome (GOLD analysis project Ga0316190, IMG submission 204929) | Coastal sediment microbial communities from Maine, United States - Eddy worm burrow 2 | ecosystem: Environmental > Aquatic > Marine > Coastal > Sediment | place: USA: Maine | collected... | reverse complement strand
GCCGCCATGCTAGCGGTAGGCGCCGCATTCGATTACGGCGCAGGAACACTCGCTATCCCGCCCAAATGGATGCAGCGAGTCGGTCTTCAATGGCTATTTAGATTGGCCAAGGAACCTCGTCGACTGTTCGGTCGATACCTGACCACCAATAGCCGGTTCATCTACGAATACGCCAAAGCACGGCTGTTCCCCAAGAATAGACCCTGAGCGGGAATGACCGAAATGCGCACGCCCAGAGTGGTTTTTGCAATGGAGTGGGTCCCGAGTTATCGCGTGGGTTTCTACGAACGGCTCAAGGAGCTTCTGGCTGGCGACGGGATCGATGTGGCCCTGATCCATGGTGACCCGCCCGCCAGCAGAAGTGGCAGACGTGATGATATGACGTTGGACTGGGCGAAGCGTGTGAACAACCGGTTCTGGACGTTTCGGGGCATGGAGTTCACCCACCAACCAGTCACTCGGTATCTTAAGGGCGCAGATCTGGTGATCGTTCAGCAAGAAACTGGGCTGACATTGAACTACAGGGCCTTGTTGAGGGCCAAGCTAGGTGGCCCACCAATTGGGCTTTGGGGACACGGCGAAAATCCTAATCACCTCACCGCGAATCCTATGGCCGAACGGATTAAGGCGATAATGACCCGTCGCAGCGATTGGGTATTTGCCTACACAGATAGGTCCAAGGCCGTGTTCGCTGCGCTGGGAGTAGACCAAGACCGCATCACGGTGGTACACAACAGTCTTGATACCGAGCTGCTGGCCAAACCCAGCGGAGAGCCTAGCTCTGATGTTGCTGATCTGGTTGCTGCGATTCGCAGCCGAAACGCTCGGGTGGGCTGGATGGTCTCGGCTCTTGACCAATGGAAACGAGTCCCATTTCTTCTTGAGACCATAGATCATGTCAAAAAATCGGTGCCTTCATTCGAGTTCATAGTGTTGGGTGCCGGTTCTCACGCTTCGATTCTTGCCGACGCGGCTCGAGACAGGGATTGGCTTCACGTGATGGGGCCAAGGTTTGGTGTGGATAAGGCTCGTTTGGGAGAAGTGGCGGAGCTTACGATCCATCCTGGTTTGGCTGGACTTCACGTGGTGGAGAGCTTCGCATCGGCAACCCCCATGATCACCGCGAATATCAGCTATCACAGCCACGAGATAGATTACCTACGCCCAGGAGTGGACTCAATAATGCTAGATTCCGAGGCTTCGTCGCAGGCACTTGCGGCGGAGGCTGTTCACCTCTTCAATACACCGTCTCGATTAGAGGGGTTGCAGCAAGCTTGCGTCGATTCAGCGGCTCGGTTCAGCCTTGATCAGATGGTGGACCGGTTTCGAGCCGGCATCGTGCAGGCGCTAGATAAGACTGGAACCCGATGACTGGCAAGCCCAACTCGGTGGAGTCGGGCCAAGACGGCGCAGAAAAGGCAGCGGCTGGAGCCGGCGATTCGGTAGGTTTAGCGAGCGGCATTATGGGCCGGATCGGGTGGTCATCGATCACCGAGGTCCTTCAGCTCGTCAGCTCGGCCATGGCCATATTGATCTTGCCCAGGTTCATTGGCGCCGCGGACTACGGGGTACTGTCTGCTTCATTAGGGGTATCGGCGGCTACCGCCAGTCTCAGCTCATTTGGCACTCATATTGTGCTGATGAAGCGGGTCGCCCAAGGGTATGATTTGGCTGACGCATGGGCCCGGGCCTTGTCGTTGGGGATCGTTGGACCGGCGGTAGGTTCTGCGTTGGCAATCGGGGTACTGCGACCCTTGTACCTCCCAGATGTTGATCCATGGGTATTTGGGTTTCTGGTGGCTTCTCAGGTGAACTTTTTCTGGGTCGGTGAGCTAGCTACCTTCATCGGCGTTGGGACCCGCCGGCTCAAAGAATCTGCTCAGATAAGGCTGATCGTGGTGGCATGTAGGGTTATTGCCTTGGTCGGTTTTGCCCTTTTCGGCCAAGGCAGCCTTGGAGTTTGGGCTGTTGCCGCCTTTGCTTCGTTTGCAGTTTCGGCGGTTGGTGCCGTTGGATATGTGTGGAAGGTATTCGGGTTGGTGCCGGTGTTCAATCGAATTTCTGTAGCCGATATTCGAGAGGGACTGCCGTTTTCAGTTAACTCCGGCTCGGAGAGCTTGGTTGACGCCCTGGACCGCCCCATGCTGCTTCACTATGGCCACGGTGTCAGTGCTGGGATCTACGGTTTGGCGACCCGAGTAATCCAGTTCGGGTATCTCCCAATACGTATCTTGTTACGAGCCAGCGATGCTGATGTGTTTTCGGCTGGCAAACATGGGGTGGCTTCGGTGTGGGCGGTAACTCGTCGAAAGCTGTTATTGTCCGGGATCGGCGTGAGTGTCCTGGTTGGTTTCGGGTTTGTAGTGATGTCACCGCTGATCCCAATCGTTCTGGGAGACAGCTATCAGGATTCTGCTGTTGCTATACGGTGGTTGGCCGTCTTGCCTGGGGTGAGGTCCATCCAATACCTGATGGGGAACTGTTTGAGTGCCGCAACCCATCAATGGGTGCGTGTCAGAGCCACGATGGCTGCGGTCGTGCTCAACGCTGGGTTGAATATTTGGCTACTTCCAACTGGTACCTGGCGCACCGCGGTCGGTACCACCTTGGTGTCCGAAGTGTTCCTGGCCACGCTGTTAGCGGTCATAGTGGGAATATTGAGCTACCGGGAGCGCAAGGGTGTGGCGATCCAAGCCTAACCCAGTATTTCTCCCTTGCATGGCTGGTGCGGCTCGGGCTAACGGCTGGGGTTGGAGCGGCAATGGTGACCTACACCAACCGGGTGAGATCGGTGATGATAACCCCACAGATCCAAAACCGACCACGGGATCGGGCAGTATCATCTGGGGCCACCGAATCTGATGGCGACGTCTGGTAGTTTGACCTGGTTGACGGCGCGGACTCCGATGATGGAGGATTCCACAAAGCAGCCTGGCGGTAGTTTCAAATAGGGTGGAAGGTTAAAAAGTGGACAACAATATTTGGGTATTGGACGACGAGGTTGAAGTCCTCGTTGATCTTGACACATTGACCGGCGGCCCAAACCCGGTGTTGGCTGGCCCTGATCAAGCGATGTTGGACCTTAGCCCGTTTGGCCAAGGTGTCATAGCGGGGTCAGCACTCGGGTTGGGATCCTGGGTGCAATCCGATTGCAGCACCTCGCCACTACCTGATCTGGGTTCTGATGTTGGGGCGGTCCACGCCCGATGACCAATTCGGAAGGTACACACCGTGCCGCCGCAGTCGTCCTCGCAGGTGGGTCAGGCGAACGCTTCGGCGGGCCGAAATTCAGGGCCACGTTCTTGTCTCGCTCACTGCTCGATTGGGCTGTAGATCTGGTTCGTGAACTATGCGATCCGGTTGTGGTGACCCTGCCCGAAGGGGAGGTATGGAATGGGCCAGATGGCGTCGATGTGGTTGTTGGCGGGTCTAGCAGGGCTGAGTCGTTAGAGAACGGACTTGATGCGGTTGGACAGTTGGCATCAGTCGTAGTCATCCATGATGTCATACGGCCGTTGGCGACGGTTAGTCAGGTGATTTCGGTGATTGAAGCGGTCGAACAAGGGGCCGACGCGGCAACCATGGCATGGACACCGCCCGACACAGTCAAGAAAGTGGATCGTCCTAGCGGATTGGTAAAACACCTTGGCCGACAAGACCTGAGGATTGCGCACGGTCCAACGGCGGCCAGGGTGGCGACTCTTCGCCGGGCAATTGAGCGCCTGGGCAACCTGGGGGTCGAAGAAACGGTAGGTGTAGAAAAGATCGGAGGTTTGGTCCGCACGGTTGATGGCGATCCGTGGTCCCATCATATTGTGACTCCGCAAGACCTCATGTTGGCTGAACTCGTAGCGCTACATCGCTCAGATGGCAACAATTGAGGTCTGTGCCCACGGCTACTGGTCTAGTCTCGGTGCCTGTTTCGTTTGGACCGCCACACTCAAGATTGCCACCGAAATCAGCGTCAGACCCAACGCCTGGCTTTGCATGCCAGATTCTGTGATCGACACGAATAGGGCGGAGCCGAGGATAACCACGGGCCACTGACCAACTGACCCAGGAACTTCAGACACGATCCGGATGGCCCGGCTCAAGCCTCGAAGGTATGAGGCAAGGTACAAGCCAAGCCCAACTATGCCGACGTCGAGCCATAGATGCAGAATCATGTTGTGGGCATGACTGGGACGCCAACTGTGCTTAACCCAAACCTCGTGCACGGGGCTGAAATAGCCGCCAAATGTGGCCGAATAGCCGTGGCCTATGATTGGGCGCTCAAGGACAACAGGCCACAGATCTCGCCACAGAGGTAGCCTGCCGGTGAATGTCACGTCGCGGTCGAGCCAAGCCGTGATTGCGCCTAGGTTGACAGTTGCTAGAAAGGCACTGGCGAGGACGGCCGCCGCGAGTGCGAGGTATATGGCTCCGCGGAGGGTGCGGCTGGATCTAAATACACTGGACACAGTTAGCAGGACTAGCGCCCCAATCGCCATTAGTAACATGGTTTTGGAGTCTGATCCGACAAGAAGAAAGCCGTGAGTGACGATTGCTATCAGGTATGGAATCTGCCACCTAGTTGTGGCCCGTGCTGCTATCCAAAGGGTTGGAATTGCGAGCGCAGAGACATAACCTAGTCCGTTCTTTTGGCTGAAGACACCGATCAAATGGCCATCACGGTCGATTGCGAACTCGGGAAAGGCGACAATCATCGCCAGATTGGCAACTGCGGAGATGATGAACATGGCTGCCAGAAGATTGACTATCGATGCCAGAGGGAATCTGATGATTAAGTAGCAGGCATAGAGCACGATGGCGGCGAAAAGTGCCCCTTCTTTCATGGTTTCTGCGGGGTTCACAGACCAGATTGTTGAAAATGCGATGAAACCTGCTAGAGCGAATAGGGCGAGTTCTGATCTCATAATTGAGATGATGAGATCCAGCATCGTGGTGACTCGCACCAGGGCCAAGGCAATCAGGCCAAACTGGGCTAGGACCAGGATTGGCCGTGAGGGGTTCATCAAGGCATCTTGCCTGGTCCGAAACCAGATGTCAGGGGTCTGGTTTACAAATATGAATGTGGTAAGCACCACTAGAAGCCGTTCACCGATCCCTGGGGCGGCCAGCTTGGGTCGGCCCGATAGCTGATCTGGGCTTGGTCGGTTGAACTGCTCCAGAAAATAGCTCGACGAAGTTGCCGAACTTTCACTGGCGTTATGCCAGTTGAGCACCGGGGTATCGTTATCGTGGCGCGGCGCTGGCGCGGTTTTGTTGCTCAATTGGCCTCCCGCCAGGCGAAACTACCAGATGGTACGCCCATTGTACATGGATGTACCATCTGGTAAGCGTGGCGGTGTAAACCAGGCCGTGATGCCCAATCGTAGGGGGCTAGAGCTGGCGGCGGCCTACTGGTTTGAGGTGTAGTACGAGTACTTGTCGCGCTTGAACAAGCCGGCTCGTTCAAACCTTTGCCTGTTCATTACGGCTCCGATTAAGCGAGACCCGCTTCGTTCCAGATCGGCTCGAACCTGTAGAAGATCGGCGGTTTCGGTACGTTCGGTGTCTACTACAACAATTACGCCATCCACATATCGGGCGGCGGATACAGCATCGGCGGTGCTTAGCACTGGGGGAGTGTCAATGACAACGTACTCGACGCCTTCACGTTCTAGTTCCTTGACCATCTGCTGGAACCGATCGGAGTTCAACAACTCACCTGGGTTGCTTGGGGTCATACCCGACCGGATCAACCACAGGTTCTCGATATTCGGGACTTTCTCGGCATTCAGCTCAGCGGTCGCCCCAAGATATTCGGCAAGCCCTGGCCTCGGGCCCTGGATATTGAACAACTTCTCCAGGGTGGGACGACGTAGATCAGCCGAAACCAGCACGCATCGAGACCCGTTTTGGGCTAGCGCAATGGCCAGGTTCGATGACGTGAGGCTCTTGCCTTCAGCCGGTGATGCACTAGTCACGATGATCGAGCTGACCCCACTTGAGGAGTTCAGGAACTGGATGGAACTTCGCAAGCGGCGGAAAGCCTCTCGTGCCGCTGAGATCCGAGCCGATCCTCCGGTGGTGAGCATGATCAAGCTTCCGGGCCCGGCCCGATGACCGAAGCCCAGGGTTGGGATGGCACCCATAACGTTGGTGTTGAGAGCCAGTCCCACGTCTTCAGAGTCGCGCGCTGTGGTATCTAGCCGTTCGAGCAGGAATGCGGTAACAAAGCCAACTATGCCACCGAGGATCAAGCCAGCGATCAAAATAGCTGTGCGCGGTAACCCGTCTGGCGTTGTCGGCGGGATGGCGCTGCGGAGTACCTCGGCTGCCGGGTCCCTGGTGGCCAGAACACTTTCTGCGTTGCGAATGGCGGATACAAGGTTCCGATTCTCGGTGTTCAGGCTCGAAAGGTCAGTCCGCAATCCGCTCAACGTTCCATCGATCACAGCGACCTCGTCGCTTTCGCCGTTGGCTGAGGCGGTTCGCCGGGCATCTTGCCACTTGTCGATTTCGGTTTGAATGGCGCCAATCTCGTCTCGTACAGCTGCTTGACGAGTGCTAGCGTCGGTGATTGTCAGGTCGTAGAATGAACGGGCGCTTTCTTCACGGGCATCGACATAGTTGGTAGCGAACGCATCAGCGGCGCTCGCTGCTCCGACACGGTCTGTGGAGGTGTAGGACACTTGCAGAACCTGGGAATCAGGTCGGAACTCAATTTTGAGTTTGCGCAGGAGTGCCGTTGGTGCTGTATCGGCCAAGCCCAAATCAGTAATCACACGTTGGGCCGTGGCGTTTGACGCCAGCACTTCTCGCTCAGTCTCTAGGTTTGGCTTTACGAGACGAGAGTCGATCGAACCGCGCGGGCTCGGGTTGACTTTCACTGATGCCGTCGCAGTGTATGTATCTGTGCTGGATCTGACGTAGGCGAAAGCGAGAGCAAAACCAACAAGAGTTAGGGCAATCACTGCCCACTTGTGTCGTTGTACAGCTCTTAGGTAGTCTTCGAGGCGGGCGGCTTCAGGGGCGGCCGCGTTCTGGTACATCATGTTGTCGCCCCCCTTTCAGGAAATTGTGATGGCGTGATCTGGTCGATCTTAGCGCCGAGTCTCGGCAACATCATTCATGGTTGCACGAGCAAACTTGAATAGGTCAACGCTCTGTGTGGGTAACGGGCGCGGTTGGTAACGGATTTTTAGCGGTAACGGGGCCGTCGTTGGCCAGCAATTCCCTTGATAGCGCCGACAGCTCGGGCCATGTGTAATACGCCTTGGGCGGCGACGTGCATCCTGGTAGTGATAGTTCCTGCCACGACCAAGGCGGCCCCTTGCGACAAGCGGGTAGCGGATCTTGCCGCTATCAGCGCTCGTATCCTCCAACGCGAATCTTGATCGGTCTCTACCCGCACCCAATTGGCGGTTGAGTCGCGTTCACGTCTGGCTAGCCATTTAAGGCTGAGTCTCTCAGGGCCGACAAACTCGGACACCACGGCTGTCGCTGACCAACTCAGCCCAAGACCCTTAGCTTTGGCGTGTCGACTGAACTGGACGTCTTCACCTCCGGTTGTGCCGAAACGCTCATCAAATCTGATCGACGCTGATCTTATGGCGCAAATATTCATTGCGAGATTGCCTGAACGGAGCCATCGCTGGGTTGAGAGGTCTGTGGGCTCGGGTCGGCTGAAGAACTTACCGTCTACGATCCATCGGGGAGGATCGCAGGTGAAAATGGTGCGGACGGGGCCACCGACCAGGGTTGCGTTGGTTGCAGCCATGGCCCTAACCAGGCCATCGGGCCACCCTGGGCCAGCCACCTCGTCGTCATCAATAAAGACCAGTATGTCGCCTCGAGATTCGTCCAAAGCGCGGTTGCGTGCAGCAGAAAGGCCTGGCCGTGGCTCATGTATGTAGCGAATGGGGGCCATTGGACTGTTGGACTTGGCTTCAGCGACACAGCCTTGAGCTGAAGGGGATGTGTCGTTGTCAATTACAAGCAATTCAGCGATGGTCCACCGGTTTGGGGTGTCGCTGGGGGGTTCGATGGCACCTATGGACTCAAGCGTTCGGGCGAGTGAATCGGGTCTCCTAAAGGTGAGCACTGCCAGCGACAATTCAAAACTGGCGCCCTGTTCAGGCTCGGATGGGCTACTGTTTATGGGGTGCGGGTTTGGGGACAGACTCAACTTGTGGTGACCATGGGTAACTTCTGCTGAGGAAGGTTGCTTGCGGCCAAGAGCGCGATTGGTCCCCTGGGCCGAGTAGTGTTTGCGATGGAGCGGATCTGGAGGTTAGTGACAGTCAGTGGTTAATCTACACGATGAAAAACGGCTTGTGCGTTCGGCTACCTCTTGGGTAGAGATCGCTCCGCGGTCCAAGCTGCGAGATCAGCAAGGTTACGAGAGGTGGCTTAAGCGACCCATGGACCTTGTGTTGGCCGTGTGCCTGCTGGTAGTGCTGTCGCCGTTGCTGATCCTGGTGTGGGTTTGTGTGCCCCTGATGCTGGGACCAGGTGGGGTTGTCTTTCGCCAACAGAGGGTGGGTCGCGATGGGGTGCCATTCACGATCTACAAGTTTCGATCCATGTTAATGGACCGACGACGGACGTTTCAGGGGTCCTACAGCGGGCGGGAACGACGTGGGACGCACAAATCGGCGTCCGATCCACGACACACTGACTTTGGTCGGTTGCTAAGGGCATTTAGCTTGGACGAGTTGCCACAACTGATCAACGTCATTAAGGGCGACATGAGTCTTGTCGGCCCACGGCCAGAGTTGCTGGCCGTGGCCGAGGAGCAAGGCTACGTTGATCACCCCCGGATCATGGTCCGCCCCGGGCTCACAGGGCTGTTTCAAGTCTCGCCCCTTCGATCCACAAGTCGGATTTCTGCTGGCCTGCACCTCGATGTCTTATATGTCTCAAGGGTTACCTTCCGAGGTGATATGAAGATCATTTTGCGCACGATGGCGGCACTACTGGTGCGGCGCGGGAGTTGAACCGTCCAGACCGGTACCGAGTCCTGTTCGTGTGTACCGCGAACATCTGTCGGAGCCCGACCGCAGAAACATTGGCCCGGCGTCGATTTGGTGAAGGCCGAATGATCTTCCGGTCGGCTGGCTTTTTGTCAAGTGGACGACAGTGTCCGCCTGAGTTGATCAAGGTCGTGGGGGAAAAGGGTGTGGATCTAGCAAGCCATCGGAGCTACCAATTGGATGCGCCAAGCATCCAAGCCGCCGACCTGGTCCTCACAATGGAGGGCGAGCATGTTCGCAAGGCCGTTGACGCATGGCCTGAAGCCTTTCCCAAAGTGATGCCCCTAACCGAGGCCGCGAAGATTGTCCGTCATCTTGGTGGCGGGCAGGTTGGGATTGGAGATCTGATCAGCCATGCCAACACTGTGCGGGATCCGACATCGTACCTTACCTCTACCTGGGACGTAGAGGATCCGTATAAACGCAGGCTGAAGCACTATCGAAGTGCCGTTGATGAGATCGACGGGCTTGTCGACGGTCTGTTTAGCTGTGTGGTCTGAATCGACTCATCAACCGAGAGGTCGACAGCTCACAAACCTCAACTAAGAATGAGGCACCGACCATGGCAGTGAGCTTGGTGGTGCCACACGAGCGGGTTCTGAACTCATAGCCGACCTCGACCACCCGAGGGGTCCGGCCCCGGGCTGCGAGTTCCAGCAGCACCTTGAAGCCGCGGGCGTTTACCAGAGGGCCGACAGCTTCAAACCGTGTGCGGGACACAACAAAGTAACCACTCATCGGGTCAGACATCGCGATCCCTGTTGCGTATCGTGCCAGGGTGGCGCCCGCTAAGGAAATGGCACGGCGATGAAACTTGAATGACCCGTAGCTGCCCCCGGGCCCCGAGCGTGATGCCACACAGATATCGGCGGTGTGGTTCAGTATTGGGCCAGCAAGCAACGGCAAGATCCGCTCGTCGTGTTGGCCGTCTCCGTCGATCACAGCCAAAGCAATCCCCCTGGCTTGTGCCATGCCGGCCATTACAGCTGATGACAAGCCGCGTTCACCCTCACGCTTAATCAAACGAACGCGATGGTCGCGCCCGGCGACCCGTTGGACCAGGTGCCAAGTCCGGTCAGGCGAGTTGTCGTCGACAACGATGATCTCATGGCTTATCTTGTTGTCATCAAGGACTTTGCTGATCGATGCCACGGTAGCTTCGACACTCTCGGCCTCATTGAATGTCGGAACTATAACAGATACCGCTGGGCGCTGGTTTGGCGCATTGTTGGCCTGTGGTTGGTCGTGAGGCAACGGCCACTGTTCCTCAGATTGGTGACTCGTAGTGGCCGGTGCTGTTAACGAATCCGGTATCGGGCTCACAATGTTTTATCGGCATAAACTTCCCAACGGTGAGAAGCAGCAACAAGACCACTACGGGCGGGTGGCTGTATAGACCTGGGCGACGCCGCCAAACAGTTGATTCCTGCGAACCTCTACGAACCCAGCGTCGGTCATCATTGCCTTTAGGCGTACCGGCTCTGGTAGATACTCGACCGATTGTGGCAGATAGGAGTAAGCCTGTCGGTCTGAGATAAGACCACCTAGAAATGGGACCACCCGATTGAAATAAATACTGTGCCCCCATCGCAAGAAACGGTTGTCTGGTTCGGACACTTCAAGGAGCCCAACTCGCCCCCCGGGTTTAACCGTGCGAAACAACTCGTCGAGGAACGGGGGGATCTCCGTCAGGTTGCGAAGTGCAAATCCGCATACGGCTCCGTCGAAAGATGAATCGGCTGCTGGCATCGACAGAAGATCACCTTGAATTAGCGGAGACAAGCAGCGTGCGTTACTCAGCATTCCTCGGGAGAAGTCGATACCAACGGGACGATGGTCAGCCTTTTCCAGCTCTCGACAGAAATCGCCAGTGCCGCAAGCCATATCGAATACGGTGGAATGGGGGCGCAGTCGTAGAAGGCGGATTGTCTTGCGACGCCATCCGACATCCATTCGTAGGCAGAGCAATCGGTTCAGGAGATCGTAGTTAGGCGCGATGGTGTCGAACATCGAGCGGACAACAGCCCGCTTTTCCTCTTGGCTGGGAATTGCTGAGCGGGAACGATTCATACTTGCTGACCATAGGTGCCCGAGCGTTCAAACCCAAAAGGATTTGGATCAACTATTTGGTAGGCGGCCATCGTCAACAAAACGATGTGGTAGGGGGTAGATGATTGTCGACGAGGTAGTCGCGCACGATGTCGCGGACACATGCACTTGAGTTGTACGCCGTGTGATGGTCTCCGTCCACTTCGACCAGGGCGGCCTGAGGGTTAAGGCTGGCGACCTGTTTGGCATTGGCCAAAGGAGTTGCCGCATCCCCGCTTGTGCCTATCAGTACGAACGTAGCCGAT
>Ga0316190_10003510_pt1 | contig 11378 bp, 10 predicted proteins | sample Eddworburrow2_MG_FD_204929 | JGI IMG/M metagenome (GOLD analysis project Ga0316190, IMG submission 204929) | Coastal sediment microbial communities from Maine, United States - Eddy worm burrow 2 | ecosystem: Environmental > Aquatic > Marine > Coastal > Sediment | place: USA: Maine | collected... | reverse complement strand
ATATACACTTCTTCATACAATTGGGAGGCTCTGTAAACTGATTTCGTCCCCGTTGATTGAATTTCAGCGATCACGTCCAGATCTGCCGAACTGTTGATATGGATCCACATGATCTCCACTCCTACCGCAGGAAACAGTTCAGAAATAGTCATCCAGGTATATCCAAATCCAGGTAGACTGGTGATGGTTTCACTGACAATTTGATGTCTACCTGTATCATATCCACTGATTTCAAATGTAACAGAATCGCGATTGGGGTTCATGATCCCAATTGTTGTCTGCTCATTCTCACCACTAAGAACTTCTGGAATATGATAATCATTACCCATCAGAAACGTACTGAACACGATGGTAAGGAAGAAGATTCGTTGCATGTAAGCACCTCTAAAAATTTCTGTTTTTTAATATAGGGAGTTTAAAAATTGCAGACTCTGACTGCGGGGGAAAATGAATCTTATCCTGCAGCAACCCCACCCTTCAAACCCGCATATTGTTACATATTTTTTTATTCTTTCGATAAAAAATGAATAATTAATCCGAAAATCCTCTTCTTTCATTTATTTAATGTAAAAAAAAGAACCATTTTTCATTGGAGACATCGATTAATTTCTCGTCTCAGAGTATTCAATTCTTCAGCCTGCTCGTGGATTTGAGACGAGTCTGGTTGAGTTGAGTTGACATAAGAGCGCATTGATCTACAAAAAACCTGGGATTTTTCAAGCATCTGGTGGTAGAGATAAGAACAGCCCCGAAACTGTTCGGCACGCGTGTTTTCTTGGGGTTTCAGAACAGCTGGATCAAGGTCGCCAAGTAACTGATCAAGCTGATTCAAGTCCGCCCTGATAGAGCTCAAGTCAGACATGGTACCAGTCAGGAATCTGGATGCTTCTTTTTTCTCAGATTTCTCGAATGTATGTACCGACCTGAACATCTGCCCCAGATCTGCAAGGATGGTATTCAATTTCTTATGACTGATGTGCCACCGATCAAGTTGTTTTTGCAGGTCATTGGCTTGCTCCCCTAACGATGCGGAAACAGGTTGGCCATGTGCTTTCAGTGAAATCTTGTGGGTCGACGAATCCATTTCAACAATAAAGTAATTCAAGAAATCCTGTCCAAGAAGCCCTATGACATTCAATTGCTCAAGAGACTCAATTTCATATGAAACAACCTTTAAATCAGAAACAACCATTCCTGCCATAGAGAGTTCATTTAATCTGCATCGTTTTCCCTGAACAGCTCGGCCAGCCAGCCCTACAAGAGAAACCTCTTCAGGATAGACCTCAAGATGGAGATCCTTAACAATATCTGGAGAAATGACGGTGGTACTGGCGCCGGTATCAAGTAAAACAGGATAAGGACCTGAACCATTAATCTGGACTTCAACAATAATGCTGTTCCCTATTTTTTTGTATGTAACAGTGCCACGATTCTCCTGCTTCTTTTGGGAGGATTTCAAGTCACTGGTCTTAATGCTGACTGGTCTCCTGGTTTTTTTTAAGCTCCGTTGACTCTCTTTGGGCACATCGGTAGGCTCAACCTTGTTGACGGCCCCACTTTCCTCGAGATTCACCGCACTGATTGGTAGAGAAAAGATCTGATCCAAACGCTTTATCTCAACCATCTGCCCCTTAACATGATAGGAGTCACAAGCGATCACTTTTCCATTCTTTAATACCAGTTTCATTTGTGGAATGAATACAAAACAGACCATCAACATTATCTGAATCATCATGACACCTCAGTCAGTTCACCAACAAGACTTCTTGTGATGGCATTTTTTAATTCACTGCCCTCCAAACCCAATGCTTTCATAGCCATTAATTTGGTGACCAGTGCTTCCCTGGTCATATCACTAGCACTGATTACACCTAACTCAAACAACTGTTTGCCAGGTGCATAAAGATCCAGTTCCACGCCTCCTTTCTGGACCTGGCTGCGCAAGGCAATGATGCCGCCACCCTTTTCAAATTTTTCGAGGCAAAGCCTGCTCTCATCCGTAAGCGGAATATTTCCGGCGCCAAAGGCTTCGATAATTATCGCCCAATGATTTTTCAGACCGCACTCCAGGCTTCCCAAATCAAAACCGGGAACCCAGGGGATAACCCATGGTGTGCATGGGAACCTCTCAGGTAGCTCAGGCCAAATACTGGGTCGACGGGTTTGCGGCCAAAAATCATTCTTGTGCCAGTTCCATCGAATACCTGCTCTACCCAGTTCAGGAAAATTAGGACTTTCAAATGCTCTGAATCGTGAAATGGCTGTTTTGGTGCAACGGTTCCCTCTAAATGCATAATCACAGAAAAACACCATCACTTCAACAGGGCCTTTGATGCAGGACTCAACAGCTCCGATAACATTATTCCGTGCGTCTGTTCTCAAAATTTGCAGTGGTTTCTGACTTCCTGTCAGGACAACAGGAAATTGGAGATCCGGAAGAAGAAAACTAAGCATAGAGGCTGTATAGGCCAATGTATCAGTACCATGCAGGATCACCATTCCATCAACCTGCCCCCCGTTTTGTGCGTCACGGATGCGATGTGCCAGATGCAACCATAATTCCGGCTGGAGAAGAGATGAATCAATATTAGCAATTATTTCCACTTCAATATCAGCAAACTCCACCAACTCAGGTACCCAGCGTGAGAGATCTGCATGTGCCTTGCCTGGAACCAGCTCCCCACTCAAATTTGAACTCATCCCCAGAGTTCCCCCTGTATACAGGATCTTCACTTTTGGCTTCATCTCCAACCCCTATCGGATAATCATGTCACAGACCTATTCTACTGAAAATATGATTGTGTGAACATCATTCTCTAAAAGCAACCGGTTTTGAAGAACCGCTGAGAGCCAAAAACATGAACTGAACACAAATTTATCTTAACGATTCGAACTCTTATTGACCTTTATCGGATCAGATGCACCATGGAAATCCCCTTCGTTTTGGGGTAGGATGATAAAAGCGCAGTCAGGATTTCCTGGACACATTTATTATCGCCATATTTATTAGATTCAAAATAAAATATCACCCTTTTCAGGAGGCATGAGCATGAGATCACCCTATTGTTACCTTCTGCTCACAATCTTTATCCTCAATTCATGTGGACAGACAGGAAAAGAGCACCATAAAAACAGAGCCAAAGCCGCACTTAAGGGTCTTTCACATGAAGGTCATTTCCAGATACTCCAGGAAGATCTGTGTCCTGTTTGCGGTATGAAGGTAAAGAATCATGAAAAGTTTGCCTGTGCAGTTCAGCTCAATAATGGGAAAACATTCTACACATGCGGCACCGGATGCTTGATTCGAATATGGCTCAACCCAGAGCCCTACCTGGGAGAGGAGCGGTCTGCCCTATCCAAAATGATGGTTCAGGAATTCTTCTCAGGCCAAGTAATGGATGCCAACAAGGTTGTTTTCATTGCAGGTTCCGATTTCATTGGGCCCATGGGCAAAGCGGTCGCTCCCCTCACACCCGATCTAATAGAGACTTATAAAAAAAGGCATGGCGGCCAGGAAACTTTTCTTTTAAGATCCATCACTGTGGAAGATTGGGAAAGAATCACCAAATCAGAATAGGACCTTGCATGAAAAACATCAGTGGCATCAACCTAAACTCCCGGCACCAAGCGCAACTACTCTGGGTTGCCGCTCTAGTTCTGGTAGCCCTATGTCTGGGACACAGTTGGCTTTTCCAATTCAACCAACAGGAGCAAGCCTTCGATCATCTGAATATGAGAATCTTAAGCCTCACACCTCCAGGCTTGACTCTTGAACTGAATGAATTCAGCCACCCGGCTGTTGATCTCCGATTCCATCCCATGCTCCAGGAAACCGGAATCGAGAGCGTTATGATAGGATTTGACTCAAACAAAAGCAGAGAAGACTGGCCTCCTGGGTCTGAGGGAGATCGCAACAACAAACAATGAATCTATCTCATCAAAAACCTTTTATATTTTTCACCTTAAAAGAAACCTTCCGTTCGGCAAGCCAAACATGGGCAACAATCCTCACTTTGGTTGTGATGACCGCATTCCCCGGCACGTTACTCCTGCTGACCAGCGCCATTGAAACAACAGCCGAAAGATTACTCGAAAGGGCTCCCTCAATAGTGGTGCGACAGGTTTCAACTTATGGCTGGAAGCCTATGCCGGTATCCGCCGTTCAGTTATTAGAGGAAATACCTGGGGCACTGAGTGTTGAACCGCGAGTCTGGGGATTGTGTTCATCGGACTTTGGTGCCGTAACCGCGATGACCAATCTATCTCAAACATCTCCGGACTCCATACCTAAGCCCAAGGCAGGAGAGGCTATCATGGGACCCGGCCTTCCTATTCCAGAGTCACAAACCATCATTTTACATGCGGAAAAGACCATTCCCCTTTCAATAAGCAGGTCATTAGACAATACCTTCTCGACCTTTCTCAGTGCATGCGTTCTCATTCATGAAGATGACGCACGGGAACTGTTTACTCTACCAATTGGCACCTGCAGTGATATCAGCATGACTTTTTTTCATGACACAGAAGCAGTGGCTGCCATCCCTGAAATCATAGCAAAACTGCCCTTTCCTGTTCAGGTCAGCACAAAACAGGATACCTTGAAGCTGTACTCAGGAAATCTAGCCAAATGGGGCGGACTCTCGATGATGTTGCTCATCCCTTCCCTACTTGCCATGTTCTTCTTCCTCTGGACCCAAAGGAAAATGATGAAAATGGAAAAAAGAAATATTGGGATCTTGAAGATGCTCGGTTGGACCACCATTGAAATAACATGGTCTCAAATCCTCAGGAGCTTGTTGATTGGGATCCCTTCATGCCTTATTGGATGCTCCCTCGCCTATTTCATGGTGTACGGGCCCAACATGACCTGGCCAGCACGATTTTTCCTGGGGTGGTCTGACACTTACCCATCGTTCAATCTGGTCCCAATCTGGCGAATCTTGTTCGAACTGGGTGGTTTTATCATCGTACCCTATATTGCGTCTCAGCTCTTTCCACTTTTCAGGTCCGCCACCACAGATCCTGCAAAACTACTGGAAGGAGGCGGCCAATGAATCACATTGAGTTGAAGAGCCTCTCTTTTCATCGAGAAGAACACCCAAACCACAAGCTTCTTGACCAGATTGATCGAAGTTTTTCCGCACAATCGCCTGTCCTTATTTCAGGGGAAACAGGATCTGGCAAAACCACACTGATGCAAATCCTGGCCGCGATGAGGCGTCCTGTCAGCGGTGAATGCCTAGTGAACGGAGAAGATGTTTCCAGATGGTCATCAGGCTTCAGAGATGACTGGCGAAAATCAATCGGAATCCTCCCTCAGAGTCCCCTTTTGATGGATCATTTAACGGTTTTAGAAAACATCATGCTCCCTCTCCTCAATCAGAAAGGTTCTCTGGCCAGCATCGTGGACAGGGCAGAACAGGTTATAGGCCATTTCAACCTTAAGCATCGTCAGCATTTACACGCTAAAAAACTATCTGGAGGAGAAGCTCAACGCGTAGGCTTTGCCCGGGCAACAATTGTAAAACCCAATTTCCTTTTTCTCGATGAGCCCACAGCTCACCAGGATCGTAAAGGTTTGGATTTAATCATGGACAGTTTGCAGGAACAAAAGGGAGTCGGCTGCATGATCATAGCTGTCTCGCATGATGAGAGACTGAAGGAAATGCCCTTTTTTGAGCATAACCTGGAGCTCACTGAAGGGAAACTTAAAGAACGATGATTTGGCACCCCATAGTCCTCTCCATCCTTGTCTGCGACAGCTTTGTTTTTTTCCTACTCCTGTTTTCCATGAAACCGCTTTTCCAGGTCATTCTGCACTGGAGCCCTGAAGATTCAAGCCAACGTCAACTTGCATTGGAGCCAAGATTTGAAGTCGCCACCATTCAAAATATCCTGGCATTTTTCCTCTTTAGCTGTTCGACTATCTTAATATTTTTTGCCATATCCTCTGTACTCCCGGCAACCATACCTGGAGCCATGTGCGGAACAGGAGCTATGGAGGCGATGGGAGCACACGGTATCCGAGCCCTCATCACTCGATTCATGGTTTTGACGCTTTTTTATATTTTTTATCAATTATTTTTAATAGCGCGTTCAACACCTCGAGGTCGCTTCCAAACGCAAATCGCAAAAATATTGATCCTGGTCTTCCCTATCCTGTTGCTCTCAATCTATGAAACGATTCAAGCCTTCTGGGGCATCAACATGGCAACACCTGTGGATTGTTGTGCCGCAATCTATGACACAATAAGAGCACCCTCTGGCGGATCCGTATTTAATATCTATACCTTGCCTGCATGGTTAACGAGGTGGGGCTCCCCCTTCTTCTCAGTTTGTCTCATCCTCACTGCAGTCTTGTCCAAGAGGAGACAGTGGCTCCTCATCCCCATCTCTCTTTTCTGGATCATGGCATCCTATGTGCTTCTGATCAACCACCTACTGCCCTATCACTATGGAGTTCTCAGTCACAGTTGCCCCTGGTGTATTTTTGGTGTAGAGCATAGCTTCCAAGGCTTTCCAATTCTCTTCTGTATGCTTGCTGTAACTTGGGCATGCATCAAGATCGTACTTTCAAGGTATGCTGCAAATCGATATTCGAAACCCACCACACTCATTTTCTCAATCTTTCTTTTCTATGCATTCTCCTCCTGGCCTTCTGTCATATGGTATATTTCAAGGGGAACCTGGATTCAGTCATGAGCCAGGTTGAACAAAATATGGACGGGCGATACTTCTTGCCTCGGTTTCATATTTTTTGGATAATAGCAGATCGATTCGCTGGTTTGGAATTTTGAACAAATTCCAGAACCTGAAAAAGAAGGTTGCATTTGAAAATTGGAAGAAATGACCCCTGCTATTGCGGCAGCGGTTTAAAATATAAAAAGTGTCATGGTAGAAAGGATGCGCCTCCACCACCACGCAGAAAAGTAAAAAGCATTCGTTTGATGGCTCCCGATGAGCTCGCTGAGATGAGGAAGAGCTGTACCTTGGCGGCCAATATTCTTGAAAAAGTCTGCAGAAAAGTAGTTCCTGGAACCACGACGCAACAAATAGATGACTGGGTACTTGAACTAACTTTAAAAGCAGGTGCTTACCCGGCCCCATTAAACTATCCAAAAGCTCCAACTGACCCCAGATCACCGGTTATTTCAAAAGGTGCTTTCCCCAGATCTGTGTGCACTAGTGTGAATCATGTTGTCTGTCATGGAATCCCTTCAGAGGATCACATCCTGGTAGATGGAGATATCGTAAACATTGATGTGACATGCAACTTAAATGGTTTCTTTGGTGACACATCAAGAACCGTTTACATCGGAACTCCAGGTGAAGATGCAAGCAGGGTGACAGAAGCAGCCAGAAAATGCCTTGAACTTGGAATCAAGGCGGTCCGCCCATATGGCCGACTCATGGATATAGGAACAGCGATTCAGAATTACGCAAACACACTTGGCCTCGGTGTCGTCAAAGAATACACAGGTCACGGTATTGGCACTCTCTTCCACACTGAACCACAGGTTTGTCACTATCCCAACCGGGAAACCGATTGTGAACTCAGACCAGGAATGATCTTCACCATCGAACCCATGATCAACCTGGGAACGTGGCGAACAGAATTGGATCCAGAGGATGGATGGACTGTGTATACACTTGACAGAAAACTGTCCGCTCAGTTCGAACACACTATTCTGGTAACACCAACAGGTGCAGAGACTCTAACTATCCCAACAGTTTAGCCTCAATTCCTTGTGCCAGTTTCTCAACTCTCATCAGAGCCTTTCTTTTCCAGAATAAAAAAGAACTGTTTCGGTAGGAAGTGCAGAGGAGGTTCGGATGGGACCAAGCCTGATTTTTCCAGGTCCTGAAGCAAACGAGCCAGATTCTGTGGGCGCGCATAACCGGTCTCAGGATCGGTAATATGTTTAGAGTCGATAAGTATAAGTCGGGATCCGGGCTTCATAATTTCCATTATCTGCATGAGGAATTGCCTTTGGTTCGGTACTTCACCAAGAACCTGCACAAGAAACACCAGGTCGACCATTTCGGGTATCCCTAATTCTTTTTCGGTCGCTAAAATGGGCTTTACTCGATCTGCAAGATCTTCAGACAAATTATCGCGCATATGTTGAAGGACCTCATTTTGGATATCAGTGGCATAAACCAGACCGTTTTCGCCAACATGAGCAGCAAGCCTTTTTGTGAAATAACCTTCTCCACATCCAATATCCGCGACATGGAAACCATCAATTATTCCAAGAGCTTCAATCACCTGGTCAGGTTTTTGCCATAAATCTCTGGTTTCTCGATCAAAAACAACTTGAAATGATTCCTGATAAAGGCCGCGCGGAATCATAATCTCTGAAGACTGATCAATTTTCTGGCGATCGACACTCTCAGACCAGAGTCCACGCCCATAGATAAGCCCAAAAAAAAGAACACATACCCAGACAACAGAAAGCAGCATTAACCTGTTGGTACTAAACACATTCATTGGATCACCTAAATCAGAAAATCATGCGCGAACGATACCCATCACATTCCTGGACTGTTCCCGGCGTTTCCGTGTTAAAATGCGTCAAAACAGATACCGAGGATGAGCATGGTACTTAAACTAAAACAAAAACTGCTCGATGACAAGGGCCTATTCAAACTGTTAGATAAAATGGCGGCAGAGATCGTCAAAGAAGGACTTGATTTCAAAAACTGTATATTTATCGGCATCCTTAAAAACGGGGCCCCCTTTGCTGAGTACCTATCAAAAAAAGTAGGTGAGCTCACCTCATCACAGTTACCAGTCGCCTATGTGGACATTACTCTCTATCGAGATGACCTGATTGATTCACAATTCGATCCTTATCTCCGAAAGACAGAAGTTCCATTTGCTATCACCAATAAAGAAGTCATTCTAGTGGACGATGTCCTTTTCACTGGGCGGACTGTAAGAGCCGCTCTGGCCTCCATTCTAGTACTGGGCAGGCCGCGCCTCATACGATTAGCAGTCGCGGTAGATCGCGGACATAAAGAACTCCCTATTCATTCAGATTTCACCGGGATGACCTGTAAAACTACCCTTAACCAGGGAATCCGAGTACGCGTGAACAACCCAGAACAGGAAGATGGTGTCTACCTGTACGAAGATGACGCCACCACTTCGAAGTGAGGAAATAGTCTAAATGCTTCGATTGGAATCGATTGTCCTGCAGGGATTTAAGTCTTTCGTAGACAGAACCAGACTTAATTTCCCTCTAGGTATTACCTGTATTGTTGGTCCCAATGGATGTGGGAAATCGAACATTGCTGATGCCATTGCCTGGGTTCTGGGTGAACAAAGCCCAAAGAGCCTGCGTGGAGCAAAAATGGGTGACGTTATTTTTGCTGGTTCACCATCCCGCGGCGCAAGTGGTCATGCAGATGTATGCATGACCTGGATAAAAGAAAATTCCGTAAAAAATCCTGAACGTTTGGAAGTCGGGCGGAAATTGTTTAAGAACGGTGATTCAGAGTACCTTTTAAACGGTAAAGTATGTCGCTTGAGAGACGTGCAGGGCGCGTTACTTGATTTTGGTATGGGAACAAAAACCTATTCCATCATTGAACAGGGGAAAATCGGTCAGATTTTAAGCTCCAAGCCAACAGAACGGCGGCAGCTTCTTGAAGAAGCTGCAGGAATCCTGAAATACAAAATCAGAAGACATGAGTCTCAGCTGAAACTTTGTTCAGCAGAGGAAAATCTTCAGCGATTACAAGATATCCTTCAGGAAATTCAAAAACAAAGGAATTATCTCAAACGGCAGGTAGGGAAGGCTCGGCGCTATAAATTACATAAGAGTCGACTGAGGGAGGTGGAACGACACATCCTGTCATTTGATATCCATCATTTCTCCGAAAAATACAATCAACTGCAATCGGAATACAGAAAACTGAACCAGGAAGAGCAGGATGCCAGTAAACAACTGAACCAACTTGACGATGCCCTGCGAAAGAAGAGAACAGCTTCTATCCAGAACGAAGAATCACATAAGGAATTGATCCGATCCACCAACGAAACGGCAAAGGAGATTGAACGCCTTAAGCAAAGAGTGCACTTCTTCACAGATAAGATTAAAGAGAGAAACCAGTCCCTATACTCATTACGAGATGATTCCAAAAAAGGAAAGGAACACAGGAAGTCTCTTGAGGAGGACCTCCAATTATGTGAGAAAGATCTCCAACATATTGAGGAAACCCTTAAACAACAAAAAACGGAGCTCGAGCGACTTGCAGGAAGATTGAATAAAGATAAAACACATCTCAATCAGCAGACACAACAAGAAGAAACATTTAGGAACGATCTTGAAGGAATGAAAAAACGGCTGCATGGACTTGAGATCGAAGCGACTCAGATCATTCGACAAAAATCTCTTCTGGAAAGCCAGTTAGAGGAATTCCATCGCGGGAAGAAGGAACTGATAGCCGAATATGAGAAGTGGGCATCAGAAAAAAAGGATCTGGAGAACAGATTTCAAGAAGTCTTGAAAAAGTTTAAAGCAAAGCAAAAAGCCAAGGACTCTTGCCTTGAAGACTTCCAGGAGAAAAAAGAGAAAAGAGACGCTCTGGAACAGCAGTATCGTTCATTGGAAAAAGATCTTCATCAAGTCAAGAACCAGCTCTCAAACCTTGAAACCTTGTTCAAGCAACGTCAGGATCTCAGTGACTCTGTTCGATGGATCATTAAGAAATCAGATGGCAGGATACGTATCCTCAGGGACTTTCTTGATTCGGATCATCAATACGATCGGGAAGTGGAGCTTCTATTAGGTGATCTGGCTCAATCGTTTCTCATTATGAGTGATGAGGACGAAAAGATTCTTGAACCGCTCTTGAAAAAGAAAAACGCACTGGTTCTGGATTTGAGGAAAATCCCTGCCCAAGCACCCAAAACACCGATCCCTGAAAATGCCGTTCTCCTTTCCACCACACTTCGGATAAGTGAGGATTGCCCCACCAAAAGTCACTTGGAACAAACCATCAACTCGCTCCTGGCTTCACATGTCATTATTCCGAATCTTCAAAATGATACACCCGCTAATGTGATGGAGATGGCGATCCGGAATCCACATTTGAGTATCGCAGCTCCTGGTTTTCCAGGCATCATAAGAGGCAACTTGATACGCCGCACTCAAAAAGGACAACAAGCCAAAGGATTCCTCACATTAAAAGGTGACATAGCATCTCTAAAGAAGCAGTCCATCAAACTTCATGAATCATTCAAAGATGTCACAGCCAAAACCGAAAAGGCGACTTCCAAAGCCCAGGAATCCGAGCAGGAGTTGATTGGCCTGACACAGGATCTGGTTACATTGGGGGGAGAAAGAGATCGAATGACAACCAGGATTGAG
>Ga0316190_10003509_pt1 | contig 11378 bp, 9 predicted proteins | sample Eddworburrow2_MG_FD_204929 | JGI IMG/M metagenome (GOLD analysis project Ga0316190, IMG submission 204929) | Coastal sediment microbial communities from Maine, United States - Eddy worm burrow 2 | ecosystem: Environmental > Aquatic > Marine > Coastal > Sediment | place: USA: Maine | collected... | reverse complement strand
ACAACCTTGCTGGCCCCAACACCTACTATTTCGTCATGACCGCCTATAACAGCGCCGGCGCTGAAAGCGTACAATCAAACCGTGTCAGCAAAACAATACAATAACCTACTTACAGAATGCCAGGTTAGCACAGCCTGGCGATCGTTGATGAGGATGATTATAATTTAAAGCCAGACTTAATCACATTTAGGAATTTTAAATTTTTCAGCTGTTTATTATCTGCAGCGCTTATATCAAACCATGATTAAACTGAAAATGGCCGGTGTAGAGATTACCTCTTGACATTTGATTTGATCGGAACAGATAATCGCATTATTTATAAAAAGTATAAACAAGTATATAACAATGAGAACATGTAAAACATTTGTTAATACATGCATTATAGCCCTTATATCCTGCCTTATTCTTTCTTCATGCAGTAGGGGTTCATCAAATATTTCGCAAACCACGGCAACACTATCATGGCTTCCACCAACCCAAAACAATGACGGAAGCACACTAACCAACCTGGCAGGATACAATATTTATTATGGCACCATCCCCGGCTTATACACCACAATAATCCCCGTGGATCCAGGGATTACAGAATATGTCATTAGCAACCTGAAAGGCCCGAATAAATATTATTTTGTCATGACTGCCGTAAACGACCTCAATATTGAAAGTGAGTTTTCGAATCGGGCGACCAAATATATTCAGTAAGGAAATCAAATGACCGCCTTAATCAAGCCAGAGCATACCTTACTCAATTAAAATTAGGTCTAATTTACAACATCATCAACTGTATATTCCCTAATATCCTTAGCGTGGGTAAATATAATTAATTCACCAATTAGGCCCATAGCAAACAGCTGCACACCAAGCACAATCAGTATCGAGCTTAATAATAAAATAGGACGATCAGCAAGCGCAACCCCCATAAATATTCTTTGAAAGACCAGGAAGGCCGTAAGCATACCGCCGATTGCAAACAGCCCTGAACCAAGTAAACCAAAAAATCGTAATGGTTTTTTAGTGAATTTTGCCAGGAAAAATACTGTCAGGATATCCAGTACACGACGCAAATAAACACCTGTGCGATACACCCGTCGGTGCGGGTCTTTGCTGGATTGCTGCACATCAAGCTCTTTGACATGGAAACCCTGACGAAATGCCAGGACGGGAAGAAATCGATGTTGATCGCCATAAACGGGGATCTCATCTATTACTTGACGCCTAAAAGCCCTAACTCCACAGCCAAGATCACGATATGATGTCTCGGTAATAAAATTCAACAAACCGTGGAATATCCGCGACTGCAGCTGATTCAGTTTTGAATCTACCCGTGGCCAACGCCTGGCAATCACCATATCATTAGATGACATGCCTGCCAGTACATCACTAATTCCTGATGGTTCAATCTGATAATAAGCTGGCAGTGTCAATATAATATCCGCAGAAGAATGCTCAAACCCCGCCGTCAAAGCCGTCGCCTCACCAAACCATTTCGAGAGTTTAACAAGCTTTATGATTTCCCCCTCATCCTGCAACGACCTCAATTGCGCAAAAACCTCAGGAAAATCACCATCAAGCACATAGGTGAACTCAAAACAGCGACCCGATACCTCCATGGCAGATTTATAATCATGATAGAGATCACGGACACTATCATACCGCTCGCTCACAGGAATAATAACCGATATTTCAACGTTGTTGTTCATAGTCCCTAATTGTCTAACTAATTTCTTTTGCGGTGAGTGTTGCGAGCTTAGCTAGCTTTATATCACCTGTTTTATAGATTAACTCCCCAAGCGCACCGATAAGTACCAAAAAGAATGCCAAGGCACCAAACAATATGGAAACACCAGCAATAACTATTGAGAATGAAGGTTGCGCAAACGCATAGTAGATACTGACCAGAAGCCCCAGGAAACTGATCGAAACAGCGGGCAATGCCAATATAGAAAACCATAACAATGGTCGCGAACTAAAAGCTACAATCGTTTTTATGCTCAGGAGATCAAGAAGCACCTTGTAGATTCTCGAAAGGCCGTATTTCGACACCCCATATTGTCTCGCATGGTGCCTAACCTTAATCTCAGCAATTTTTGCTCCTGATATAGAGGCCATAGCAGGAATAAATCGGTGCATCTCAGAATACAGCGGTACTTTCTTAATAATATCGGCTCTAAATGCCTTTAACGAACACCCGTTATCCCTGATAGGCACGCCAGTTACTTTACCAATTATCCAATTGGCAATAACAGAAGGAACTTTACGAGTAATCAATTTATCCTGACGCTTATAACGCCAACCAACGACTATATCGTAGCCTTCATTAAGCTTCTCAATAAACGCTGGAATATCTGCAGGATCGTTCTGCAGATCACCATCCATAGTAATCAGCACCTCACCACTAGCATGATCAATGCCTGCCGCCATGGCCGGAGTCTGGCCATAGTTCTTGCGAAACTTAATAACCTTAAGCCTCTTATCCTGGAGCGCCAATTCTGAAGCAACATTAAATGTCGCATCACAGCTGCCATCATCAACATATAGAATTTCATACTCAAAATTGAGCTCTGATAGTCCTTTAGTTATGGCGTCGTACAAGGGGCGAGCACTCTCCTCCTCATTATACAAAGGAACGATGATAGACAGGTATATTCCAGCCTTCATTATTTCAGTATCGCCAAATTATGATTTATGCCAAGTTAAACCTACTTTTAAAGTATGCCCATGCATCTATGTTGGAATTCTATTACACGCCCCTAATTATTACAGATAATATCAGGAGGCCTAGTATTTTTCCAGCGCAGCGCCTTGATTACAGCCCGCGCCAGATGATGATCAGTAATTTAGGGGACGCCCGCATCAATCGCGCTTTGGCACATGTAACAACGCTCAGGGCGGCCCTGCTGATCATATGACAGGGAATGCTTACAACAAGATCACCCCACTTCGCCGGTACTAGCCATCTCAACACCCCGCATTGGTATCTACACCAACAATCCCGGAAAATTAAAACATTGGCACTTTGATCCCTACATAGTCAAAATCTAAGCTATGGACCATAGGTATTTTAATTCTCAGCATGCTTTCCATAGCCTCCCCAGCATAATTTTGTCCGTGACTTTAGATACCAATGAAAAACTACATGAAGTACGAAGGTAACATTCAATCACATTGTCTGCACGATACTTGACTAAATTAATTACGAGTTAAAGTGCCCTGTGATTCATGACGCTTTGGCTGGAGTCACAGTAGTCTGGCTTCCATGTCGAACCACAGCCAGATAGAAACTCTGGGGATGTAGTACCGGTGTTGTATTACTAGATCCTGCACTTGAATCGCACCAGAGTTATAGGGTTTACTGCGACTCAATGACACACGTAGTTCCATGTCTGTAGCTACCTATCAAAGGATATATCCGCAGCATAATCTGGCCCAGCAATTGCGTGCCATCATTGAGCACAATTTTCACTCAATTTGATCCTGGGGATTGCCTGCTTTCATGTGCTATTGTAGCGGCAATCATAAACGGACCATTGCCTAACCAATGGCATTCATTCTATCTGGTCCCGGCAGATCTAAATCAATCAATGCAGGCAGTACAGTATATATCACCTATTTTGCACTCAATCCTAATGAGACTGCGGACGCCGGGAGTTTGAAATTATCATTACCACAATTCAGTATCAGTTAAAATGGTTTGACAAGAAAACTGGACACTCTACAGGAGATGAAACTATCGAAATACAGATTCCCATTACAACATTAACCCATCCAGGATTTTACGAGGACATTGTATTGCTATTAATCAAACTGTGAGTACAGAGAATTATTTCTATTATAGCTTTTTAATGGCTTTTTCTGCTTTGCGGGATAGTTTTGGTAAAGAGCGCTTAAACATTTCGCTGTATAAATAACCTATTGCGGGCATAATCAAGCCGCCACTATTTAGACAACACATATCATTGGTACTAACCTTAGACTTCCAGCTATATTTATAATCCTCATACCCAGGGCCAAAGTCGAAAATCTTGTATCCAAGGGTATCAAACGCATGGGAAAGCGCTCGCACCAGGAGCAGCCTCATCGGGGAATAGATTGAGAATTCTGGATCCAAGCCACTCTGTACAAAAAAATACCGCTGCTTATCTCGTATCATTAACGCTGCTGCAATCACAGCATTATTAATCCGCAATTGTAGCACTTCTGCGCTGCCGCTTTCAGCGAGTTTTGAAGTTACTAGCCTAAGAAATTTTAAATTAGACCCTGTGAGTACAGTATTTCTTTGCAGCGAACTGAAACGCAAATGATGTAGCCTAATCATTTCATCAAATGCAACAGTAAATTTATCGCCACTAATAACAGTAAACTCAATATCACCAAACTTACGGCATAACTTATTTGTTGACCACTTAAGCGTTTTCTTCATGGATCGCCCCAGCCTTTGGGACTGATCATTTATGCTTGGGTCTTGTTCAGCCCATACACGTGGGCACTGTGTATCCGCAAGAGATTTTGCAGCAAGGGCTTTCGTAAATAGAGAATGATGGTTTAGATGCCGAAGATGAACCAAGGTTCCAGAGCCAATAGATCTTGATAAGATATCAACCAGGTGCTCAACAAAAACAACATTTTCGCAATCCGCCAATAGAATATCATTATGATACGACATTTTATGACCAAGAAATTGCATTATCTTAAATGGCAGGCCCACAAGAGGCTCGGTAAAAAAAGGGAGCAAAGCACGGGGCTGCCCATCAAAGCCTTCCGCAACCAAAACATTCAGTTGTGCACGATCCCGAGTTCCTAATACAGTCTCACACCACGTGCGGTTCCATAGCCATGACTGGAAAACGGTAGCATTCTTATCTCTTTCCTCTAAATGCCTCCATATTGATTCGATAGTATCTAGCTCTGCAATACTAGTGATGCTGCGGATATTTATGTCCAGCATATAATATAATCCATATTGTAAATATTGTAATTTTCTATGCAGAGCGATCGTCATTGATGATATTTCTGAATAGATCCGCATACATCTTTGACAGTGTATCATTAGAGTATTTTTCACGAGCATATGTTGACAACATGTCCCCGTAGCTTTTACGTAATTCTTTCGAAGTAATTAGTTCTTTCAAATGTATTACCAAGGAATCATGATCATGCGGCTTATGAAACAAGCCCTCACCTTCAGGAAACATACAAACTTCCTGAGGTATATCACTACATATTATTGGCAATCCACATGCCATTGCCTCTATCAAAGCATTAGACATCCCTTCATCAATCGTTGGGTGACAAAATATATCCGCCGCTTTTAGATAATTCTCTACACCATCAACATCATCAATGAATTTTATAAAGCTGCCCAGCCCTCTATTGTTGACATATTGCTTAATTTCATCCTCATTCGAAGTTAACTGATTACGTTGCGTCGCACCAATAATTAAAACATACACCTTCCCCGGCATAACACTCTTCTCGATGTACTCAGCCGCCTTGATTAGGGTGATTTGATTTTTATCACGGTCATATCTTCCTGTATTAATTATGACGACCTTGTCTTCAGGATAATCATATTTTTTGCGCAGACTGTTCTTTTCCAGCTCGCCTGGAACATTGAATCTTTTGAAATCAACTCCATTTGAAATTACTTCGCACTTCTCTATACTATATGGGTCAAGTGCTTCCTTAAGGACACTGGATTGCGCAACAACAGCAGAAGCTCTGCGCATCATTTTCAACCAATAGTTCTTGGGCAAAAGTGTTTCCATGATGCGTGACCATAGCGTTCTCTTTGTACTCAAAGGTATAGCATAGAAGGTTGGAAAACCAGTTAAACGTATCACATAAGGTTTTTTTGTGAGCATTGATGAGATGTAAGCAGGCAACAGATCCGTTGTTTCAACACAGGGGACACTTAATACGATATCATAGTAATTTCTCTTATTAATTAAATAAATTAAAATATATAAAAAACATAACAGCTTAGAAATTACACGCACAGGGGAGTACCCAAGCCTTGTAATTTTTACCTCATCCATCTCCTCATTACATTGCATCCACTTATAAATGCGACGTGTTAAAATATTTACTTTATATCCATCCCTGGTCAAACGGCGACACAGTTCATGAACATTGTTTTGGGCACCACCAAATATTGGGAGGTACCTATCTATTATTACCACGATATTAAGATCTGTATTCATAAAATAAACATCTGCTTGCTATGATAATAAAGAATATATCGATAGCACATGGGAGATTATTAAGTAATGGGAACTGAAGCAGGGGGATTTTACGCACTAATATTGAAATTCTGCAGGCAGTAGGGTTTCGCATAATATATTCTTCCTAAGCAGGCGCTCATATGATGGTAATGAACAGGGTTCTACTTATATTTTTATACTTCATAATCAGATCCTAATTCATAAAATATAGAAACAAATCACCATCAAGCAGGCACCAGATAGTAACTAGAACTATCGATGGTCAGATGATGAGACAAGCCTTACGCCATAATTATTTATGATTCTGCCTGAAACCCCGTTTGCACAAGAATAAACATGTAAGTTTCTGAATATTTTTTAGTGAACAAAGATACACCTCTGTAGATACAATGTGCCATGCGCATCAGATAACCTGGTACACTAGCTGTTCCTAACCTGGATAGTAGATCCAGGCGCTCAATACGTAAGCCATGTCGTGATACCAATTCTGAAAATGTCGGCAAATTAATAAAACATGTATGTTCATGGTTAACACTAGGCTCCAACCTATATGTCAATTTCTGCAAAATTGATGTTAGAAAATAAGGATTTGGAGTACTACCCACGATCTCACCTCCTGGCTTAATATGTTTAATGCAGCAATCCAGAAACTGGCCTGGATTGCTGAGATGCTCGATTAAATCTCCGGCATAAATCACATCAAACTTTTCATCTAAACTAAAGTTTTCAGCGCACATACGAAAATAATCCATACCTTCTTCTCGAAGCTCATCGAGCTCTGGGGCAATATCAAGTCCAGCACACTTTTGGGCATGATGACGAATAATATTATGTGGCCAATTGGGTTCATCGATACCAAAACCCTGCCCATAAAAGCCAACATCTAACACCGCAGCTTCTGTCTTCGAACTGAAATATGACTCGATAAAAGTTATTTTATCTGGGTATACCTTGGCATTTCTATATAAATCTACTACATATTTTTTATCCATTGGTTAAGTTTACTATAATATCTACTGCCGGTCATCAGAGAGCCAGCTAAGCATAGCTGACTTCGCTTACATTGAAAGACCCCGCTTAACAAGCTTATCGCGAGATTCGCTATCTATTTTGAATTCGAGTATTAGTTGATCCCAAATCACTGGGCCCATCAAACGCAGGGGGCATGCCTTTTTCTATGCCGGCACACCTCTACTAAAAGGCATTAATACGCAGCTCGTCCAGGTTACGTAGCATAATAATCATGTGTACCACTGGGCTATATTTTTTCTTCTGGCGACTGCCGGATCGGGTATAAATTTCGCGTTGATGCTTCACCTGGCTGCTTAGCCGATGATCCTTCTTCAAATAACGCTGAGTAGCTGCCCTACACAGCCTTTACCAAATCCTGGGCAGCGATATCTGAATAAATGATGTGGTTCCTTTTTTAAGGGAATATAAACACCCGCACGCTTTCTAGGATAGATGCACACTGAACTCGCACCCACTTTGTAGCTCTGTCAATACAAATATCTGGGCGCATTATCATATTCTCCGTATAAGACTAGTTGCTGCTGTCGAATGTATACCAATCCGGCTATGGACTAAGAATGCAAGCAACACATTTGAACTCGCAATACTAATCGCCGTAGCCGTTGCTGCGCCAGCCACACCCCATACCGGTATTAATATCGAGTTAAGTATCAAATTTAGTGCTGTGCAAACACCCACACCAATTGCTGCTTGCCTCTCGTTACCTGTCATTACTAACAACACACCTGGTGAGCCCATTGCAACATTAATTAATTGGCCAACACATAGTATGGTTAAGGCCGGTTGACCAACTATGAATTCAGGGCCAAATAGCCCCAAAAACCAGCCGCCAAATAGTATTAATGCTGCTGCGACTGGAGTCGCTGCTAACAACATGATTCGGGCACTATTTGATACTACCTTCTGTAAACGTTCCAGCTTATTCGTAGCATAGAGATGTGCAAATGTCGGAGCTACCGTCGTATTGACAGCAACCATAACGAACAAGATTAATTCTGCCCCTCGTGCCGCCACCACATAGATGCCTGCTGCCTCGACACCTTTGATAGCACCAAGAAAGATAGTATCAATACGTGCATTTATTATGTTCATTCCGCCGACCAATAACATAGGCATAGCGCTACGAAGCCATTCATTATTAAAATAAACAGGAGATACCACTTTTACTGGACCAGGTATTCGTTTATATAATTGAATACCCCCTATTAAAAACGCCACAATTATCGCCGCAATATACATACCTAATACAACTAGAGCATTCGCCGACTCACTACCAAATAATGTCCACAACACTATCACAAGTATTAGGAAGGCAGCAGGCTGGATAATATTCTCTGGAAGCTGACCAATTACTATATGATTAAGGCCTTGCATAATGGCCTGTCGAACCCTGCCTAGCGCGGCCAAAGGGAGTGCCAGCATAATAACAGATAGTGAAATACTTACAGTGTTACTCTCTCCACTTGCAAATACCCACGCCGCTATCACTATTATTGCACCCAAAACCATTGACATGGATAACACGACCAGTGGAGCCCACTGAAGAATACCTCGCAACGCACGCCATTGCCCTTGCTCTTTATAGACAGAAACCTCTCTCACAAGCAGCTTGTCTAGCCCCAAAAGAGCAAACACCGTTAATAAATTTAGCCATGCAATCGCATAAGCAAATACACCATAACCAGCCACGCCAAGATAACGGGCTAGCACCAAACTAGTGACAAACAATAACCCTGTAAACGCCAGTTTTAAACCGGCTGTTCCGGATGTGGCTTTAGCAAGCGGGTTCCCAATGAGACCTTTTACATGTTCAATCAGTTTCATGGTCTGAATTCAGTAAAGACAAGCCAGATAATATTTTCCCGTAGTGACTAGTACTGCCCATACCCGGCCCAGGCATCGATAAAAAAGTTTCGAGGAACATAAAACCCAATATGCATGGATCTGTGGAGACTTTAACCCGGGGCAAATATTCTGGCATAGTTATTTTAATAATCATCATTACGTTTCCAGAATTCTGCTTAATATGATTGTACTAAAATCATATTTATAGACTATCTATAATATATTTTGCAGATGGCGGACACTTATAATCCATTTTGAGCTACCCTCTCAGAGCGCCTCTATATATCTTACTACCCCAAATACTATAAAGAGTGCGCCTCCCAATTCCTGGCAGGCAATATATATATTCCTCTTGTACACGACTAACCGTAACAGGTATCTTATTCTTATTAGGCATCCTGAATCCTTGAACCTCACCAAGATGAATATCCTGATAACCACACTCCTTTGCCAAGGCTGCGCTTTGTATGGATGCTGCAAACCAGGGAAAACAAAAATGATTTACGCATTTATTTAATTTATCTTCTATTATTCGCTTTGAAGCCGACAGCTCGTTTTCCTGAGCAAGACGCATACATTCTGATGATTCATAATCATTATATTTATCACTATAATTTATTTTATAATCACAAATGATTTGCTCAAGCCTATTTCGCCAATTATGTTGTACGAAGAAGTTTTCTCCTCCTTGTTCAGCTACAAATCTAGCACACGCATCACGAAGACCCACCGGATCCAAATATCGTTTTTTATCTACCAGCCGAGGTGCATGTTCATAAACAGGATGGCCCAGCACTTTTTTTCTGGAATCGTGACCCTCAGCATCACGATACATCGGTATATGGATATTACCATAGTGATAGGCGTCAAAGCCGGGATGAATAAAGTCCACAATCTTATTTGATGTACTAATGAGTGCATGATTCATCCCGTGCGACTGAAAATCTACCAGGCCACTTTCATGCATTTTAATAACTTCTTGCCAGCTGCATAGAGGTTTATCACTATAATCCCTATTTGACAGGTATATTTTTTCCTCTTCACTTTTTACATCATCAATAGTGAGGCCTACCCCGCCCCCCTCAGTCATCAGGCCCGGCAGGATAAAGCTTATAATTTTCTTTTCATATTTTTGTAACAATGGGTATGCTGTAGTCCATACTGATGCCATGCCATCATCAAATGTTAGCGCTATCTCCTTGCCATTATTTCTGTAATATTTATCGCTGCGCCTCTCATATAGCTCGTCAGCCGTTAATGTTTTATAACCATTCATACATAGGAACTGTAATTGATTTTCAAACAGTGGATATTGCGCAGAATGAAAACAAAACACGGGGATGTCTTTAAAATTCTTCTTGCCATAGATAAAACTGGGCATTTTACCTGTAACTAGAGCTATCGCTTCTAATTTATTTTTGTTAATAGACTTTTGTATTTTTTGCAGTATGCGTGACATAAATACAATTACCGGTTCATTAGTACTAATTTATACAGTTCTGAAAAGTTCCACACCGTATGTGTTATTAAATAATTATTTTCGCATGTTATTTTTGCTTGCGCCCCAAGCTTTCCACGCAGATCCTTATTCTTGATTAGTGTTTCTAATGCGCTTGACATTGCCTTCGTGTCACCCGCCCCGATCAGCAATGCTGTGTGCCTGTTTCTCAGCATCTCCGGTATTCCTCCTACCGTCGTTGAAACGATGGCCTTACCTGCCGCCATGCCCTCCAATAATGTCAATGGGCATCCTTCCGAATAGGAGCTTATTACCAGTATGTCCAATATCGCTAATATCTCCTTAATATCTTCCCTATGCCCAAGAAATATCACTTGATCTTTAATGCCAAGCTCAACTGCCCGTTGTTCCAGGGCCGTACGTAGATCTCCATCCCCCACTACGAGAAAGCAGGCATCCGGAAATACCCTAAGCACATTCGAGGCTGCCATTAGAAAATCGGCATGCCCCTTGACTGGATGTAATCGTCCAACAATACCCAGCAAGGGCACGTCCATCGCTATATCAAGCTCTTTCGCAATAACAGCTTTTTCTTCCTTTGTATATTCATGGCAATATTCCGCAGGAAGGCCGTTGTATATAACTACCAGCTTTTCTTTTGGAATCGCCCTGGGGCCCATCATGAAGTCACCTACCGCGCTCGAAACTGCAATAGCCCTTGATGTCAGCGGCGCAAGAATACGATCAATGATTTTCTGGTAAAAGGGTATTGATTCATCAATCATATGTTCATGGACAATGACTTGAACCTTGCAAAAGAT
>Ga0316190_10003508_pt1 | contig 11381 bp, 11 predicted proteins | sample Eddworburrow2_MG_FD_204929 | JGI IMG/M metagenome (GOLD analysis project Ga0316190, IMG submission 204929) | Coastal sediment microbial communities from Maine, United States - Eddy worm burrow 2 | ecosystem: Environmental > Aquatic > Marine > Coastal > Sediment | place: USA: Maine | collected... | reverse complement strand
CCACCGCGGTTGCCCATGCCAAAGCCGGAGCCACTTCCGTCACGGGGGCCGCCGCCATAACCTGGGCCAGGTCCATAACCTGCACGGTTGCCGGGACCGGGGCCATAGCCGCGCCCACCACGGTTGCCCATACCAAAGCCGGAGCCACTTCCGTCACGGGGGCCGCCGCCATAACCTGGGCCAGGTCCATAACCTGCACGGTTGCCGGGACCGGCGCCATAGCCGCGCTCGCCACGGTTGCCAAAGCCTGAGCCACTTCCGTCACGGGGACCACCGCCATAACCTGGGCCACGGCCGTAACCACCACCTGGCCCATACTCGGAATCAGAGCCTCTGGAGCTGGAACTGCCCATGCCCATGCCTCCTGCATCAACCGAGCTAATGTACACAGTCCCGGAAAGCGCCATCACTGCCAATATACTTATGCTTGGTGTTTTCACTATTTTATCTCCTGTATTTTCAGGTTTTTGCTATTTATTCAGTGTTTGCTTGGAAGCAACTCACTCAGCCCTGAGGGGCATCATGCGCCACTTTCACGCGCTGTCCTGCCGATCTCGACATTTGACAATACGCAGTTACCCATCTGATAGATACTGAATTAAAGGGGTCGGTGACAAATGATTCCGATTCTCATCTTACCCGCCCCTCCCCCAGGCTTTGGAAATGGCCTGCCTCTTTTCGCCTGACCAATAGAACAGCCCAACGCGCTTTCAATCTGCGCCTTGAATCGACCGTCCCCGACTGGCATTGAAAACCGTGCGGCGGATTGAATGATGTGGACATCCTCTTTCTCCAGGCGAGTTGAAAATAAAGTTCTGTAACGACTTCGCCGTTCTTCCTCCGCCCTACCCAGATGTCGGTACAAGTCATGCTGTACAATGATCGGAGTTGATTCACCAAAGGCATTGATTCGATGGGGTCAGACTCTATTGATTCGGCGCACCCCGCATGCAGGGATTCAGGGTTCAACGAAAAATGTGGAGGGGGGCTGAATAATAGCCCTCGACCGGTGAAAAGGTGACGGAGGGAATATACCTTAATCCCTCCGTCACCTTTTCTCTAGGATGCGCCTTGCTTGATCAGGTAAAGCAGAGCGGCGACTGCCGCCACTGCAAGAATGAGCCCGAAAACCGTAAAATTGTCAAAAATCATCGTAGCGTCCCTGCAAGCCGGCCGGATTTCCCTGACTCAAGACTTGCGTAAAAAGCAAAGTTCATCAATTAAGTAAAATCAAAAATTCTCAATGGAAAACTGCGGCATAATGTCACAGTCCGATATGAGCGGGGAGCCTTTACAAACACCCCCTCTATTGGAGGGGGTGTCCTGTCCAAGCATATGTATGAATCTATTCACATGCAGAGTGCTATCTGACCTGGTTTACGGTCATTGTAACGCTGCTGTCGATATTGAAGCCGATGGAGACTTCGACGACACCATCCAGACGTTCAACATACTCAAGCAGATCTTGCTCTTCAATCAGCGTTTCGAATTCCGCCAACGAATCAGTGGTAACACTGGTTTCCGTCATACCGCCACCCATTTCGTCGAAGGTCATCGTTGCATGCGGTGTATCGGCGACCATACTGTCGATCATGGCATAGATCTCCTCGTCGACAATATCGGCTGCTGGATGATGAGCAAAAACGTTTGCCACACCCATCGCAAGAAACAAAGCACTAAACTGTAGAAACTTACGCATAAATCCATACCCTGTTAAGTTGAGACATAAGCATTATCGATTGAAAAAAAACGGGGCGCGGTGATAATTATCACGAGTACAGGCGTAAACCAGAATACCCCGTTAAATGTCGTCTCACTGAGACAACTGGTGGGTTTCAGGCTGAAGACGGCATAACAGGTGACAGCTGATGACAAGAACAAAAAACCGGGCATTGTGTACCGACCCCGAGTGGCTCGGTCGCTCGAACTGCAGGAATTGTGGCATCCGCCACATGATGATGTTCTCGGGACTCGAGGACAGCGACTTCGATCGTCTCCTGGACCCAATCGATAACCTTCGCTACAGCGCCGGAATGCTGTTCTACAGTCAGGGAGGTTCAGGAAAAACGGTCTTTTCGGTTCGCCACGGCCTGATCAAACTGACACAGATACTGGCCGACGGTTCGCAGCGCATTGTGCGCCTGCTGGGCCCCGGTGCGCTGGTAGGACTCGAGGCACTGCTAGGTGAGCATTACCGGCACACCGTCATCGCCCTGGAAGAAGTCGACGTCTGTCGCATCACCACCGCAACACTGATAGAGCTGGAAACAGAAAAACCCTGGCTTGCGGAAAAAGTCATGGCGCACTGGGACCAGCATCTGCGTTTTGCGGATCGCTGGATCAGCGAGTTGTCTTCTGGCACCGTGCGCTCCCGGACCCTGCGTCTGCTGGGGTTGCTGCTCGAAATCACCGGTGACCGGAATAACAGAATCCGATTTTTCGGTTACGAAGACATGGCCTCCATGATAGGCACCTCTCGGGAATCGTTTTCACGTGTCGTCGCTGAATTGAAACAAGACGGTGTAATCATCGATACCGGTGACAGACATATCTACCGAATCGCGTTGCCCGACAGTTAGCGGCGGCCGCACTATTTTAATAATCATGTAAAATAATGGGGTCAGACTCGATTTTCCAAAGCATTCATAATCACAATCCAACAATTCCTGTCTGACCCCGTTTATTATAATTTGAAACAAGAACCCACATATGGACTGGAAGATATTTATTACAATATTTGTAGCGGTTTTCATCGCCGAGCCAGGGGATAAAACTCAGCTTGCCACGATGCTGTTTGCAACAGACAAAGAGGTTAGCAAATACACTGTTTTCTTTGCAGCTTCTGCCGCGTTAATCGTTGCAACAGCAATTGGCTGTGTTAGCTGGTAGCTTGCTAGCTGAATACATTAATGTGAAATATTTGCATTATATTGCCGGTATTGGGTTTATCCTTATAGGAGCTTTTACTTTATATAATGCGTAAAATACATAACAATTCGTTCAAGCGTGTCCTCCGCTTCGCTACGGCCACTTAACTCGAACGTTGTTAGGCGATAATTAATACGTAGTATAGTAATAAATCATTACGATCCTTATGAGGAACAATTATGTTTGAACCTATAACGATACCATTTGGCGCTGTTATGTTGTTTAACGTGGTTAAGTTAAAAGATGGTGTAACGCCTGAAGATGTAGAACTTGCCCTTGGGGAAATGTGTAATGTAGTTAAAAATACCTATGGTGATGACGCTGGTGGATTTATAGGCGGCCAGGTCTATGAGTACACTGGGTTCGTTTCAGACCAAGGATCATTTGACTCGACCAAAATGACAGAGGATCATCTTGTGATTATGACTTACTGGAAATCTTTTGAACAACACGAAAAATCGCATGCTGATCATATTTTTAAGGAAAAGTTTGACCAGGTTTCCGAGTACTGCTCAGAAACATATGAACTGGGTTACAAGATGTTATGGCAGGGTATCCCAGAATGAAATAATAGGGGACAGACCACGGTTAACCCCAATCACTATTGCTCCTGGTTCGCCTCCAGGCCTTTCGACAGGGCGAGCAACCATACGGCACCCGCTACGATAAAAAAGGTGACGGAGGGATTAATATTAAATCCCTCCGTCCCCTTTCCTTAGGCTACACTGTGGATTGCGCGATGCATGCAGAGCGCATGGATAATTCGGTCACAGGAAAAGCGTAATGATTAAAGCTTATGCGGCATTCAAGCCTGGCGGAGAGCTAAGACCCTTCGAATATGACCCCGGTCCGCTCGGTGCCCATCAGGTCGAGATCAATGTTGAGCACTGCGGTATCTGTCACAGTGATCTCAGCATGCTGGATAACGAATGGGGGATGACAGAGTACCCCCTCGTACCCGGGCACGAAGTCATCGGAACAATCGCTGCGGTCGGCGGCGCTGCGACACACCTTGAGGTCGGTCAGCGGGTGGGATTGGGCTGGCATTCCGGATATTGCATGTCCTGCGGCTCCTGTCTGTCGGGCGATCATAATCTCTGCGCCAATTCCGAGGCTACCATTGTCGGTCGCCACGGTGGGTTTGCCGACAAAGTACGCGCCAGCGCGGTCAGCGTGTTCCCGCTCCCGCAGTCGCTCGATTCGGCAACTGCCGGGCCGTTGTTCTGTGGTGGAATAACGGTTTTCAATCCACTGGTTCAGTTTGACGTATCTCCGACCGCCAGGGTCGGTGTGATCGGTATTGGCGGGCTCGGCCACATGGCGCTTCAGTTTCTTGATGCATGGGGTTGCGAGGTTACGGCTTTCACGTCCAGCCCGGCGAAACAAGAGGAGGCGCTCAAACTTGGTGCGCACCATGCGCTCAGCTCCAGAGACCCGTCGGCACTTGAAGCTGTGGCTGGCCAGTTCGACCTGATCCTCTCCACCGTAAACATCAAACTGGACTGGAACGCGTATATGTCTGCCCTTAAGCCCAGGGGCCGCCTCCATTTCCTTGGCGCGACACTGGACCCCCTGGATCTGCAGGTGTTTCCTATGATTTTGGGGCAGCGTTCGGTGTCGGGATCGCCGGTTGGTAGTCCGGCCACTATTCGGCGCATGCTGGATTTTACAGCACGTCACCAGATCAAACCGGTAACAGAGCAATTTAGTTTCGAACAGGTGAACGAAGCAATCGCACGGCTCAAGAGCGGACAGGCACGGTACAGGATTGTGCTCAGCCGCTAATCGGGTGTTTATAGTCCATTGTTTCAGCGCCAGGAAGCAATCCGCTGGAGCAAATTCCAGGTTACCGACCAGGTATGACGCACAAATTAAAGGGGTCAAAAGGACTCTGTTTTACCCTTTCCGGCCATATTGTGAACGGGCAAGAGACATGCACGCAATGCCTGGGAGCGGCAGGTTCACTACGGTTTCCATACATTGATGTTTCTGTCGACCGGCGACACGGACTTGCCCCAAGAGGCGCGGGAGTACAGGGAAAATAACGACCTTTTCATCACTCATCAACGGGCCATCCAAGGGTAACGAAGGAACCTGCGTCCTGCCATCACCCCCAAATCATGGCTGTCTCCAGAAGCTGGCGTTCGGGCATTGTTTCCCGGATCAAGTCCGACTTATGGCAATTCTTGATCTATCTTGCCGACCCCGTTAGTCTCCATGCTCAAGTGCGCATCGTACTCATGTTCTACTATCAGACAACCGAGGTAGGCAGAGAACTGCGCCAGTTGGACTTCATTCAGCACAGGTCTCAACATTTCTATGGTACCTTTATACAGGTCCAGTTGTTTCTGCCATTGCGCATCGGACAGTACTGCCAAGGCTTTGCGTTGGGTTCGTATGACTTTCAGGTATCCATCGATCTGATCGTCACGCAACAGCAACAGCTCGATCATCTCCCGATCCACGGCTTCGGGGGTGGACTTAAGTTCGCTGACATGGCTGGCCGGTTGTGCGGCGATGGCCGAAGCGGATAGCAATGCCATGATTACAACTAAACATTTCATGCGGTTCTTCTCCTGTCTTGCTCAGGAAAATTGGCTTGATGTCTAGCTTAAAGGCGTGTTGTGAGAAATTTGTGAAAAAGCCTTGTCCGCAGCTAACTTGTTGAATAGTAAAGAAGGATTTTACGTGTCTGTCGCGTGTCTAGCCCATGGTTTGGTCAACAAATGGATAGTGTGGGTTCACGATGAGATGTAGCCAGCGTGTGCGAAAGGCGCCTCAATCGGCTATTCAGCTGGCCAGGTCAGAGGCGCGATAAGCTTGCGGAAACTACTCGACGATGAGGACTGAGCCATCAACCATCTAACAATTGGCAGTCTACTGGGGCACGCCTTTGTATCTATCCTGCTGCTGGTGGCTATCGCCTGGGCGGCAGCGGCACTGTGGATTGATGGTCCGCAGTCACGCGTGGTGGCGGGTACGCTGGCAATGAGCCTCGTGCTCGGCTCGGTGCTCATTGCTGCTCTGGCTCGACCCTGGCGGCGGGCGGCGCTCGGCGTTTTTGTCCTGTTCGTGAGCGTGTTGAGCTGGTGGCTGATGCTGACGCCGAGCAACGATCGCGACTGGCAACCCGACGTTGCGCGACTGCCAACCGCAACGCTTGAGGGCTCGCTACTGACGATCAACAACGTGCGCAGCTTCCGTTATCGCGATACCGATGACTTCGAAGAGCGCTGGATCACCCAGACATACGATCTCGATGAACTGGTTGGCTTCGATATCTTCTTTTCTTTCTGGGGTCCAACTGCTTATGGGCACACGGTGGCCAGCTGGGAGTTTGCAGACGGCCGGCACATTTCGATTTCGATCGAGACTCGCAAGGAGCAGGGAGAAACTTACTCAGCGATACGCGGTTTCTTCCGTCAGTTTGAGCTCTACTACGTGGTCGCAGAAGAAACCGACACCATTGCACTGCGTACCAATCATCGTGGCGAACGCGTCGAGCTGTACCGGATCTTCACACCAAGAAATGGCGACCGCGCCATGTTGCTGGACTACGTGAGCGACATGAACGCCCTCGCCGAAAAACCGCGCTGGTACAATGCCCTGATGCAGAACTGCACAACCACAATCTGGGGTCATGCGAAGGCCGTTGGGTCCAGCTTCCCACTCGACTGGCGGTTGCTGGCCAACGGCTATGTGCTGGAACTCGCCTACGAACTCGGCACGGTCAACAGCAGCGTCAGTTTCGAGGACCTGAAACGCGTCAGCGACATCACTGAACGTGCCCGGCGGGCTGGCGACAGCGAAGAATTCTCCAAGGCAATTCGGGAAGGTCTGCCTGCACGACCCTATGAGCCGCGCAGACCTTGAAGGGGTCAGAGTGTTGATTTTCACCTATATCTGACCCAAAAGAAACAGATATTTTCGTTCTGCTCTGACCCGTCCCCACCGTGAACAGACTGTTATACCTCAAAAACTTGTGACGGTTTTGGCGGTACATTTTTCAATGCAAACGGTGGGTCATATTTGGATGCGAATTAACAACCCAGGTGCACATTCTCCACTATTTACCCGCATTCGGGCTGACATTTTTGCGCGAATTGGTTTTGTGTAATAATCAGTCCCTGTTGATGCACGGCTGCCCTGATGTTTCGGGCGGACTCGCATAAATCATGCTGAAAACCAATAACTTCACCTACCGCCTCGCGCGGAACAGGGATGTAACCAGTGCGACTGTTAAATAAGTTTCGTCTGGCACTGGCCCTACTTATAGGTTCCGGACCACTGTCCGCCCGGGAAGCGCCCACCCCTGCACCACCTTCGTTGACGACGGATGTCGAAATCGCAACAGCGGGTTTCTATCGCCTGACCTGGGATGCCAGTGCCGAGAATGTCAGCTTCGAACTGCAGGAAGCGGCAACCGCCTCATTCGATGATCCCCGCGTGGCCTACACAGGTCCGGATCTCGCGACCACCTTCACCGGCCGCTCGGACGGGACATATTACTTCCGCATACGCGAGGTCATTGCCGATGGGCACAGTCCGTGGAGCGAGGTCGTCACAGTTCAGGTTCAGCACCATCCACTTCAACGCGCCGTTATCTTCTTCGCGCTCGGCGCACTGGTGTTCCTGGCGACGCTGGCTTTGGTCTTGCGCGGCGCCGATCGGAACTCACCCGCATGAGCAAACCCCTGCACGTTAACTTCGAACGTCTGCAACGCGATATCGAGGCGCTGTCCGCCATCGGCCGCAAGGAGGATCACGGCCTGTATCGCATGGCCTTTACCGATGCCGATATGGAAGGGCGACGCTGGTTCGCCGAGCGCGTTGCGGAGGCGGGGCTCGACTTGTATATCGACGGCGCTGCCAATATGCATGCGCGACTGAACTGGGATGGCAAGCGCCCGAGCGTGATGACCGGTTCGCATCTCGATACCGTGCCCGGCGCCGGTCACCTCGACGGTGCGCTTGGTGTGCTGGTGGGGCTGGAATGTCTCCGCAGTCTCAAGGAGCAGGGAGTTGCGCTCCAATATCCGCTCGAGGCCGTTGCCTTCAGCGATGAGGAAGGCCGCTTCGGCGGCATGGTCGGGTCGCAGGCGATGTGCGGCATGCTGACGCCCGAGCGCATCCACACCGCGCGTGATCTCAAGGACGTGACACTCACCGAGGCGATGGCCGCACAGGGCCTGAACGCGATGGACGCACTGCGCGCGCAGCGCAGCCCGGACTCGATTCATGCCTTTGTCGAACTGCATATCGAACAGGGGCCCGTGCTGGATCGGCAGGGCGCCAAGATCGGTGTAGTGGAAGGCATTGTGGGTCTGTTCAAATGGAATGTGCGCCTGATCGGTCTGGCCAATCATGCCGGCACCACGCCCATGGATATGCGCCGCGATGCCTTTCAGGGGCTGGCGGAACTGTCCGGCCAGATCCCGCGCATTCTGGAAGAGGATGGCGGCACCCGCAGTGTCGCGACCATCGGCCGCGTCGAACTCTTTCCGGGCGCCGCCAATGTGGTGCCGGGCAAGGCCGAGTTCTCACTCGAAGTGCGCGACACCGATCGTGCCACATTGGATCGCCTGGCCGCGGCCTTCCGCCGCGCGCTGTCGGCCATCGCCCGCCGTCGCGATCTCATGTTCGAGTTCGAGGTGCTGAGCGAACTGGAACCGGTCAAGTGCGATCCGCTGGTGATGAATGCCATCAGTGAGTCCGCGCACGACCTGGATGTAACACAACTGCAGATGCCGAGCGGTGCCGCCCATGATACCCAGATGATGGCTAGCCTGACCCGCGCCGGCATGATCTTCGTGCCCAGCAAGGAAGGGCGCAGCCACTCGCCGGCGGAATGGACGGCCTGGGAAGATATCGAAATCGGCGCGAATGTCGCGCTGAACACCTTATATAGCTTGGCGCGCTGAGGTTTACGGAGAACGCAATGAGCAACAACGAATCGCCGATCGATGAAATGGACTACACAGATATCGATCCGCTCAAGGAAAGTTACCTTGAGTCCATTATCGAGCCGCCGGAAGTCAAGGAATCGATCGAGGAACACCACACAGCGCTGCTGTGCATTGATCTGCAGTTCCTCGATGCGGCGCGGGGCTTCGGTGTCTTCGCCGATGCGGAAAAGTCAGGTGTGCCGGCGCCGGCCGCTGAATATTATTTTGACCGCCTGGATAACGTGGTGCTGCCCAATGTGCGCCATCTGCAGGACAGTTTTCGCGCCAATGGGCTCGAGGTGATCCACACCCGCATCCAGTCGCTGACCAAAGATGGCCGCGATCGCGGCCCCGGCCACAAACGACTCGGCTTGCATGCCGCACCAGGCAGCAAGGAGTCCGAGTTCATTCCGGTCATCGCGCCGGTCGGTGATGAGATCGTGATCAACAAAACCGCCAGCGGCGTGTTCAATGCCACCAACCTCGAATATGTATTGCGCAACATGGGTATCACCGGTCTGTTCGTGGTCGGGGTGTACAGCAACGAGTGCGTGTCCACTGCGATCCGTGATGCCTGTGATCTCGGCTTTTTTGTTACGCTGATCGAAGATGGTTGCGCGACAGTGACGCCCGAATTGCAGGAGGCCACCCTCACCACTATGAAGGATCGCTATGCCCGGGTGCTCACCACTGAGCAAGCCGTTCATGAGGTGAAGGGCCTGGTGAAAGCTTGAACCCCGTCAACAGCGCCATTCTCGATCCGACTGTCGGCTGGGGCATTCTTGCCGCGTTCAGCGTGCTCTGGGTCTGGCTGGGCTGGTTCTGGGGGCGGCGCGCAAAGGAACTCGACGATTATGTGCTGGCCGGTCGGCGCGTGGGACTGGCCCTTGGCACGGCGACCGCCATGGCCACCTGGGTCACCAGCAACACCACCATGGCTGCACCGCAGCTCGCTTATCAGATGGGTATCTGGGGCATGCTCGGTTACTCGCTGGGTTCGGTCGGACTGATTCTGTTCGCGCCGCTCGCGCGCCGCATCCGCGCGCTAATGCCGGGTGGTTTTACCAGTGGTGATTTCATTCGTTTGCGTTATGGCAAGACTGCCTGGCGCGTTTTTCTGGCCATCTCTCTGTTCTACGGTCTGGGCTGGTTGATCAGCTTAGGCATGGCCGGCGGTATTCTGATCAATGCGCTGACAGGCATTGATTATCGGCTCGGCATGAGTGTCATTCTCGCCATCTGCGTGCTCTATACGATGCTGGGTGGATTGCGTGCGGTCATCGGCACCGACTTCATTCAGACGCTGTTGATCCTGTTCGGCATTATTGTGCTGGCCTGGCTGGCGATCGACGCCGTCGGGTTCGAGCGCATGCATGAGGCCGTGGTCGAAGAGCGGCCGGAGCTGCTGAATCTGCTGATGCCGGCAGCCATCATGTTCCTGTTCAACAATCTCCTGTTCGGCGTCGGTGAGATCTTTCATTCGAATGTCTGGTGGAGCCGCGCCTTCGCCTTCGATAAAGGCGTCGGCTTCAAGGCCTATCTGACCGCCGGCATTTTCTGGATGCCGATTCCCGTGGTCGCCGGCTTCATTGCACTGGCGGCACCGGCACTGGATCTGAATGTGCCGGCACCGGACATGGTCGGTCCACTGGTGGCGGCGAATCTGCTCGGCGTCGGTGGAGCGATACTCGTATTCATTGTGGTGTTCTCGGCGCTGGCCTCCAGCCTCGATTCGCTGTTGGCCGCGACCAGCGATCTGGTGTTGCAGGATATCTATCGCGGCCATCTGCAGCCGCAGGCGACGGCCGAGGAACTGCGTCGCGCCGCACGCTGGGTGGTTGTGGGCCTGGGCCTGGTGGCCTGGCTGTTGTGTTTGCCGCGACTGACGAGTCTTGCCGCGCTGCTGCATTTCACCGGTGCGTTCGTGGCCAGCACTATCTGGCCGATTGCGGCAGGACTGTATTGGCGTAGCACCAACCCGACCGGGGCCATGGCGGCGATGCTGCTTGGCACGGCGATTGGACTGGCGGCCTATTTCCTGATCGGCTTCTACGTGGCGGCACTGGTCTCGGCGCTGGTGTCGATGTGCATTGTGCTGGCCAGCACCTGGCTGGCGCCGCGCGATTTCGATTGGAGCAGTCTCAACGAGCGGAGGTATTGATATGACGGTGTCGGTGAACTTTCTGGCAACGATGGTGAGTATCGCGCTGGCGGTGACGCTGGTATCGCCTTTTATATTATTGATTCTTTGGTTCCGTGATTGGCGGAAGGGGAGATTGTGGTGAAAAGCTTGCATCCGGCGTTGCGCGAGCCGGTACAGCCGCGACAATGGACCACGGGCCTGGAGCATCCGCGCGCGCTGCTGGAACACATTCCGGAAGATCCGACGACGCTGGTCGACCTGGCCAACCGGCCACTGGTTTCTGCACGGCAGTTCAATCAGGACAGGATCGCGCAACTGTGCCGCATGGCGGCCTGGTATGAAACGACGCCCGCGATCCACCAGCC
>Ga0316190_10003505_pt1 | contig 11391 bp, 9 predicted proteins | sample Eddworburrow2_MG_FD_204929 | JGI IMG/M metagenome (GOLD analysis project Ga0316190, IMG submission 204929) | Coastal sediment microbial communities from Maine, United States - Eddy worm burrow 2 | ecosystem: Environmental > Aquatic > Marine > Coastal > Sediment | place: USA: Maine | collected... | reverse complement strand
GGTAAAGGCGTCTTTTTTATAGGCCGGCAGTGCAAAACAGCGGTCCAAAAACAGTTTGGTCTGGGCCGACATGGAAAACCAGTACACGGGACTGGCAATCACCCAACCGTCGGCCTCGACCAGTTTGCCATAGATGGGCTGCATCTCGTCATCAATGGCGCAGCCTTTACTGTCCGGGCGTTGACATGCATAGCACGCCTGACAGGGGGAGATATCTTTGCCGTGCAGAAAAATTTTTTCAGCGCTGGCGCCAACGGATTCGATCCCGGCAATAATCTGATTGGCCAATGTCGTACTATTCCCCTTTTTCCGCGGACTGCCCAGCAACACCAGTATCTTTTTGGCTTCCATTTTAGCTGTAATCAACTCCTTTATATTTAGATGCAATAATCCATTGCTTTATACATGTGGGAGCGGCTTCCAGCCGCGATTGCGCTTGCTGTCCACAGCCTTCAGTAAGCTGTCTTCTGTCCTCTGTCTTCTGCTACTTGAGGCGTCGGGCGGTTACGATAACCACCGGCTCAGCCGGAACATCCCGGAAGCCTCCTCGTTTGGTTGTCTTTACGGCGGAGATGGCATCAACAACATCCATCCCCTCGATGACTTTGCCAAAGGCAGCGTAGCCCCAGCCCTGCTGGGTTTTGTTTTTGTGGTTCAAGAAATCGTTGTTGATCGAATTGATGAAAAACTGGGCCGTGGCACTGTGAGGATCGCCCGTGCGGGCCATGGCAATGGTACCGCGATTATTTTGCAGCCCTTTGTCGGCCTCGTTTTTAATAGGGCTTTTACCGGGCTTGCGCTGCATGTCAGCGGTAAAACCGCCGCCCTGGATCATAAAGTTGGGGATCACGCGATGAAATATGGTACCGTCATAAAATTTGGCATCAACGTAACCCAAGAAGTTGACCACGGTTTCAGGGGCCATTTGAAGGTAAAGTTCAAGGACGATCTTGCCTTTGGATGTGTCCAGCACCACCTTCGGATTATCACCTGGTTTGTCCGCCGCACCTGCAGCCAACGAAACGCCAATAAAAATCAGTATCGAAATCATTAATGCTTTCATGTTTTCACTCCATTGGTTTTTAAAAATTGAACCTTGAACCCGCAGAGCAGATATCATTTTCTAGGATATTTTGCCAGGTCTATTTTGTCCAAAGCGATCACTGACGAGTTTATCCATGTCCCGTTTTCGATGGCATGCGGCCTGGTGACCCGGCCGGACAGATTCGAGCAGCGGTTCTTCCTGCAGGCAGCGATCAATCGCAAATGGACAGCGGGTGTGGAATCGGCATCCATCCGGCGGATTAATCGGACTGGGAACATCTCCGACAAGAATGATTCGCTGTCGCCTACCCTTTAATTCAGGAATCGGAATCGCCGACAAGAGGGCATGGGTGTATGGATGGGCCGACTTTGCAAAAAGATCTTTGGTATCGGCAATTTCAACGATTTTTCCAAGGTACATCACGGCTACCCGTTGGCTGATGTATTTGACCACCAGCAAGTGATGGGTGACAAACATGAAGGTCAGCTGAAGGGTTTGCTGGAGGGACTTGAGCAGGTTCAGTATTTGTGACTGTACCGATACATCCAGGGCCGAGGTGGGCTCATCCAGTACGATAAAATCGGGATCGGTCGCAATCGCCCGGGCCACAGCAATCCGCTGGCGCTGTCCGCCGGAAAACTCATGGGGATACCGCAGCAGGTGATCCCGGGTCAGGCCGACCCGATAAAGCAGTTCAATCACCCGCTTTTCAAGCTCTCTGCCGCCCAACCGCTCCCGGGCTGTAATCGGCTCGGCAATAATGTTTTTAACCAGCATTCTCGGGTTCAGGGAAGTGGTCGGGTCCTGGAATACCATTTGCAGTTTGCCGCGAATCCCCATTTTTTTTAGGGCCGACTTTTTCGTCCCGGCGATGTCAACCGGTTCTGCTGCTTTGCGGCCCTTACCGTAATAAAACACCTGCCCTCCGGTGGGATCATGCAGGCGGACAATGGCCTTGCCGGTTGTGGTTTTGCCGCAACCTGATTCTCCAACCACGCCCAGACACTCGCCGCGGTATATATCCAGATCAATACCGTCCAGCGCCTTGACAGCCGCAACCTCATGACGCAAAACCCCGCCCAGAATCGGGTAGTATTTTTTAAGACCTTTTAACTCGAGTATCTTTTGCATTTTTATTTTTAACCACGGATTTTTCAAGGAGTTTCAGAGATTTGGAACCAAAAACAAAAAATCTTCCGTGCTATTCCGTGTTCCTCCGTGGTTAACTTCCCCATTGTCTTCTGTCCTCTGTCTTCTGACATCTGTCATCTGTCCTCTGACATCTGCTCAACCCAATAACAGGCCACAAAGTGATTCTTTTTAAATTCTTTCATCTCCGGAAAAGCCTGGCGACAAACATCCATCGCATGCAGACACCGTGGATGAAACCGGCATCCGGGCGGTGGAGTCACCAGGTTGGGCACATCGCCTTCGATACTTTTCAATTCTTCTTCCATTGCTAACTTAGGGGCTGCTTCCAGCAGGGCACGGGTATAGGGATGCAAAGGATTTTCAAACAGTTCTTCAACATTGGCTAGTTCGCACAGGGTGCCGGCATACATCACGCCCACCCGATCGCAGGTTTCAGCCACCACACCTAGGTCGTGGGTGATCAACAAAATCGAAGAAATCACTTCTTCTTTAAGTCGCCGGAGAAGATCAAGGATCTGGGCCTGGATTGTTACATCCAGGTTTGAAGTGGCTTCATCGGCAATCAGTAAAATCGGATTACAGGCCAGCGCGATGGCGATAACAACCCGCTGCTTCATCCCACCGGAAAGATTATGAGGGTATTGATTAACCACCTGCGCCGCATTGGGGATACCCAGGTTGTCGATGATTTCAATTGAGCGCCGGAGCGCTTCTTTTTTGAGGCGCTTTTGCCAAAGTTTAAACATCGGAAGTTTTTCAAGGATCCGCAGACGAATATCATGGGGATTGGCGGCAGCGATCCGGTAAGGGGCCTGCAAAAATCGGTTGAACGGATTTCGCGAAGTCTCCAATCCTGCCAGTATTGCGGCGCTCATCTCCTTTTTCTGATGAAACAGAAAACTCTCGCTGACCTGTTCGCCAATACTCATGGTGGGGTTCAGGGCCACATTCGGTTCCTGAAAGATCATGGAAATACGATCCCCGCGGAGGCCCTCCATATAGGCTTCGGATTGTTCGAGTAAATCGATACCATCCAGTCGGTCTCTTTTATCCAGATAGACAATAACTTTACCGCTTTCGATCCGCCCGGGCTCTTGAATGATACGCATGATCGAGCGAGCGGTAACGCTCTTGCCGCAACCCGATTCGCCCACCAGCCCAAAGGTAGACCCGTGATCCACCACCAGGCTCACCTTGTTCAGGGCCTTCACCACCCCTTCATAGGTGTAAAAGTTGGTAACCAGATCAACCGTTTCCAGCAGCTTTCCCATAAAGATATTTCACCGGTTAAAGGTTTTACTTATTCCAATCAGTCTATTAATTAAAATCGAGCCACGCTTAAGGACCGTTTCACTCGAGGAGCGCTTCGCTTGAGGTTGGAGGCAAAAAAGGATTTAATCTATTTATATTTTAGATTCCTTCATACGTTTTCTTTTACCTCCAACTTCCGCATTCCACATTCCTCTTTCCGATTTCCTACTTCCAAATTCCGACTTCCCCATTCAAACTATCTTCTTCTCTGTTTCGGATCAAACGCATCCCTCAGGGCATCACCGATCAAGTTCCAGGCCAGCACAAACAGCACAATACAGCCGCCGGGAATCACAATGGCGTACCAGAATTTCAACGGATCATCCGGCGGCCCCACAATGTAATTTCGCGCCAGGGCCACCATTTGCCCCCAATCGGCAAATCCTTTGGGCGCTCCCAAGCCTACAAAACTCATAAAAGAGGCGGTGATCACCATGGATCCCATATCCATAGACGCCATAATCAGCACCGGGTATATGGCGTTGGGCAAAATATGACGCAAAATAATTTTAGCGTCAGAAACACCCATGATTTTGGCCGCCTGCACAAAATCCTGATCCCTCAAGGTAAGAATTTCGGCGCGGATGACCCGCACGTACCAGCGCCACCCCACCAGGGCGAGAGCAATCATAATTTTGTCCAGCCCTCGGCCAAAGGCCACCACAATGGCCATCGCCAAAACCAGCGTCGGTATGGCCCACATGACGTCTGTGATGCGCATCAAGATCTCATCGATGATCCCACCAAAATAACCGGCGATGGCGCCCAGGGTCACACCGGCCAGACCGGCAATGCAAACAACAAAAAGTCCTACTTTAAAGGCGGTGCGGGTTCCCCAGACGACACCGTAAAAGATGTCGTACTGCCCGGAGGTGGTACCAAAGATATTTTTCTCACTGGGTGGTTTGGGTGTCGGAGAAAAACCCTTATGGGGCATCAAATAAGGATTATGGGCATATTTGGGGGGCGCGATATAGGGTGCCAAAACGGCCATCGCCACAAAAACCAGCAACAGGGTAAATCCGATAATGGCAGCCGGATTCCTGAAAATCCGATACAATGTATATTTAAATTCCCGCAGCCGAGGATGAAGTTGGGGCATAAATTGGCCTATTGTGTTCTAACAAAAAATTCTGATCTCGCGTTTCAATAATTGCCTATTAACGATAATGAACCAACGGCAATAGGTTTAATTAAAAAGCTAGTTCAAGCGAATGCGTGGGTCTATATATGCATACAATATATCCAGCGTCAGATTCGTGATGACAAATACAATTCCCATAAACAGACAAATACACATGAGCACCGGCATATCCAGCTGCACCGCCGATTCCGCCAGCCACCAGCCCAGGCCGTGACGATTATAGACCACCTCCACGGCAATACTGCCCTCCATGGACATGGCTATCAACTGGGCGGCCACGGTAATAACAGGCAGCAGTGCATTTCTGCGCGCGTGTTTAATATGAATCGTATGTTTGTCAGCCCCCTTGGCCCTTGCGGTAATCACATAGTCTTTTGAAAGCTCCTCGATCATGCCCGAACGCATGACCCGCATGTTCAATGCCACAACGACAATTACGTAGGTCATCACGGGCAGAACCAGGTGGGCGAGGGCATCCAGAGTAATTTCCAAACGACCGTTTAGAATGCCGTCAATGGTATACATTCCGGTGTAACGGGTGAACGTGTCCGGATTGTCAATAATAAACATTTTTAACTGGTCGCTGAGAACCCCGGGAGAAAAAATTTGAAAATAACCGTAGAATATCATCAGCAATACCAGGGCAAATAAAAAGGTAGGCAGCGACCAGCCTATAATGGCTAAAATTCTGGTAATATGGTCGATCCATTGGTCCCGATGGATTCCCGACAGGGTCCCCAGCCAGATACCAAAGAACAGCACAATCGGAGCGGCAAAAAGATTCATCTCCAGGGTAATGGGAAAATAGGTCCAGAACGCTTCCCACACCGGCCGTGAGGCAACCAGTGACCAACCCATATTGCCTTTGAAAACCTCTTTCATCCATCGGAAATACTGAAGGTAGAAGGGGTCATCGAGACCAAATTGTCTGATGATTTTCGGAATATCCTTGGCTTGCTGGGGGGAAGAAACATAGGTGGCCGCCCGTCGTTCCGGGCTAAAGGTCATCAGGATACCGAAAAGAAGCACGGACACGCCAAAGAGGACAACAATCAACAGCAGAAATCTTCGAGTGATAAAGGCCAGCATAAAGAACCCTTGGGTTTGCCGGTGCGCCGGTTAATCGCTTCAGCAATCTGGTTGGTAAAGATAAATTCCTTAGACCTGGATTAAAGTCGGTGGCTATCCTGAAAGCCCAAGTTTATGGAACTCATTAACAGGAAATTATCAGGTTGGTCAATAATTATACCGCTTTTCATAGTGATGCTCCTAAATAAGGACTAGCGGTATAAGTGGTTGTCGAAACAGGTTTTGGGAAATACGAATTTTGTGATATAGGCAGTACTAGACCTAAAATAACTAGGCCGGATGCTTACATGGTATTTAAAATCATCATCTTCCTCGGTGTCATCCTTGCACTGACCATTGGTGCGCACCTGCTTTTATACAAGGGCCTCATCCGCCTTTTTGTGATTTCCAGCCCCGGACTCAAAGCCTCTCTGTTTATCATCCTGTTACTGCTATCGCTGAGCTTTATGGCCTCCTTTTTTCTGCTTCGGTGGCAGGAAAATTTGTTAACCGTAGGTTTTTATATGTTCTCGGCCACCTGGATGGGTCTTTTCTTAAACCTGTTGCTGGCTGTACTGCTGAGCTGGACTATTATTGCAGCCATCTGGATTACCGGCAGCTACCCCAACACTAAAATCATAGCAACCGTCTGTCTCCTGCTGGCGGTTATAATTTCAACCTACGGTGTGTGGAACGCCTATCATCCCCGCATAAAGAAATTGGAAGTAGGGTTTGAAAATCTGCCTGCCCAATGGGAAAACAAAGTGATCGTACATCTATCCGACATCCATTTGGGGCATTTTTATGGAGAGAACTTTTTGGAAAGCCTGGTTAAAAAAGTAACCGTCCTTGATCCGGAGCTGATTTTTATCACCGGTGATTTGTTTGACGGCATGGCATCTGATATTTCGCATTTCGCTGACGGGTTGAACCAGCTCAAAGCCAAAAAGGGAGTTTATTTCATTACCGGCAACCATGAAACCTATATTGGAATTAACCGGGCGTTGGATGTTTTAAAGCAAACCAAAATCAAAATCTTACAAAATGAGGCCATCGAAATCGATGGCCTGGGAGTTATTGGCATCACCTACCCGGGAGTAAGGCAAACCGAAAACATCCGGGGATTGGAAAAATGGCAGCGCCCTCCCAATGACACCAAACCCTTAATTTTGCTTTTTCATACTCCAACCAACATCAGCCCGAAGGGCGGAGATGGCTTTCAGCAGCATTTCGCCACTTATTGGGTGCCCGACACCACGTTTTCCCTGGCCAAAAAACTGGGGGTTGATTTGCAGCTGTCCGGCCACACCCACGCCGGCCAGATCTTTCCTTGCGGATATCTCACCAACCTCATTTATAAAGGCTACGACTACGGTCTGAAGCGTATCGGCAATTTTTCAATCTACACCACCAGCGGTGTGGGCACCTGGGGTCCTCCCATGCGGACAGGGAGTTTGCCTGAGGTTGTCTTGATTAAAATGAAAGCACTATAAAATAATCTGGTAACCTGGTAAATAGAGGCCTAAAGGAGGTATATTATGAGTCTCTATCGCACCGTTTCACCGGCAGAGGCCACCGGCAAGGTCAAGGAAGTTTATGATGATATTATGGGACCAAAAAAATTGATTCCATTCCCAATTTCTGTCAGGCCTTATCCAACAATCCGGACCATCTCGAAGCCACCTGGCAAAAGTTAAAAACCGTGATGAAACCCGGCAAGCTCGATCCGCTGACCAAGGAAATCATCGCCCTGGCGGTGTCCATTGCCAACAACTGCACTTACTGAATTAACTCCCACAGTGCCGCCGTGAAGCGGCTCGGACTGGACAATGAAGCCATCGCAGAGCTTATCGCCGTGGTGGATGTATTTAGCGGCACCAACAGCCTGGCCAATGCGTATCAGGTGGAGGCAGATGTGATACCGGACCCGGATTAACATCAGATGACAGAGGGCAGATAACGGAAAGGTTGAGTATTTGAAGCTTGTTTTCCTACTCGTCGTCGTCCTCGTGCTCGTTCTCGTAATCGTAAAACGGCGTTTTGAAGCACGAAAAGAAGCGGATCGAGGACGAGCACGAGCACGAGGATGAAATCATTTCAGTATTATTTTTGAGGCGCTGGCTTTTGACTTAGATCAATGCTATCGATCGCTTTTAGGTTTAGTAATAGGACAGACTAGAAAATAAACTAACCTGCCATGGGAGACAAGAAATGAAACATATTAACCTTTACGAAGAAAACGATTTTGCCGAGAAAGCATTTAAGAAATTGCTGGTGCATGATTCACCGTATTTTAAAATTATAAATTTCAACTTTAAGGCCGGCCAGGAACTTCCCGTCCACAGCCATGATATCGAAGGGCAGCTAAGTCTGGTCATTCTTGAGGGTGAAGGTGAGTTTCTGGGAAAAGACAATGCCGCAATCCCGGCCAAAACCGGGGACATCGTGATCAGTGAAATCGCCGAGCCCCACGGCCTGCGCGCCAAAACCGACCTGCGGTTGTTGGTGACCATCGCTCCCCCCATATAGGTTTCCATCTGATCCGCCTCCGGCGGATCAGATAGGAAACTTAATCAGCGGGAAATGTTAAACTTGCATTTAAAGCATTAGATTTTGATTGTGGGCAAGGCGTGATTCGATTCAAAAGCGGAGCGTACACGTCAGTACGTGAGCATTTTGAATCCGATCACAACGCAGTCCACGGTTAAAAGATGATGCTTTAAATGCAAGTTTAGACGTTTTTTTCTATTATGGGGATTAGTAGTTTTTGCGAGGGAACCAGTGAACTAAAGTCCACGCCGGCATTGTATCTTTTTATCAGCCACAGCGGCACTTCAAATTCCTGGCGGGACAGGGTCCAGATATTGTCGCCCCGTTTGATGGAATAGGTGAGTACTTTTTCAACTCGATAGGAAGCAAAAAAGTCTTCCGCTAACTCCTGGTGGTATTCAAATCTTTTTTCTACAAATTCTTCCCGGGTGACCCGGTGCAGCGGTATCTTGATTTTCTGGCTAAGTTGCAGCGCTCGTCCGTAAGGAAATCCATTAAGGCGCCGGATTTCCCTGGCCGGAACATTCAGCCAGTCGGCAAAGTGCCCGAGGGTCTCTTCGACCTCCACCCGTATGATACCCACCTCTTTTCCATTCTTATCCCAGGTCTTTTTGACGGCCAGATTGGCCAGGACAACTTCAGGATTATTCTGCGGCTTGTTAGTGGCTGGTGTTACCGGCCGGGCCTCCAACTCCTGCAGGGGTTCCGGTTCGGATTTTCCTTCCGATGCAGCCGACGGTTGGGCTTCCGCAACCGCTGCTAGCTTCATTTCCTTGGATTGCTGATCCTCTGCAAGCCGGGCGATGGCCTGGTCGTCCGCTTTATTTACGGGCACATATGGTGCTGCCTCGGACCCTCTGGTTCCTTCAGCATCATCGGATACGAGGTCGGCGATTTCAACCGGCGGTTGGGCACGCTCTTCACGGGCAGGCAGATACTCAACCATGGGATAGTCCACAAACAGGTTGTTGACCGGTGGACCTTCGGGAGATTCTTCGGGCGTCTCTTGCCTGGTTATCTCAGGAGATGTGTCGGCGGCCGGCACCAGCGGATGTTTGGCTTCAATCACCCGTGTGTTCTGGGCGCTCCTCCCAGGGGACTGCGTGGCTGCTTGGCTGGCGAGCACCAGACGCGTCTCAGGATTTTCCCGGTTTGTAACCACTGTCTCAGTCTGTATGGACGACGACGCCACTGTTTCCTTTGCTAGAAGCTGTGTCCTGGTTTGGTGTTTGGCAACCAGGATGGGTTGCTCATCCGGCAGCGGAATTCTTAAGTTCTGGTTCACATAGATGGTGGCCCGGGAGTTTAAATCATTGGCTGCAATCAAATCCGCCAGTTTAACGCCATGGATCCTGGCAATATCCCCGGCGGTATCGCCCCGTTGGACCATGTAAATGCTGCTTTTTTTCTGATGGTGCTTGTAGAATTTGTCTTCAAGCTTAGCTATCAGGATTCCCCAATCTTCATCATTACGGTGAGGCAGCCTTAAGCGGTAGCCTTTGGGCACATATTTCTGGCCGCGGAAAACCGGATGCCGCAGAGCCGGATTCAGCTCGCGCAGTTCGGCGATTTCCAGGTTCAAGTGGCGCGCCATCTGGGGCAGCGAAACATAACCTGTCAGCACCACCTCCCGGCTTTTAACAGGGCTGTCCAGTTCGAGGTTACCAAAATATTGATGGCGGTTTTTGGCTGCCTCCCGGGCCGCCAGAAACTCGGAATAAAAGTTGCGGGAGGCAAACTTAAAAATTCGGCTGTGGTATTCCGTAAAGATCCGCTCATAGCTGCCCTTTTTCCGCTGGGCCCGCAACATACCGGTGACGCCGTGATTGTAAGCGGTAAGGGCCAGGGGCCAATTATGCAATTTCCGATAATTGTGGCGCAGCAATTTAGCGGCGGCGTGGGAAGAAATAATCGGGTCGCGCCGCTCATCAATGGTATAGCCGACTTTCATATAGTGTTTGCCGGTTGAACGGGTGAATTGCCACATGCCGGCAGCACCAAATTTGCTGTAAGCTTTTGGATTAAATGAAGATTCAACATGGGGCAAATAGGCCAGATCCTCCGGTAAGCCTTGACTGCGAAATATTCTTTTGATTTCATCAATATAGGCCCCGGAACGAATGAGGCCGGCGCGGAAACGATCTTTTTGACCCGTTTGGCAGCGAATATTTCGCATGGCCGCCCGAAATTCAGCCGGTTTAGTATCAGGACCAAAGATCTCGGCCACCTGCTGCTCCACCGGTCCGGCGGGTGCTTCCCCACGCATCAGTTTTGCCAGAATGGCCTTGTATTTCTTTTTGGCTTTTTTGATTCGGTTTTTATTGGTTTTTCGACCGCCAAAATGGTCGGGATCCACCAGTTCAATGACACCGTATATAAGGTCAAGCATACGGCTATCATGGATGACGCCATGATTGGATGAGTATTCGGTATAAATTTTGGTCCAAAAGGAAACATTCGGTTGAATTACCGAGGGCACAGGAAAGGTATCGGATTCCGCCCGGACATCTGAATAAAAGACGATGGCGGTAAAAAATGCAGACAGGATAACAATCGGAAAAAATTTTCTGGAATTAGATTTCATAGCCAACCCGGATTAATCATTAATTTGTTACAACGCATTGAACATGGAGTTTATCTGGATTAAATAAAGCAAAAACTAAGCCAGAATCCGACGAATAATCGTTAACTTAATGATTCTAATTGGTTGAGCTTATCCTACAGTTTTTCACCTCCTTATAATTCTCTAAAAACTGTCAAATTTTGGCAATTTTCAGGAAAATTTTGGGCAATCCGGATACTTGTCTCTGGCCACTCGTTTCTAGTTTCTGGTTTCCCGTCAGTGGTCACTGGCTGCTGGTAGAACTTGATTCTCGATACTCGATATTCGATATTCGATGCTCGATGATATTCTGACTGGTCCACAAATGCAGAGCATCGAGTATCGTGCATCAAGCACTGCTTTGCGACATGGGAATTAGCAAAATTTTGCCAAGTAGCTGCATCATTTTATCATCTTTTTTCAAACACCTGTCTTTAACCGCAAACAACACTTTGGCGGCAGCCGTCTCACCCCAGAACCAGTCGTCCAATTCCTCGGCAGTCGGTGAGGTGCCCCCCG
>Ga0316190_10003503_pt1 | contig 11392 bp, 10 predicted proteins | sample Eddworburrow2_MG_FD_204929 | JGI IMG/M metagenome (GOLD analysis project Ga0316190, IMG submission 204929) | Coastal sediment microbial communities from Maine, United States - Eddy worm burrow 2 | ecosystem: Environmental > Aquatic > Marine > Coastal > Sediment | place: USA: Maine | collected... | reverse complement strand
TTTTTCTTTCGGCGGTACCGGGACGACAGACGGTCTCTTTAATACGCCGATTGCGATCACCATTAATGATGCAACGAGCGAGGTTGTGGTTTCAGACCTGGCAATAGTGCAGAAATATAATTCAGGCTGGAAGGATACGGTCCGTATTCAAGTGTTCAATCTACTGGATGGCGTATTTAAACGTCTATTTTATACCTACGGTCCAGGGGATTCCCATGTTCGTCCCTTGGGGCTGGCAGTGGATGGCACAGCTGCCGATAGCAACCGGATCTACGTCTCTGATGCATACCAAAACATGGTTCTGGTATATGACAATATCGGCACCTACCTCGGTTATATCCATGATGCAACACGGGCGCTAAGGAATCCTGTCGGTGTCGCTTATGCGCCGAGCACGAAACGAATGTTTGTGGCTTCGCTTAATACCCTAAGCATCGAAACTTATGCAATCGATACCAGCTTCCCGGATATTGAGCTTTCTCCCGCTTCCTATGATTTTGGTGGTGTGGATGTGGGCGCCGTTTCTGGCAACCAAACCTTCGTTGTCTCTAATGTGGGGGCCGCGTCACTCTCGATAGGTGTTGTCGAATTAGGTGGGGCCTTTCCTCAGGATTTTCTGATCCAAGAGGATGATTGCAGCAATACGAACTTGGCTTCTGCTGCGGAGTGTACGGTTAAAGTCAGGTTTGGTCCTAAAGATGGAGGGGTTAGAGGTGCCAGCCTTGATATCCCTTCTAACGACATATATGCGCCGGTAATGAGTTCTGTGGTGGGTGGTCAGGGTCTGCAGGACGAATATACCCTTTCTGTGAATAAAGGCGGCACTGTTGGTGGAACGGTCCAGGGTTCAGGGATTGATTGCGGAGATGTTTGTGAGAAAGCTTTTCGGGTGGGCAGTGCAGTGACCTTAACTGCGGTGCCTAGAGCTGGGGCTGTTTTTGAAGGTTGGTCCGGTGGCGGTTGTAGCGGTACTGGTGATTGTGTTGTCACCCTGGATTCGCCTGTGGTGGTTAGCGCTAATTTCGCCGCCGAGCCTGTCCCTCATCATACAATTGTGGCTTCTGCAGGTGCTGGGGGAAGCATAACGATTGCTGGATCATTAACCGTTTCTGAAGGAATGGATCTTACTTATTGGGTTGCCCCATATGAGGGATACATAATTGCCGATGTGCTGGTTGATGGCGCTTCTGTCGGGGATATCGATTGGTATGATTTTTTAAATATTACTGCGGATCATACTATCGAGGCCCGATTTGAGTTGAAAGACTTAGTGTCGTCCCTCTCATTTATGGAGCTTGGGGAGGTTATGGTTGATCACAATTGGAAACGCATAACCTTTAGTAAGGCTTTTGTGGACCCGATAGTGGTCGCCAAACCGGCCAGCTATAATGATGTTGATCCTGGTGTGGTGCGCATGCGTAATGTGGATGCTACAGGCTTCGATGTTCGTGTCCAGGAGTGGGGGTATCAGGATGGTCAGCATGGAGATGAGTCTGTAAGTTACATGGTCATGGAAAAAGGCCGCTATGCATTGCCAAGCGGTGCCTTAATTGAAGCAGATCGATTTGAGACCAGTAATGTATCAACCTTCGGTGGGACTGCGTTTAATGGGGCTTTTAATGAAGCGCCAGTAGTAGCTGCCTCGGTGATGACTGCCAATGAAGATGATGCTGTCGTCGGTAGACTGAAAAATATTACTGTAAGTGGTTTCGAATATCGCATGCAGGAGCAGGAGGCGAATGACGAGTTGCATGCGGTTGAGACGATTGGATACATCGCCTGGGAACCCTCTACCGGTACGATTGATGGAATGGTCTATGAGGTTGGAAAGACTGCCGATGTTGCCAGCCATGCATTTACAACGCTGAATTTTGGTGTATCGCATCTGACGGTGCCGGTGTTTATCGCAGATATGCAGACAGAGAATGAGGCTGATACGTCAAATCTGAGGAGACGTAATAGAGGTCTATATAGTGTAGATATCCAGGTAGGTGAAGAACAGTCTGCCGATGCTGAGGTTGCACATACAGCAGAGTCGGTTGGCTATCTGCTGCTTTCTGGCAATTTCCTTTCCCCCAGCGCCGATTCTGATGGGGATGGAATTTCGAATGGTTATGAATATCAATATGGTTTTCTGGATCCGCTTAATCCCCTAGATGCAGCGCTCGATCAGGATGGCGACAGGATAAGTAATCTAGAGGAATATTTGCATGGGACGGTGCTAGATGGCGATTTTGATACGGATGGAGATGGCTTGAGTGATCAGTATGAGCTTGACAATGGCCTGGATCCATTAGATAGCAGTGATTGTCCGGAGTGGGTTTGTAGTCGAAGCCATCGCGGCTGGCGCTATGCCATTCCATAAGTTGAGGTTGAGCGTGTAATCAGTTCACGATAGAGAAAAGGAGAGATGGTGATGAGACGATTTATTTTGCTAATAAGTTTGTTGGTTGGGTTTGTGGTGCCCTATGCTCATGCGGCTACAGGTGTTGTGACGGGAAAAGCGGTTCGCACACTCGTTGCGGGCGATGGCCGATGGGGCGGTTGCATGGTGAGCCTGGATGTTGACATTAACACGGTTTTGCCGAATTGCGCCAAAAAATGGGTTACCTTGAGCTGTACGGGGGATTTTACAACCAAGGACGCGGCCAACCGCATGTTTGATTCAGCCATGATGGGAAAGGCGTTAGGTAAATCTATAAGGATATTTGTGGATGATACAAAGAAGCATAATGGCTACTGTTATGCATGGCGTGTGGATGTGTTATAAGGACTGGTGAGAGTATAATTTTATGCCCAAAAATCATTACATTAAATGGGGGCTGTTAGTCCTTGTTGTCAGTGGTGTGGGCTATTATGCTTCGGCTTTGAAGCTTGATGGTGGAAAATCAGGAGAGGTTGCGTTAGGGGTATCTGAAAGCCCAGTGGTGACTGGCCAACAGATGCAGCATCCTAGGAACCAGAATGAATCTCTCCGAGATGAAGGGCGGGTGTTGGAGGCGGCAGCTGTACATCGTGGAGAATCGGAAGCGCCTGTGATGCAACACGCTGCGCCACAAGATCAGTTGGCGGCGCAGCTAAAGCCGACAGAAGAAAATCCATTGCCTAATGAAGTTAGTTTTCTACCAGGTATGCCTTCAGAAGATATCTTTATCAGCGCCGACGAGTCGGATGGGTTGACGGAAAGTATTAATGATGAGCAAATTAACCTTGGGGAACCACTAGACCCGGATGCGGCAGTTTCGTGGCAGTTGTCGGCAGCAGATGATGCGTCTGTCACAGAGATAGGTGAATCATTGGATCCTGAAGGGAATGCATGGATGTTCGAAGTGTCTGCGGTGAATGTGGCGGGTGAGCATATAGGTTCATTTTTGGACCCTGACAACAAAGAGGCAATTACTAATGCCCAAGCACCTGCGGAAGAGGTGATTAATATAGGCGAGCATATTGATCTTGACTTGCCGCATTAGCAAAAAAACAGACTGCTCATCTATTGAGTTGATTTGACGTAGCCCGCATGTGCGCTCACCAGGATGATGTCGAGCGCCTAATAGCGAATTGTTGATGGAATGCGTGGCGAGAGCAAAGGCGTTATTTTGCACAAATCATAACAAGGCAGATCAAGTCGTTTGTCATGCATTTCTCGTTATTGGTGTTTACACACCGTGCAGTTCGGATCGGTCTTGAGATTCAAGCTGCGCCATTGCATATGCAGCGCATCCAGTATCAGCAGTTTTCCTACCAGCGGGGTTCCTGCTCCGGTAAGTACCTTGATGGCCTCAGTGGCCTGAATGCTGCCGATAATGCCAACTACCGGGGCCAGTACCCCGTTCTCAGAGCAGGTCTGCTCAACTTCTACGCCTTCGCCGTATAGGCAGCGATAACAGGGGTCTCCAGGCTTTCCGGTAAAGACGGATACCTGTCCCTCCATGCGGATGGCTGCACCGGACACCAGAGGAGTCTGAGTGGCTACGCATGCCTCGTTGAGTGCAAAGCGGGTGGGGAAGTTGTCGCTGGCATCGATGACCACATCTGCCTTTGTCACCTCTTCCAGCAGCTCATTTTCATCCAGTTGGTGGTCGATGCAGTGGATTTGGCATTCCGGATTCAGTCCAACTAGGGTATCCCGTGCGGAGTCGACCTTGGTGCGGCCGATGCGATCTGAAGCGTGGATGATCTGGCGTTGAAGATTGGAGAGTTCAACCTGATCAAAGTCCACTAATACCAGTTCGCCAACGCCGGCAGCAGCAAGGTACATGGCGACCGGTGAACCCAGCCCGCCGAGTCCGATGATCAGTGCGCGGGATTCCACCAGCCTCTCCTGTCCCTCATACCCGATTTCGGGGAGCATGATCTGGCGGCTGAAGCGAAGTAGTTGTTCGTCATCCATAGTGTGAATATGTCTGTATGGGGTTGGATAGTTTGGAATAGCAATATGCGCTATTAGTGCAGGGCACTTTTTACCATCCTTGTGGGCGGGTTGTCAGCCTTAGTTTGAACTACAGGTATTTTCGCCAATGCTCCGGGCGGGGGTCCCGGCAGTCATGGTTGAGTCTCGTGTATCGGTTGACGAAGAGCTTGCGGGTGCATTTGCAGTTGTCTTGGCCGCAACCATTATTGGCACGCTGGGTCTCTTCCGTATAGTAGTAGAGGGCACGTTTGATGCGGTACATGAGACGGGAGCTAAGGTGGAAGCCCTCATCGATCAGTGCACTTTCAATCTGTTCCAGGGAGATCTGGAGGACGTTGTAGCTCAATTGCAGTAGTTGTGGTGAGAGGGGGCGGACATCCAGCATGCCCTCAACATCGGACAACAGCAGGGCGGCTGTGTGCGCCTGTTTTGGATCAGGATGCAGCTCAGCAAATGCGATTTCGCGATATTTGACCAGATCTGTTTCTTCGCTAGTCATAGGGCTTAATGCTAATCCTAATCGAGAAATATGCAAGGGAATGGCTATATCGATGAGTGATTGTTACCTTGTGATATTGCTATGCTTGGCCATGCTGCTGGGTGTTGTGGGTAAGGCTGTGCTGGCGTATATCTACTTGATTAAACAGTATTTAATCGGCCTATGCTGAGGCGTTCGAGGCCGGCCAGGTCTATGTGTGTAACGACATTGTCATAGCCATTTTCCTCAAGCAAACTGCGTACTTTCATTCCCTGATCAAAACCATGCTCTAATATTAGCCAGCCCTTATTTTTTAGGTGTTGGTGTGCAGTGCTGATGATATGACGGATGGCGTCCAGGCCGTCAGCGCCTGAGGCTAGGGCATGCTGAGGCTCCCGAAGCAGATCTCCGCGGCCCAGGTGGGGGTCGCCGCTGGGTATGTAGGGTGGGTTGCTGAGGATGATATCGAAAGACATATCCGGTGTAAGCGCGGCATACCACTCCCCCTGTCGGCATGAAATATGGGTTAATCCCAGGCGTCGGAAGTTGGTCTGGGCAATGGCAAGGGTCGCAGCGGAACAATCGGTGGCAACAATATGGCAATTTGGGCGCTCACTGGCGATAGCGGCGGCAATGGCGCCACTGCCGGTGCCCAGGTCTGCAATATGGAAAGGCTGGTCTTCGGGAATCAGCTCCAGGGTCTTTTCAACCAGCAGTTCGGTCTCGGGGCGGGGTATCAGGGTGTCTGGGGTGACCTGCAGCTGCAGGGACCAGAACTCCCTGTGTCCAAGGATGTAGGCGATCGGCTCCCCATTGAGGCGGCGTGTGAGTAGGGCCTGGAATGCGCTGTTTTCTTCTGGTGTGAGCTCCTTGTCTGGCCAGGCGTGGAGGTGGCTGCGTGGCTTGTCCAGTGCTGAGGCGAGCAGTATTTCCGCTTCCAGGTCCGGCGCGCTGTCTGGCAAGGCGGCCAGTTGGCAGGCGGCTGTCTGCAGGGTATGGCGGATGTTGGTCAATGCTCGTTTTCGGCCATGGCGGCAAGCTCTTCCGCCTGGTGCTCCTGGGTCAGGGGATCGATTATCTGCTCCATTCCCCCCTCCATGATTTCATCCAGCTTGTAGAGGGTCAGGTTGATGCGGTGGTCGGTGACCCGGTTCTGGGGGTAATTGTAGGTTCTGATGCGCTCGGAGCGGTCGCCGCTTCCGACCTGTAGCTTGCGTGACTGGGCCTGCTCGCTGGCCTGTTTTTCCTGTGCGCTTGAGAGCAGCTTGGCCTGCAGCAGGGACATGGCCTTGGCCTTGTTCTTGTGTTGGGAGCGCTCATCCTGACACTCCACCACGATGCCGCTGGGCAGGTGGGTAATGCGTACGGCGGAATCGGTCTTGTTGACGTGCTGGCCGCCGGCGCCGGAGGCGCGATAGGTGTCGATGCGCAGGTCGTTGCTGTTGATGTCCACATCGTCGATCCCCTCCGCTTCCGGCAGGATGGCGACAGTACAGGCCGAGGTGTGGATACGTCCCTGTGATTCGGTCTCGGGTACGCGCTGAACCCGATGGGTGCCGGACTCAAATTTGAGTCGTGAATAGACGTTGCGGCCGCTGATGCGACACGCAATCTCTTTGTAGCCACCCTGTTCCCCCAGGCTCTCGCTAATGGTCTCCGTGCTCCAGCCTTGGGTCTCTGCATAGCGCAGGTACATGCGCAGTAGGTCGCTGGAAAACAGGGCTGCCTCGGCGCCACCGGTGCCGGCGCGGATTTCGAGGAAGATGTTGCGTTCGTCGTTAGGGTCGGCAGGGAGCAAGAGCCGTTGTAGTTCAGGCTCCAGTGCGGCCTGGCGCTCTTCCGCCTCCTTCAGCTCCTCTTTTGCCAGATCAGCCATTTCCGGGTCATTCATCATCTCCCGGGCATCGGCTATCTCACTCTCGACCTTCTGAAACCTGCTGTAGCAGTTGACCACGGATTCGAGCTGAGCGTACTCCTGGCCCAGGCTGCGAAATTGGTTTTGATCCCCTTGGACCTCAGGATCCGCAAGGAGCGCGGTGATCTCTTCAAAGCGCTCTGAAATCTGCGCCAGTTTACTGCGAATGGAAGGCTGCATTAGTTGCCGGATTTGGGTGTGTTGATCTGGAACAGGGCGTTTGCCGCGTCCAGGAGTTCCCACTGGCCGTCGAAACCGGCCTGGCGGATTTTTGTGCTGGGGGTATGCAAGAGCTTGTTGGTAAGGGTGTGGGCAAGGAAGCGCAGGGCCTCCTCTGGCGATTTTCCGCTTTCCATTAGCTTTATGGCGCGCTCGAGGACCTCATCCCGGGTGACCTCGGCCTGTTGGCGGTAGCCGCGGATCATGTCCACGGCATCCAGGGACTGTACCCAGCCCATGAACTCATCCACGTGCAGGTCGATGATCTCAATGGCCTGATCCGCCGCCTCCTGGCGGGAGCGCAGGTTTTCCTGGATCACCTCATCCAGGTCATCTACGGTGTAGAGATAGACGTCATCCAGCTCGCCGACCTCCGCCTCAATATCCCTGGGGACTGCGATATCCACCATGAACATGGGCTGGTGCTTGCGCTTTTTCAGGGCGCTTTCCACCGAGCCCTTGCCTAGAACCGGCAGTGGACTGGCGGTAGAGGAGATGACGATATCCGCCTCTGCCAAGTGGGCGGGGATTTCGGTCAGTGCGATGGCGTAGGCGTCGAACTGGCTGGCCAGGGTGTGGGCGCGCTCCACGGTGCGGTTGGCGACAATCATGCGCCCAATGCCATGTTGATTCAGGTGGCGGGCTGCCAGTTCCACGGTCTCGCCGGCACCGATAAGCAGGGCGGTCTGGCTGGAGAGGTCACTGAAAATCTGTCGTGCCAGACTGACAGCGGCAAAGGCCACGGATACCGGGCTGCTGCCGATGGCGGTATCGGTGCGTACCTGCTTGGCGACGGAGAAGGTGTGTTGAAACAGCCGGCCAAGCAGTTTGCGTGTGGCGGCTGCCTGGTTGGCGGTTTGGTAGGCCGCTTTGACCTGCCCCAGGATCTGGGGCTCGCCCAGCACCATGGAGTCAAGCCCGCTGGCGACGCTGAGCAGATGTTTTACCGCATCCTTCCCCTCATGGCAGTAGAGGTAGGGGGAGATGGTCTCAAGCTCCAGGCCGTGAAAGCTGGCGAGCCAGTTGCGAATATTGTCAGTTTCATCCGAATTCAGTGCGCAGTAGAGCTCGGTGCGGTTGCAGGTCGAGAGGATGGCCGCCTCTTCTACCTCGGGTTGCTCCAGGGCACTGCGCAGGGCCGCCACGATGATATCCGGGCCAAATGTGAGGCGTTCGCGGATGTCCACCGGAGCGGTTTTGTGGTTGAGGCCAAGGGCAAGTAGTGACATATATAACAAACTAGACCAGACGAAAGGTGAAATTTTGAGTTATCAAGGAGTTAAATTCAAGGGTTTGCGGCCGTTAGTTTATAAAGGGTCTGAGTGAATGTCTGCAATTAGACCAAAGAAATTTCCAGGAGTTTGGCTATTTAGCCCATACTGCGGCTGGTTTATGATCAGGGAGACAGGTAGGATTTCGATTCTTATCTGATATCTGGGTTGAGGGGATTCAAGGTTTTAATGCTGCTACGACTGTCTATATTACTCCCGCTGTTGCTACTAGTCGGCTGTGCCGATGTGCTGCACAGGCCCGATGTGGCGCCTGACAGCCCGGCCGCGGTCGAGAAAAAACCCGTTGTCCTGCCCTATCAGCCGTCACCGGTGGTTTTGGATGGAGGATTGACGGAGGAGTTGGTCTACGCCACGTTGGCGGCAGAGGTTGCCGTGCAGCGGGGGGATCTGCATGCAGCATATCTCCATTACCTGGAGACGGCCCGGGCTTCCGGGGATGCCTATGGGGCTGAGCAGGCAGTCCGTATCAGTATTTACCTGAAGGACCTAAAAGGCGCCATTGCGGCAGTAGAGGAGTGGGTGCGGCTTTCCCCAAACCATCTCCCCGGCCGCACCCTGGCCGTGATGCTGTATGCCCAGGACAAGCGGCAGGACCTGGCCTTTGAGCAGCTCCAGGCGGTGGTCAAGATCAGCGAGGCCCAGGGTGAAGACGGCTTTATGCGGGCAGTGGCGGCGGTGAGCCAGGCCGAAAACCACGGCCTGGGGCTGGTGTTGATCAGGCGCCTTGTTGCTGAATACGGTACGGATCATAGGGCTCGGTATGCGCTGGTCCTGGCGGCTGTTGGGGCAGGGGAGTATGAAGAGGCCGAGGTGGAGGCGCGCCGCCTGCTTGATTCCTATCCGGATCGCTCAAAGCTGCAGGCGTTGCTTTCAAGCATCCTGCATAGCCGGGGGGATGACAAAGGGGCTATCCAGATGCTGGAGTCGGCACTGGAGGAGAGCCCCGAGAGCAGAACCCTATTGACCGCGTATGCCCGGCTGCTGATGGAGGTCGATGAGCTGGGCTCGGCCTATGAACAGTTTCAGAGGATAGAGCGCCTGGCAGAGGGGGATGGCGACGTACTTTATACCCTAGGCATTCTCGCCCTGGAGTTGGAGCACTGGGGTGACGGGCGAAATTATCTGCAAAAGGCGATCACCTCAGGCAAGCGTGTGGATGAGGCCACCTACTATATCGGATATAGCTATGAACTGGAGGGTGACATAGACGAGGCCCTCGAGTGGTATGGGCAGGTAAATAATGGTGAACAGCGTATTGAAGCACGCATTCGATCGGCTACCATTATGGCCCGCGAGGGGGATATGGAGGGCGCGCGGGAATTACTGCGTAAATTACGCCAGCTGATGCCCCATCGTGCCGTGGATATATACATGGCCGAGGGGGCGATCCTGCGCGGCCGGGAGATGCATGAGCAGGAGATGGCGCTGTATAACCAGGCGCTGCAGGAGTTTCCGGATAATGCCGAACTGCTCTATGCGCGTGCATTAAATGCAGCCGTCATGGGGCAGATAGACATGTTGGAAGCGGATCTGCTGGAGATCCTGATGCAAAACCCCAGTCATGCGGATGCCATGAATGCCTTGGGCTACACCCTGGCAGATCAGACAGACCGTCTGCAAGAGGCCCTGGGCTACATCCAGCAGGCCCTGGTGCTTAAGCCGGATGCGCCAGCCATTCTGGACAGCATGGGTTGGGTGCAGTACCGGCTGGGCAACTATGAAGAATCCCTGCGCTATCTGCAGCGTGCCATGGAACTGATGCCGGATGCGGAGATCGCTGCCCACCTGGGCGAGGTGTTATGGGTGGCCGGTGAAGAGGAAGAGGCGCGTAGGGTTTGGCAGGAGGCACTGGATCGGAATCCGCACAGTAAACCGCTGCAGAAAACAATTGAGCGTTTTGGGCAGTAGGGTAGAAAGGGTTGGTACAATAGTTTCAGGTTTTCCCCTTGGTGGGTCATTGATGTCTTCTTCCCGAATTTTTCAGCTTCCCTGTATGCGGCTCTCAACCCTCTTCTATGGATAAGGTCTGGCCAGCACCCGCCAAACTTAATCTGATGCTGCGGGTCGTGGGGCGTCGGGAGGATGGCTATCATCTGCTACAGACCGTCTTTCAGTTTCTGGATGTGGCGGATCGTTTGCAGTTTCATGTGCGCCCTGATGGTCAGGTTCGGCGCATTTCCCCGTTGTCAGGGGTCCCTGAGGAGCAGGATCTGGTGGTGCGGGCGGCGCGACTGCTGCAGCAGGAAAGTGGCGTGACCTTGGGGGCGGATATCCATTTGGAGAAGCAGCTTCCCATGGGCGGGGGGCTGGGCGGTGGCAGTTCCGATGCGGCGACCACCCTGGTTGCGCTGAATCAGTTATGGAATCTCGGCTTTGATGAGGACCGTTTGGCTGCCCTTGGGCTTGGCCTGGGAGCGGATGTGCCGGTCTTTGTCAGGGGGTATGCGGCATGGGCGGAAGGGGTCGGTGAAGAGCTTGTGCCCATCGATGTTCCAGAGCCCTGGTACCTGGTGATTGTGCCGCCCTGCCATGTTTCAACGGTCGATGTCTTTACCGATCCGGAATTGACACGGGATTCCCCCCGCATCACAATACCCGACTTTCTCGCCGGCAGGTCGGAAAATGACTGCATGGCAGTGGTTTCCCGCCGCTATCCTGAAGTGGCTGAGGCCATGGAGTGGTTAAGCCAGTATGCCGAGCCCAGGCTGACCGGAACCGGCGCCTGCGTGTTTGCGGCATTTGAGGACGAGACTTCTGCTCGCCAAGTATGGCATCAGCTGCCGGGCCATTTCCAGGGGCTGGTGGCGCGGGGCTTGAATCGCTCGCCATTACTGGGCGCCGTTGCGGAATAAGGCTTAGTGCGCAGCGGTAAGATGTAGGTTTTTTTGGGGCGTCGCCAAGAGGCTAGGCACCAGGTTTTGATCCTGGCATACGCTGGTTCGAATCCAGCCGCCCCAGCCATATTTACCCAGTAACCATCTATTGAGTGGTTAGCTGAACGCTAGGGAGTGAAGGGGCCGGCTATGGCCATCCCTGTCATTTCCAGAGAGCTTTTTCCTATCTATTGGGGGAGCATT
>Ga0316190_10003502_pt1 | contig 11393 bp, 8 predicted proteins | sample Eddworburrow2_MG_FD_204929 | JGI IMG/M metagenome (GOLD analysis project Ga0316190, IMG submission 204929) | Coastal sediment microbial communities from Maine, United States - Eddy worm burrow 2 | ecosystem: Environmental > Aquatic > Marine > Coastal > Sediment | place: USA: Maine | collected... | reverse complement strand
TTGAGTTGCATTTATTTATTTATTAAGTCAATCAAAGCTATTACAACTTTTTGAAAGGATCTAAAATCAATTAAAAGTCTATTTTTATTCGGCAAATTTATAACCTAACCCATACATAGTTTTTAAGTAATCCGGGGCCCCTAACTTTTTAATTTTTTTTCTAAGATTACCCATATGGGTATAAATGAAATCATAGCTATCAGACATTTCAATATCATCTCCCCATAAATGCTCAGCAATAGATTCTTTTGTAAGCACTTTATTTTTATTGGTAATAAAGTATAATAATAAATTATATTCTTTTTTGGTTAATATTATAGGTTTATCATTAACAGTAACCGATTTTGAGCTGGGATTGATTTGAATTTCATTAAACGTAATAATTTCACTACCATCGAATTTTTGTCTACGAATTAGCGAATTAACTCTTGAATTGAGTTCTGCTAAATGAAAAGGTTTCGTGATATAATCATCTGCTCCCAAATCAAGTCCGGTAAGCTTATCATCTAAAGAATTTTTAGCTGAGACTATTAAAACACCTGTAGTTGGTGACTTTTCCTTTATTAATTTTAAGAGATCTATTCCACTACCATCCGGTAAAGTGATGTCCAATAAAATAATATCATAATTAAAACTAATTAATTTATCTTCCGCTTCAAAAAAAGTAGCCGCCTTTTCACAGATAAAATCTTCATTTTTTAGATAACTAGCCATGCTGTCTAATAATTCAATCTCATCTTCTACTATTAGAATTTTCATTTATTATGATTTACTATTGTAATGTAAAGCTATTTTATAATATGTAAAAGAAAATAGCTTAATACTAATTTTATATTCTACTTTTTTCGTAAAATAGCTTTATCCGAAAACTTCTTTACCGTAATTTCAGGATCGTTATAAATATAAACTTCGGCAGAATTTGTTAGTGATATTATAATTGAATTATTAGCATTGATATGGATATCTGAAGTGTCAGAAGCATTTACGGTTACATCATCACATTCTAACATACTAGCTTTTAAATTACTTTTATTTTCAGCGTTTACCACCAAATCTACACTATTCCCTACTAACTCGGTCGTTGAGTTTCCTTGACACAAAATTTCAATATTTTCAGCTTCTATATTTATTTTCGCCTTGCCATTTTTATTAGAATTTATAACTGCTTTATTAGCATTTACTGTTAAATTAACATTAGCACTTTCATTATTGTTTAAAGAAAATCCGGCGCTTTTAATATCCATGACAACTTTAGAGTCGCCTTCAGCATTTATGACTATTTGGTCTAAATTTAACGTTCCATCACTTCTAACTTCGGCTCTGTCATATATATTAATCTCATCAATAAAATCATCAATAGAAATGTAAATTTTTAATACTTTTTTCTTAATTATTTTTTTTGATAATTTAATTGTTAGAACCTCATCCTTTACTTCTGTCAAAACGGCAAATTGAAGGTTTTCATCTGTTTCAACAGAAACTGATTTATCACTCGCATGAGTTATTATTACATCAATATTATCACTAATTTCAATTTTATTGAAATCAGAAATGTTTCTATCCTCGGTCACTACAATTCTATTGCCTTTTAGTTTCTCCTGCGCGCATATATTTAAAGGAATAATAATGAATAACAATAGAATTACTATCCAAGAGGAAACAATTTTCATGAATTACAATTTATTTACTCAAAGATATCACAAAAAATAAAAACTCCGCATAAAAACGGAGTTTCTAAGAAATACTCTACTAGTCTTCTTTATTTTATATATGCTTCATCATGAACGTTAGCCACAGCCCTACCACTTGGATCATTCATGTTTTTAAAAGCTTCATCCCATTCAAGTGCTATTTTAGTACTACAAGCTACTGAAGCTTCTTGAGGCACGCTTAAGGCCGCAGTATCACTTGGAAAATGCTCCTCAAATATTGAACGGTAATAAAATTCTTCTTTGTTCTGTGGAGTTTGTATTGGAAATCTATAATGTGCATTCTCTAATTGCTCATCAGAAATTTTAGTATTAACCACTTCTTTCAAAGTATCGATCCAACTGTACCCTACCCCATCACTGAATTGTTCTTTTTGTCTCCAAACAACGCTTTCGGGTAAATAATTTTCAAACGCTTTACGAACTACCCATTTTTCCATTCTTTCTCCATTAATCATTTTATCTTGTGGATTGATGCTCATGGCAACATCCATAAATTCTTTATCTAAAAAAGGGACTCGTCCTTCTATACCCCATGAAGCCAAACTTTTGTTTGCTCTTAAACAATCATACATATGTAATTTGTTTAATTTACGAACAGTTTCTTCATGAAATTCTTTGGCATTAGGCGCTTTGTGAAAATATAAGTATCCGCCAAATAATTCATCTGCACCTTCTCCCGAAAGGACCATTTTTATACCCATGGATTTAATGACACGGGCCATTAAATACATCGGAGTTGAAGCCCGTATAGTAGTAATATCATACGTTTCTAAGTTGTATATCACATCTTTAATTGCATCTAACCCTTCTTGAATCGTAAATTTAATCTCATGATGAATAGTGCCAATATGGTCTGCAACTAACTGTGCAGCTGCCAAGTCTGGAGATCCTTCTAACCCAACAGAAAAAGAATGCAATTGTGGCCACCAAGCAGCTTGTGTATCGTCTGACTCTACTCTCTTTGAAGCATATTTTTTAGCAATGGCTGAAGTTACAGATGAGTCTAATCCTCCTGAAAGTAATACTCCATATGGTACATCAGACATCAATTGTCTATGAACAGCGGCTTCTAATGCATCGTGAATTTCGTTTATACTTGTCTGGTTCTCTTTTACAACATCATATTCCATCCAATCTCTATGGTACCACCTTTTTAACTGGCCGTCTTTACTTGTCAAATAATGACCCGGAGGGAATAATTCAATTTTAGTACAAACTCCTTCCAGCGCTTTTAATTCTGAAGCGACATAAAATGTACCGTTTGAATCCCATCCCATATATAATGGAATGATTCCCATATGGTCGCGAGCAACAAAATATTCATCTTTTTCAACATCATAAATGGCAAAACCAAAAATACCATTCATTTCATCAATAAAATGAACACCTTTTTCTTTGTATAATGCCAAAATAACTTCACAATCAGATTCTGTTTGAAAATTATATTTTCCTTCAAATTGTTTGCGCAGCTCTCTGTGATTATAAATTTCTCCATTGGCAGCCAATATCAGTTTTTTATCTTCACTATATAAAGGTTGTTTACCTGATGCTGGATCAACAATTGCCAATCGTTCATGAGCCAAAATTGCATTTTTATGACTATAAATACCGCTCCAATCCGGACCTCGATGTCGAACCTTCTTAGACATTTCTAATACTTGAGGTCTTAATTCTTCTGCTGTTTGCTTTAGATCAAAAGCACAAACTATTCCACACATATTTTCTTATTATAATTTTAGATGCAAATATTAGTTTTTTATTTCAATATATATTTATAAACTAATAAATGATTACATATTTTACATATTTATCTATTATATTGTTTAATATGTAACATAGAAAATATTATTATTGTTAATAACTTATAATTCTTAAGAATAATTTTAAATACTAAAACGATAAAATGATACGTTATTTATTTATTCCAAAAAGAGATAATGAAAAAATTATACAATTTCGCGATTATTACAATTACATTCCTATTAACTTTATTTGTTTCTGAAAGTCAGGCCCAAAATTTTAACGCATTAGATAAAATTCCCCATGATATTTCTTATTACAGGATGAGTAGAGTAACTCCTCCATTAGTAAAAGTATTATATGGTCGACCACAAAAAAACGGGAAACAAGTTTTTGGAAAAATTGTTCCTTTCAATAAAATATGGAGAACAGGAGCAAACGAGGCTACAGAAATTAAGTTTTATAAAGACGTTTTATTTGGTGACACTATGGTTACCGCTGGTACTTACGTGCTTTTAACGATTCCCGGAAAAGATGAATGGGAAGTTATCTTAAATTCTAAGCTTGATGTAATAGGAGCTTTTCAATACAATCCAGCTTTTGATGTGGCAAAAATAAAAGTTCCTTCCCGTAATGCCGAGACACTTGAATCCTTTTCCATAGCCTTTAAAAATAAAGGAGATAATTTACAAATGGTATTGGGTTGGGATAACACACGGGTTAAAATACCACTTCATTTTGAAGAAGAATCAGTTTTTGTAGAAAGATAAATTTATTTAAATATTCAATAATTTTTTCGATTTTACTTCGATACATAGTATTATATGATTTTCATTTTGCTAAAATATCTCTCTTGCTATAGCGCTAATATTATCTGATTTCCCCATTGAATAATAATGTAATACCGGAACACCTGCTGCTAATAATTCTTTAGACTGCTCAATGCACCATTCTACTCCCACTTGTCTTACCTCTCTATTATTTTGACATTTTTCTATTTCAGTAATTAATGCCTCTGGAAGATCTATTTTAAATACTTGCGGCAATAATTGCAAATGACGTTTTACTGATACCGGTTTAATTCCCGGTATTATTGGAACATCAATACCCACTCTTTTTGCTTCTCTGACAAAATTGAAATACTTTTCATTATCAAAAAACATTTGAGTAACCACATAATCTGCTCCTGCATCTACTTTTTCTTTTAACCTCTTCAAATCTGATTGCAATGATGGTGCTTCGATATGTTTTTCTGGATAACCCGCAACGCCAATACAAAAATCAGCTTTATCATCGGCTTCAATCACGTCATGCAAATATTTACCTTTATTTAAATTTTGAATTTGTATAACTAACTCCTTTGCATATAAATGGCCTCCTTTAGCTTGTTCAAAATATTGTTGATGTTTCATCGCATCGCCACGCAATGCCATTACATTATCAATCCCTAAATAATGACAATCAACTAACAAATACTCTGTTTCTTCCTTTGAAAAACCTCCACACAATACATGTGGCACAGTATCAACATTATATTTATGTTTGATCGCAGCACATATACCAACCGTTCCCGGACGCATTCGAGTAATTTTTCGATCTAACAATCCTTCTTTTTCAATATATATGAATTCCTCACGAGAAGTCGTTACATCAATAAAAGGGGGATTAAACTCCATCAAAGGGTCTATATTACTGTATAATTCTTGAATATTTCTACCCTTTTGAGGGGGAATGATTTCAAAAGAAAATAATGTTTTTCCCTTTGCCTTTTTAATATGTTCAGTTATCTTCATTTTTAATCTTGTAAGTTAGGGTTCAACCATTTTCTGGCTTCACTTAGCGGTATTTGTCGTCGATTGGCGTAATCCTGAAGTTGGTCTTCAGTAATTTTTCCAAGTCCAAAATATTTAGATTCTGCATTTCCAAAATAATATCCGGAAACACTCGAAGCTGGCCACATTGCTAAACTTTCGGTTAGTTTTACACCTATATTTTCTTCGACATTCAGTAAGCGCCACAATGTAGATTTCTCCAGATGGTCCGGACAAGCAGGATAACCAGGTGCAGGGCGAATACCTTTATAGCTCTCTTTTATTAATTCTTCATTAGTTAGTTTTTCCTCAGCTTCATACCCCCAATATTCCATACGAACTTTTTTATGTAAATACTCGGCAAAAGCTTCAGCTAATCTATCTGCCAACGCCTTGATCATAATTGAATTATAATCATCGTGTTCTTTTTCATATTTTGCTGCTAATTCATCGCTTCCAAACCCTGTTGTTACACAGAAAGATCCTATATAATCTTGTTTCCTCATTTGTTTTGGTGCAATAAAGTCAGCCAAAGCAAAATTTGCTGCTCCTTCCCTTTTTTTGAGCTGTTGTCGCAGGGTCAAAAAAGTAAATTTTTCACCATTGTTGGAAATTACTTCAATATCATCATCATATATTGTATTTGCTTCGAACAGACCAAATACTGCCTTGGCTTTTAACAATTTTTCATCTAAAATTTTCCTTAATAATGCTTTGGCATCCATAAATAATTCAGAAGCTTGATTGCCAATTACTTTATCGGTTAAAATATCAGGATATTTACCATGTAATTCCCAACTTCTAAAGAACGGACTCCAATCTATATAATCTTCTAAAAGATTAAGGTCAAAATCCTTCAAAACCTGAATTCCTAACTGTTTAGGTTTTATAATTTGACTTGTATTCCAATCAATTAAAAATTTTCTATTTCTAGCTTCTTCAATAGAAATATATTCTTTCCTCTTTTTTCGATTTAAAAATTGCTCTCTAAATATATCATAATCTTCCCTGATTTGTTTTTTGTAACCCTTATTATCTTCCTGTAAAAGGTCACCAACTACTGTTACGGCCCTGGAAGCATCATTTACATGGACTACATTTTGATATTTTGGCGCTATTTTAACAGCAGTATGCGCTCTAGAAGTGGTTGCCCCTCCAATAAGTAATGGAATATTCATACTCTTTTTCTCCATTTCCTTGGCTAAGTATACCATCTCATCTAATGACGGCGTTATTAAGCCACTTAAGCCAATAATATCAACTTGTTCTTTTTGTGCTGTTTCAATAATTTTTTCAGGTGCAACCATCACGCCAAGGTCTATAATTTCATAATTATTACAGCCTAATACAACTCCAACAATATTTTTACCTATATCATGGACATCGCCTTTTACCGTTGCCATTAAAATTTTTCCAGCAAATTCAACTTTACCATCTTTTTCGGCTTCAATAAAAGGTTGTAAATAAGCAACTGCTTTTTTCATAACACGTGCCGATTTTACAACTTGAGGCAAGAACATTTTACCACTTCCAAACAAATCTCCTACCACATTCATCCCAATCATTAGATGTCCTTCTATGACTTCTATGGGTTTAGAAACTGATTGACGGGCTTCTTCAATATCCTCAATAATAAAAGCATCAATTCCTTTAACTAAGGCATGTGTTATACGTTCTTGTAGCGGGTCGCTTCTCCACTCTTGGATAACATTCTCGCCAACTCTTTTTACCCCTTTTACTTTTTCAGCAAACTCAAGTAGTCTTTCTGTGGCATCATCTCGCCTGTCTAACAATACGTCTTCTACACATTCCAACAGATCTTTTGGAATGTCGTCATAAATTTCTAACATTGCAGGATTTACAATACCCAAAGTCATCCCATGTTTAATGGCATGATATAAAAAAGCTGAATGCATGGCTTCACGAACGGTATTGTTTCCTCTGAAAGAAAAAGATACATTACTCACACCTCCACTAACATTGGTACAAGGTAAATTTTCTCGTATCCATTTAGTCGCATTAAAAAAATCCACTGCATTTTTGCGATGCTCTTCCATACCTGTGGCTACTGGAAAAATATTTGGGTCGAATATAATATCTTGAGGTGGAAATCCTACTTTATCAACTAAAATACGATAAGATCGTGCGCAAATTTCAATTCTTCGTTCATAATTATCTGCTTGTCCTGCTTCATCAAAAGCCATGACGATCACGGCAGCACCATAACGTTTCACTAACTTGGCTTGACGAATAAACGTTTCTTCGCCTTCTTTCAGACTAATGGAATTTACCACGCACTTTCCTTGAACAACTTTAAGTCCGGCCTCAATAATTTCCCATTTTGAGCTGTCAATCATAACAGGAATCCTTGAAATATCAGGTTCTGAAGCGATAAGGTTTAAGAAAGTGGTCATAGCCTCAACACCATCAAGCATCCCTTCATCCATATTCACATCAATAATCTGTGCTCCTCCTTCTACCTGATGTCTGGCAACTTCAAGCGCTTCATTAAGTTTATCTTCTTTAATGAGACGAAGAAATTTTCTAGAACCAGTAACATTTGTGCGCTCACCAACGTTTACAAAATTCATTTCAGGAGTAAAGATCAACGGCTCCAGTCCTGAAAGTTTTAAATATTTCTTACAATCGTCCTCATTCATTATGCTTCAATTGTTATTTTTCTTGGTTTGTAATTTTTTGAGATTTCCGCTATTAGTTTAATATGTTCAGGCATTGTACCACAGCATCCTCCAATGATATTTATCAAATCATCTTCTAAATATTCCTTTATCAGTAATTGCATTTCTTCCGGAGTTTGATCATATTCTCCAAAAGCATTTGGCAACCCGGCATTTGGATGTGCTGAAGTAAAAAAAGATGTCTTACTCGAAAGACGCTGCATATAAGGTTTTAATTGATCTGCCCCTAAAGCGCAATTAAAACCGACACTTAATAAGGGTATATGTGAAATAGAAATTAAAAAGGCTTCTACTGTTTGCCCTGATAAAGTTCTTCCTGATGCGTCCGTAATGGTACCTGATACCATGATGGGAATATCAATATTTCTTTCTTCTTTAACTTCATCTATGGCAAACAATGCTGCTTTAGCATTGAGTGTATCAAATATAGTTTCTACTAAAAGAAGGTCAACACATCCATCAATTAAGGCTTCAACCTGTTCTTTATAAGCCCCTCTTAACTCATCAAAAGTAACGGCTCTGAATGCCGGATCATTTACATTGGGAGACATACTAGCGGTCTTATTGGTAGGACCGATAGAACCAGCCACAAAACGAGGTTTTTCAGGCGTTTTTAAGGAAAATTCATCTGCCACTTCTTTAGCAATTTTTGCAGATTGGTAGTTTAGTTCATAAACTATACTTTCCAACTGATAATCTGCCATCGCTATGCTTGTGCCTGAAAAAGTATTTGTTTCAATAATATCAGCGCCAGCTTCTAAATACTTTGCGTGAATTTCTTTAATGGCTTTTGGTTGGGTGATTGACAAAAGATCATTGTTCCCCTGCAGAGGAATATGAAAATTTTTAAATCGCTCACCTCTGAAATCTTCTTCGGAGAATTTATATTGTTGTAACATGGTGCCCATCGCTCCATCTAATACTAATATTCTTTTTTCTATTTCTTGCCAGATATTACTCATTCAGTCAACGCTTGTTTTAAATCATTAATAATATCAATTACATTTTCCAATCCTACTGAAATTCGTACCAACCCTTCTGTAATACCCACTTCCAAAAATTCAGACTCATTTAATTTACTATGCGTCGTAGATGCAGGATGCGTAACTATAGTTCTTGTGTCACCTAAATTAGCTGACAAAGAACATAATTTAATAGCATTTAAAAAAGATTTTCCCGCCTCAACACCGCCTTTTATTTCAAAAGCAACAACATTTCCTCCTAATTTCATTTGTTTAATTGCCACCTTATATTGAGGATGTGATTTTAAAAAAGGATATTTTACCCAATTCACATTTTTATGGTTTTCTAGAAATTCTGCAACTTTTAAAGCATTTTCACAGTGTTTATCAACTCTAACCGTTAATGTCTCTAAACTCTTAGATAAAACCCAAGCATTAAAAGGTGATAATGCTGGGCCTGTATTTCTAGAAAATAAATAGATTTCTCTGATCAACATTTTATTACCAACAACCACTCCCCCAAGCACCCTCCCTTGTCCGTCAATTAATTTCGTCGCAGAATGTATAACTAGATCAGCTCCAAATTTAATAGGATTTTGCAAATATGGGGTTGCAAAACAATTATCAATTACCAATATAAGGTTGTGCTTTTTAGCTATCTTTCCTAACAACTCTAGATCTAGAATATCAACTGCTGGGTTTGTAGGCGACTCTGCATATAATATTTTAGTATTAGCTTGTATTAAACTTTCAATTCTATCTACTTCATTTACGTTAAAATAACTTGTAGTAATATTCCATTTAGGTAAAAATTTAGTTAACAACGTATGGGTCGACCCAAATACTGAACGAGCTGAAACGATATGGTCACCACTTTTCAACAAGGCAGCAAAAGTAGAAAATACAGCTGACATACCAGTTGCAAAGGCATATCCGTCTTCTGCACTTTCCATTTTACAGATTTTAGCTACAAATTCAGAAGTATTAGGATTTGTAAATCTGCTATAGATATTCCGTTCTTTTTCTTCAGCAAAAGAGGCTCGCATATCTTCAGCGTCTTCAAAAACAAAGCTGGAAGTTAAATATAAAGGGCTAGAATGCTCTAGGAATTGACTTCGTTCAATTTGAGTCCTTATAGCTTCAGTTTCGAAATTTTTATCATCCATTCTTAATTAATTTAAATTTATTGATATTTTTCAGTTAAGCGTAAAATATCTCCAAAAATACCTCTAGCCGTTACCGCTGCACCAGCACCTGCCCCTTGAATTACTATGGGTTGATCTCCATATGATTCAGTGTAAATTTCAAAAATAGCATCGCTCCCTTTTACTTGACCAAGAGGGCTATTTTGTGGGACTGAGTCTAACTTAACTTCTAAAATAGCTCCATCATCTTTAAAGAGATCGCCTGATAAATCACCGATATATCTTAATACATGATCGGGTTCCTGTTTCTTTTTAATATCATTATAAATATCATCAAACTCCGATAATCTTTTCAGAAATTCCTCAGAATCGACTAGTCTTAATTTTTCAGGAATTAAATTTTGAATTTCAACATCCTGCAATTCATTTTTTAAATCTAATTCGCGGGCCAAAATTAATAATTTACGGGCTACATCATTCCCGCATAAATCTTCTCTGGCATCTGGTTCGGTAAAACCCTTTTCAATAGCCTCTTTTAATATTATACTAATTGGCTTCTCTGAAATTGAAAAATTGTTAAATAAATAACCTAACGAACCCGAAAATACACCTCTAATTCTTGTTATGTTCTCTCCTGAAAGATGTAATAACTGAATAGTGTCAATCAAAGGTAAACCCGCACCAACATTGGTTTCATATAAATAATTTTTCTGATACTTTACCAATACGTCTCTTAATTTTTGATAAAATTCTAAACTAATTGTATTCGCTATTTTATTGGATGATACCAGATCAAAACCTTGCTCTACGAGCTCTAGATAATTTGATACAAATTCTATATCTGCCGTATTATCAACCGCTATTAAATTTTCTAAATGATGTTCTTTAGCAAATTTTATAACGTCTCCTACAGCATATTTTTTGCCTTTAGAATTAATATCTTGTTCCCAATATTTATCTACACCTTTTTTATTAAACAATACTCTTTTGGAATTTGAAACAGAAAAAATATTAAGCTTTATTCCTTTTCTTTTTTCTATATCATCTTTTGAAGTTATTATTTGATCAATTAAAGTACTTCCTACCGCACCATGGCCAAAAATTGCAATGTTTATCTTTCTTGAAATTCCAAATATTTCACCATGAATTACATTTAACGCTTTATGTAATTGAGCCTTTTTCACAACTAAACTTATGTTTTTACCCGTAACGGTGTTGTTGAAAAGTAATGGAACGATTTGATTTTTAATTAAAGCATTAAATGGTTTATGGAATAAACTTAAATCTATCCCGATTAGTGAAATCACCGAAACATTTTTAATTA
>Ga0316190_10003499_pt1 | contig 11395 bp, 10 predicted proteins | sample Eddworburrow2_MG_FD_204929 | JGI IMG/M metagenome (GOLD analysis project Ga0316190, IMG submission 204929) | Coastal sediment microbial communities from Maine, United States - Eddy worm burrow 2 | ecosystem: Environmental > Aquatic > Marine > Coastal > Sediment | place: USA: Maine | collected... | reverse complement strand
GTGCTAATTTGATAGCCTACTGTCTGATTCAATTTTTTCTTGATTGAAAAATCATTAGAGGTGTTCAATTCAAAGGGGTATGAATCGTCACTAATAAAAGTTAATGAATCTGTTTCTTCTGTTCTAATATTCCAGGTAACATCTGTGCCTTCGGGTACAACTGCGTAACCTGTGTTTTTGACCATTTCGTCTTTTTTACCTGTATAACTTGGATAGTCTAAAACCATTTCAAAACCAATAACAATTGGAATCTTTATTATATTTAACTGATAATTTTTAGACCTTATGCCATTTGCTTCCAAATAAAAAATTATCGATTCATTAAAGTTTATAAAATCATAAGAAAATAAACCATGACTTTTATCTTTTAAAATATAGTTTTCTGAGTTAAAATGTATCTTAACATTTTCAGGAATTAAATCCCCTACAGTCTCCACCTCTAATTCAAAAGGCTTCCCTTCTATGATGCTTAAATTATTGTTTAAAACTCTAAAACTAAATGGTGCTGGTTGTTCATATGCCGTTTGATAGTGTACAACCCTGGTTAAGCTATCATTAAAAATGGATATATTGCCAGTAAGATAAACTAAAAGCCATATTACCAACGGAATAGATAAATATTTTACATACTTAATATTGCTTCTGAAATTAACAGCTTTTTTAAAAATGAAAGGTTTTAAAGATTCCGATTTTTGTTCAATACTGGCAATTAACAATTCCGACTGCTTTGCGTTCTCATTGAGCTGAAGTATATTCAACAATTTGTCATCAACTTCCGGGAAATGGTTCCCAATAATTTTCGATGACTCCTTAAGGGAAATTCCTTTTTGAAAACCTAATAGTTTAGATATTGGTATCACTATAAATTTAATAAGTAATCCCAACTCAACCAGAATAAAAGCAAAGAATAAAATACTCCTGGCCTTAGGTGGTAACCATAGAAAATATTCTACAAACAACGTAATGATAAAGTACAACAAGCCAAAGGCAGAAAATAAAATCAGACCTTTGATAAGTTCATTTGAATAAAACCTTATAATGAACTCTTTAAGTTTTTGTTGTATGCTTGTAAAATTCCTCATGTATTTATAAAACATAAAAATACTATTTTCATTGTCAAATAGTATCTTTGCATTCAAATTTTAACAGAATGATTAACAACGTTAGAGTACGATTTGCGCCGAGCCCAACAGGGCCCTTACATATTGGTGGTGTAAGAACTGCATTATTTAATTATTTATTTGCTAAAAAACACAAAGGAACATTTATACTTCGCATTGAAGATACTGATCAAAATAGGTATGTTGAAGGCGCTGAAAAATATATCATTGAAGCTCTAAATTGGCTAAACATTCCTTTTGATGAAGGCCCGGAGATCGGTGGTGAATTAGGTCCTTATTGTCAATCCGAACGAAAAGACATATATAAAAAATATGTTGATGAGTTAATCAATTCTGGTAACGCCTACTATGCTTTTGATACTGCAGAGAAATTAGACTTTCATAGAAAAAATCATGACGCAAAAGGGAAAACCTTTATTTACAATTGGCATAATCGATTAAAACTAGACAATTCTTTAACGCTTAACCCTGAAGAGGTACAAAAACGCCTTACTGTCGGAGAAAAGTACGTAGTGAGGTTTAAATCTCCCGAAAATGAAACATTGTTACTAAATGATATTATTAGGGGTGGTATCAAAATTGACACCAATGTGCTCGATGATAAAATTCTATTCAAATCAGATGGAATGCCCACTTATCATCTTGCTAATATTGTGGATGATCATTTGATGAAAATAAGCCACGTAATTCGTGGTGAAGAATGGTTACCTTCTTTAGCTTTACATGTATTGTTATACAGAGCTTTTGGATGGAAAGAACCCGAATTTGCACATTTGCCCCTCATACTGAAGCCTGAGGGAAAGGGTAAATTAAGCAAGCGTGACGGAGATAAATTAGGATTTCCCGTTTTTCCAATAGAGTGGAAAATTGACAATGATGTTTCCCGTGGGTATAGAGAAGATGGTTATTTTCCTGAGGCTTTAGTAAATATGCTGGCCTTACTAGGATGGAATGAGGGTGAAGGATCTGAAAAGGAAATTTATTCATTAAACGAGCTTATAAATGTTTTTAGTTTAGAACATGTAAGTAAGGCGGGAGCAAAATTTAATCCTGAAAAAGCGAAATGGTTTAACCAACAATATTTACATCAAAAAAGTAATACTGAATTAACTGAATTATTTTTGCCCATTCTTGAAAAAGAACTGAATGCAGCTGCAATCAAAAGTGAAGAATCTGAACATCAAATTTCAAATTTTATTCAAAACAATAATGATTACGTAACTAAAGTTGTTAGTTTGATTAAAGATAGAGCAACTTTCGTTTCTGACCTTTGGAATCTAAGTAGTTTCTTTTTTATGAGTCCGACTACTTATGACGAAAAAGTTGCCAGAAAAATATGGAAGCCTGAAACGGGTAAGTTAATGAACGATTTGGTTGAAGTACTGGGTTCAATAGATGATTTTTCATCTCAAAATATTGAAACTTTCGTTAAAGAATGGATTACTTCTGAAGAAATTGGTTTCGGAAAAGTGATGCAACCTTTGCGCTTAAGCTTAGTAGGGGCATTAAAGGGTCCCCATTTATTTGATATTATGGGTTTAATAGGTAAAGATGAAACTATCAGTAGCATAAAAAATGCAATAACTAAATTATCTGTGTAAGTTTTTAAGAAATATCGCGACTATTGATTTGCTAAATCAATTTGTTATGAAAAAATTCTATTTAGTACTGTCGATATTCGTCTTACTTAGCTCTTTTTCAAACGCCCAAGATGCGTTTTATAAAATTGAATTTATCAGCAATTGGAGTATCACAACACATCCCGCAGATTACCCATCAAGTTCTGCTCATTGGTCGCCATTAATTGGTACAACACATAAGAATGCCGCTCCTTTTCTTCAATTAGGGGTGCTTGCTTCGCCGGGTGTTGAACAAGTCGCCGAAACCGGAGGAACTTCAACTATCACCAATGAGATAAATGCTATTATTGCTACTGGAAATGCCTATGAAATTATCAATGGTTCTGGCTTGAGCTCCGGTTTAGGAACTATAACTATTAATAATGTCGGGGTTGATGCTGATTTTCAATATATAACATTGATCACAATGATTGCTCCAAGCCCAGATTGGGTTGCTCAAATAAACAATGTTAAACTAACTGATGCCGGCAATAATTGGTTCTCATCCATTTCTGTTGATGTTTATGCCACAGATACGGGCACCGACAGCGGAGCAACTTACTCTTCTATAAATGCAAATACGAACCCCGCAGTGAATATAAGTAGTTTAGAAAACACCCTTCCTTTTTCAGACCAAATAGTTGGAACTTTTGTATTTACTTTACAGCAAGTTCTATCTGTAGATGAAAATTCATTCGAGAATTCCATTGTTATTTATCCTAATCCTAACGAAGGGCAAATTCAAATCAGTAATTCTGGAAACCACATTCTTAGAAGTGCCGAAATCTTTGCCGTTAATGGTAAAAAAGTTAAAGTATTCAATCAAATAAATGATCAAAATAAATTAGAATTTGATTCGCTTATGAGTGGATTGTACTTTTTAAAACTGAATTCAGACAAAGGAAGTATTGTCCAAAAACTTATTATAAAATAATCTTTTAGAACCGTCGCATAGTTTTCATATGCGAAGTTTTATATCGATACGTATAGAAATAATGCTCTCAAAGGGGTTCTAATTTTAATATTACGGTTAAAATAGAAAAGGCGCTGAATCAAACTATAAAATACCATTCGGTATGTTTTTAAAAATTCACAAGAATTCTTTGTTGTTGATTTTCAGCACATTATTTTTAATAATTCCATTTTCCATACCAACTAGTATGTTTTAAAAATAAATTCAGATAAAGTAAGGGGTATCAAAAAACTAATAGTCAAGTAACGTTTTAATCAAAATATTTTTCTTTTGACATAAGTTAGCTTTTCGCGAGAATGGATTTATTTTTAAATCTCAATTTTGACATTATAACCTTCTAATACCGATTTATAGTTTTCATATGTAAAGTTCTTATCGCTGAATTCTGACTGTCGTATTTTTCGCATTTTAATATTTTCTATTGAACGTAAAAATCTCCGTAGCCCATCATTATCAGCAATAATTAATCCTGGAACTTTTGAGTATGTGCCTGTTTCATCAATAGCTACCATTGAAAAATATGAAGAGTTACAATGTTTTATAACTCCTGTTCGTATATTCTGAGACTCGACTCGAATTCCAACAACCATTGAAGAATTTCCAACATAATTTACTCTGGCTTTTAGCATAACCAATTCTCCAACTTCAATTGGGCTTAAAAAATCAACTCTGTTTACAGAGGCCGTTACACAATATTGTCCCGAATATTTTGATGCCGATGCAAAAGCTGCCTTATCCATAAGTGATAAAATAAAACCGCCATGAATCTTGCCATTAAAATTAGAATGAGAAGGAAGCATCAATTCAGTTAAAAAAATCTCAGATTCTTCAGTTGTTTTAAAAATACTTTCCATTAAAGCTTATTCTGTTTTTTCGACTTTTGTTATAAAATATTTGGTGTCACCTAACCAAGGAAACGTCGCAAAACGCTCTTTATACATTAATTTCACGCTCTCTCCCTGAAAGTCTTGTAAATCCTTTATAACCTCATTTTCACTATCCTCAACCGAAAAACTAAAAATTTGAGCTTCAGAAACACCTTGACTTATTTCACCTTCCCACGTTTTAAATACAATACCTTTGTGGCTAAATTTGACCAGTTCTCCTGCCCTATAGCCTTCGCTATACGTTGCATAATAAATAAATAAAAAGTAAACTACTGTTACAGCAATAATTATTGACAAAATAACGGCTAATACTTTTTTCATAAGTAAAACTATTTTGATCAAAAATAGGTAATAAATTGTCTATATGTTTAATCTAAATGTCTTTAAAATTTCTGTCTCATTTATTTTGTAAGGCCTCCAAAATTCTTTTAGGAGTAACAGGCATTCTATTTACTCTTGCTCCGCAGGCATCGAAAACTGCGTTTGCAATAGCTCCTCCAACACAGACAATAGCGGGTTCTCCACCTCCTTGTGGCTTAGAATCCATCTTATCAATAAATACACACTCTATTTTAGGGGTACTTGAAAATTTGGTGATTGTATAATTCTTAAAATTTCTAGATTTTACTCGACCCCAATCAAACTCTATGTCCTCATACAAAGAATACCCTAATCCCATAGTAATACCTCCTTCTGTCTGAACTGTCGCGCCATGCGGGTTTACGACCTGTCCCATATCCTGGGCACAAACAACCTTAATTGGTTGTACTACCCCGGTCTTTCTATCTACATGAACCTCAGCGATCATCGCCACTAAGGTACCGGCATCCGCCCCAAGAGCAATACCATATCCATGACCTTCTGGTTTTTTCCTATCCCAGCCAAAGGTTTTTGCTGCCAGCTTAAGAGTTGCAGACATGCTTTCATCTTTCATATTATTTAACCTGAATTCTAAGGGATCTATTTTAGCCGCATGTGCCGTAGCGTCTATATGGGACTCTCGGGCAAAAGTGGTTGAATTATTTCCAGGGGCTCTCCAAGCGCCTGTACCAAAAGGATGAATATCTCTATCATTAAAAATTCTTGTGCGATTATTCGGGATGTCGTAAAAGAGTTTGGTCCCCCTTGTCCCGGCACAATAAATATCAAAGTTCCATAATTTAAGTTTGCCGTTATCATCAACACCCGAAGTTGCCTTTACAAGTGCGGCAGGCCTGAACATATCATACATAAACTCTTCTCTTCTGCTCCATGCTAATTGTACGGGTTTCCCAATAACTTTGGCAATTTTGGCTGCTTCAACGGCCTGACGGTTATAAATTTTACCACCAAAGCCTCCGCCTAGAAAAATTTGTTTTATATGGACTTTTTCTAAAGGCATATCAAACGTTTTTGCCAATTCTTCACGAGTTCCAAACGGTGTTTGTGTAGAGGCCCACATGATAAGTTTATCATCCTCAAAATAACAAGTTGCTGTATGCGTCTCGATAGAGGCGTGCGCTTTATAGCCATCGTGATAATTTTCTTCAATTAAGATTTTCGAAGCTTCTTTTCCTTCATTCAAACTGCCCCCCTCTTCAAATACTTTGTTTTGCGTAATATTTTTCTCAAAATATTCAAAAATAGTTTCATTATCTGCTTTAGCTTTAGGTTCTTCCCATTTTATTTTTACCTTTTTTGCGGCTTTGTTAGCTATTTCAGGATCCGGATGAACTACAGCAACTAAATTTCCATCTTCAACCATTTCTACACCATCAAATACATCTAAACCTGAAGTATCTACATGTATCTTTTTGGAGCCATAAGCAGGTGGCCTAACTATGGTTGCATATACCATTCCTGGTAGTTTTATATCCCCGGAGTAATTAGCACTACCTGTAACTTTAGCTTCGGCATCAAGACTAATTACAGATTTGCCAATTATATCAAAATCCTTAAAATTCTTAATGAGAGGTTTATTTTTTAGACTTCGTACAATTTTTTTACCCTTGGTCAATTCGGCATAAGTGACACTTAACTTATTATCACCTTTTACAAATACAGTACCATTCGAGGCTTCAAGAGATTCGTGTTGAATTTCCAATTTTTTTGATGCAAGTTCTATAAGTATTTCTCGTGCTTCTGCTGCTGCTGCCCTTAATACAGGGTCGGCAAAACGAGTTGTCAGTGATCCCCATGTTCCCGCATCATAAGGGCAAAGATCTGTGTCTCCCATGATCATATCAACTGAATTGATTGGAACTTCTAACTCCTCAGCTAACGCTTGAGCTAAGGAAGTAATAACACCCTGCCCCATTTCAATTTTTCCTGTATAACAATCAACTCTGCCGTCTTCTTTCACTCTCAGAAATGCGTTAAAATCTACCATTTCTTCCGTATCATTCTGACTCCATCCCTGTAACATCGATAATTCTCCTAAAGAGAAAATAACAATTATTCCGCCCCCTAATTTTTTAATAAATTCACGACGATCATACCTTATAGGATGATCTACATCGCTGAAATACAATTCCGTAATTTTATTTGATTTCATAATTATATTTTTTCATTCATTTCTTCAGCTGCAGTTTGTATTGCATCAACTATTCTGTTATAAGAACCGCATCTGCATAAATTATCTTCCATACCATCAATGATGTTTTCTCGGGTAAGGTCTTTGTCATTTAATAGTAATCCATATGCATTCATAATCATTCCTGGAGTACAAAAACCACATTGCAAAGCATCGTGATTTATAAAAGCTTTTTGGATAGGGTGAAGGGATCCATTTGTAGACAATCCTTCAATCGTTAGTATTTCTTTCCCCTCAATATCCTCTACAGAGACCATGCAGGCTCTTAATGGCTCTTTATCAATTAATACTGTACAAGCACCACAATCGCCTAATCCGCAGCCATATTTGGTTCCTGTTTGGTCAAGATAAGTTCGGATGACCGTCAAAAGGGGTTCATCCCCATGAACATTGACTGAAACCGCCTTATCATTTAATTTAAAACTAATAGATCGTTTCATGTGTATATTATTTATTTCTTTATATAAAGCCTCATAAAGTTACAAAAAGGTATTAATTAACATCGTTGTTTATTGTAACTTTTTTTTTCAATGGTCGGCTTGTAATAGGGTGCTAGAAATAGTATCTTTACACGATATCATTAACCTTAAAAAATAATTAACATGATTGGAACTTATATAACTATTTTTGTTGTTCTCCTACTTATTGCTTCTGGATTATTTACTGTAAAACAACAAACCGTTGCCATTATTGAACGTTTTGGTAAATTTCAAAGTACTAGAAACCCTGGTTTACAAATTAAAATACCGTTCATTGATAGAGTTTCGGGACGTGTAAGTTTACGTGTTCAGCAATTAGACGTAATCGTTGAAACCAAAACTAAAGATGATGTTTTTGTACATTTAAAAATATCTGTTCAATTTTTAATTAGACCCGGGCATGTGTATGATGCATTTTATAAACTTCAAAATCCACATGAACAAATTACAGCGTTTATTTTTGACGTTGTACGGGCAGAAGTCCCTAAAATGATCTTGGATGATGTCTTTGAAAAGAAAGAAGAAATTGCACTTGCCATACAGCGTGATCTAAAAGAAGCGATGCTCAATTATGGATATGATATAATTAAAGCCTTAGTTACTGACATTGATCCTGATGAAAAAGTGAAAATTGCTATGAACCGAATTAATGCGGCTGACCGTGAAAAAATTGCTGCGCAACATGAAGGGGATGCACAGCGTATTTTAATTGTTGAACGTGCTAAAGCTGAAGCTGAAAGTAAGCGTTTACAAGGTAAGGGTATTGCAGATCAACGAAGAGAAATTGCCCGTGGTTTAGAAGAATCTGTTGATGTTTTAAACAAGGCCGGTATTAATAGCCAAGAAGCCTCTGCATTAATTGTAATTACCCAACACTATGATACATTACAAAGTATTGGATCAGACACTAAATCAAACTTAATATTATTGCCAAACAATCCAAATGCGGCGAGCTCAATGTTAAACGATATGGTTACTAGTTTGGTCGCTGCCAATAAAATAAATGAATCTTCTCACCAAGTAGTTAAAAAAAATCAGGATAAAGGATGATACTAACTACCACTAATACCTTGGAAACTCACCAGGTTAAAGAATATTTGGGAATTGTTACTGGTGAAACCATCATCGGTGCCAATATTATTAAAGACTTCTTTGCTGGAATTAGAGATATAGTAGGGGGAAGGTCTGGTTCGTATGAAAAAGTTTTAAGAGAAGCTAAAGACACTGCTTTAAAAGAAATGAAAGATCAGGCACAAAGTCTTGGCGCAACTGCGGTAATTGGTATTGACCTGGATTATGAAACTGTAGGTTCCAAAGGGGGTATGCTAATGGTTACTGCTTCTGGAACTGCCGTGAAGTTTTAACCTTAAATTTAGAAACATAAAAAAACCTGTACGGTTTGTACAGGTTTTTTTATGTTTCTAAATTATTATTTTTCTTTCTTCTCTTCATCTTCCTCATCCTCATCCGTTTTGGTAGCGTTCTTAAATTCTTTAATCCCCGTTCCTAAACCTTTCATTAATTCTGGGAGCTTTCTCCCGCCAAAAAGAAGTAATATGGCTAAACCAATGATTATCCATTGCCATGGACCTACGAATCCTAAAAATATCATTGCTGTTATCATGTTTATAAATTTTACTTGGCAAAGATAATAATTAAATAGTTATTCAAATCATAATTAACTATCCTTTATTTTTGACTTTACCACCAAAAACTTTTTTTGAATTTACTTTTTCGGGATTTCCTTTATAATATACATTTCCACCAAAACGCACTTTAGCGTCTAATAAGTTAGTTACATGTACTTCGGCTCTTCCACCCGAGGCCGCCGTAATATCAGCATATTCATTAATTAAATCATAAGCCTCATAAACGCCTCCTGTGGTAACCTCAACATCCTGATTGACGGCTTTCCCGGTTACCTTAATACTGGCGCCAGTAACAGCTTTTATTGTAAGATATTTAACATCAATAGGTACACTTATATACGCCCCTTCCTGGGTTTTGATCGTTAAATTTACCTGATTTATAGTTTCGTCAGAAAAAATTGCTGAACCTTCGTTAGCGTCTAAGATTAATATATCCTGATTGTAAAAGATCTTAATTTTAACCTTGTCAGCATTAAATTGTTCCGGAAATTTTAAGGAAAGTTTCAATTTCCCGTTGACATTTTTTACTACAACATCATCTGTTTTTTCACCTGAAATGTCAATTTTAGAATTATCTGACCTTTCTATTTCAACACTTAATCCGTTAAAAATTTTAATTTCGCTAAAGTCGCCTAAATTTTGAGTTCTGTCTTGAGCATATGCAAATGCTGTAAATCCTAAAAATAGGATCAATAATTTTTTAATGTTCATAATTTAAATTTTAAATAGTATAGTGGTTATTAAGCAATTAAACATACAATTTTTATGCCTAAGTTTTAAATTTATTGAATTAAATTAAAATCTAAATGTTTCCGTTCCAAATCAGTATTTTTCACTTCAACAATTACCTTGTCACCAAGCTGTAAGGAGTTTTTCGTAGCTTGTCCAATTAAAGCATATTGCTTTTCGTCATAAATATAATAATCGTCCTTAATATCCCTAATGCGAACCATCCCTTCACATTTATTTTCAATGATCTCAACATAAATTCCCCATTCGGTCACACCAGAAATGACACCTTCAAATTCTTGATCTTGATGATCTTGCATATATTTTACTTGCATATATTTAATAGAATCTCGTTCAGCTTTTGACGCTAATTGTTCTCGCTCTGAAGAGTGTTTACATTTATCTTCATATGATTCTACTTTAGGTGATTTACCTCCATCTAGATAATGTTGCAGCAATCTGTGTGTCATAACATCTGGATAGCGACGAATTGGGGAGGTAAAATGACTATAGTAATCAAACGCCAATCCGTAATGTCCAATATTATCAGTTGTATAGATAGCTTTACTCATAGATCGAATCGTTAATGTCTCGATCATATTTTCTTCAGGCCTTCCATGAACATCGCTTAATAACTTATTTAATGTGGTCGACGTAGTTTCTCGCGTTTGAGTATTTATTTTATAACCAAATTTAGAGATAATTTGTTGCAGACCTGCTAATTTTTCTATGTTCGGTTCATCATGAATTCTGTAAATAAAAGTATTTTTGGTTGGTGATCCATTCTTATTTCTACCTATAAATTCTGCAACTTTTTTATTAGCTAATAACATAAACTCCTCTATTAGTTTATTCGCATCTTTTGACTCTTTAAAATATACACCTGTTGGTTCTGCATTTTCATCCAAATGAAACTTCACCTCTATTCTATCAAAGGTAATTGCACCCTGTTGTAACCTCTTTTCCCGTAGTTTTTTTGATAATTCATTTAATTTTAAAGTGGCATCAACTATTTCTTTTTCAACAACATAACTTTGTCCCGTTAAAGAAACTTCTGAAGAAATACTGTTTCCTTTTGTTTCGATGATTTCCTGCGCTTCTTCATAAGAAAAACGTTTGTCTGAATATATAACCGTTCTACCAAACCATTGATTGATCAATTCAGCCTTATTGTTCATTTCAAATACCGCAGAAAAAGTCAACTTTTCTTCATTTGGGCGTAGGGAACAAACTCCGTTTGACAGAACTTCTGGTAACATAGGCACAACCCTGTCTACTAAATATACAGATGTAGCCCTGCTGTAAGCTTCTTCTTCTAAAACTGTATTTGGTTGAACATAATGGGATACATCCGCGATATGAATAC
>Ga0316190_10003497_pt1 | contig 11398 bp, 14 predicted proteins | sample Eddworburrow2_MG_FD_204929 | JGI IMG/M metagenome (GOLD analysis project Ga0316190, IMG submission 204929) | Coastal sediment microbial communities from Maine, United States - Eddy worm burrow 2 | ecosystem: Environmental > Aquatic > Marine > Coastal > Sediment | place: USA: Maine | collected... | reverse complement strand
GCACTCGGCTATGACCCCGGACCGAATGGGTCAGCACCTCGACCTCGTCTAGTTGTTCTGGGCGGGTTCGTCGGGGACGATCGAGAGGTGGACGGCGCCGGAGGGGCTGGGGTCGTCGAGGATGGCAAGGGCCTCTGCCGCCCGGCTCACCGGGTAGGTGCCGGTGGTGATCAGCTCGAGGCGTTCGAGCACGACCGGGTCGGCCAGAAGCCGCAGCGCGGCTTGCACCGATGCGTCGTCGCGGCCCCAGGCACCGCGCAGCGTCAGCTCCTTGCGCAGGATGTCGTCGGTGACGAACCCCGCCAACGGTCGCCCTCGCTTGTGTCCAATCGCGACGATCGTCGCACCGAAGGCACTCAGTCGCGGCGCAAGCTCCAGGGGGTCGACGCCCGTGGCGTTGGCGGGCGTGATGTCGATCACGGTGTCCGCCCCTCTGCCCCCGGTGAGCTCGTCGATGGCCGCACCCACATCATCCTCGGTGGTCAGCGTGTGCGTCGCCCCGAGGGTCTCGGCGGCGGCGAGCCGGGCACCATCCTCGGGCCGTCCCACCATCACCACCTTGGCCGCGCCCGCCATGGCCGAGGCAAGAACGGTGCCGAGACCGTGCGCGCCGGGCCCGAAGATGACGACGGTCGATCCGATGCCGACCCCGCCGAGTCGCTGCGCCCAGAAGATACCGTTCGATACCGGCACGTGGAGGGCGAGGAGGTGAGCGGGAACACCCTCCGGCGCACGGTGCAGGACCGATCGCGGGTGAAGGTAGAGCGTGTCGGCATAGCCACCCCACAAGCCGGGCGCCTCATCCAGGCCGCGGCTTCCATAGCGAACCTGATACCTACACAATCGGTCTCGACCCGAGCGGCACACCTCACAGCGGCCACACGGCGCATGCTCCTGGACGATCACCCGGTCGCCGGGATCGAGACCCCAACGCGCCGCGGCCGACGGGCCGCAATCCTCGATGCGCCCGACGATCTCGTGCCCGAGGATCATCGGCAGCGTGGCCCCGGAGGCGTTGTGCCCGGTGCGGTACGGGCCGAGGTCCGAGCCGCACATCCCGCAGGCCTCGACGCGCAACAAGCCGTCGTCCAGCCCGAGCAGCGGCGAGTCGATCTCGCGGATCTCCAGCTTCCTGGGCTCGGTGAGCACCGCAGCGATCGCAGCCATACGTCGACCGTAACCGCGCCACGAGCGCGGGGGTGAGGAAACCTCCATAAGATCGCCGCGGAGAACGACGTCCAAGGGGGACAGTTGAACGACCTGTACGCGCGCCCCGAACAGCCGACTCCGCCGGATCCGGCCCGCCTGGTCGGCACGGATCGCGTCCATGGCTCGGTCTACACCGATCCAGCCATCTTCACCCTGGAGATGGATCGCATCTTCGGCCAGTCTTGGATCTATGTCGCTCATCGCAGCGAGCTCGCCGAGGCCGGCTCGTTCAAGACCACCATGCTCGGCAGCCGACCGATCGTGCTCATGCGCGGCGACGACGGCGAGATCCGAGCGTTCTACAACCGGTGCCGACATCGTGGGGTCACCGTCTGCCAGGAACGTACTGGGCAGGCGCGGTTCCTCCGCTGCGACTATCACGGTTGGACCTACGCGTCGGACGGACGCCTGGTCGGTGTGCCGTACCGCGATGCCTACGAGGGCACGGACTTCGCTGAGGAGAACCTCGGGTTGACGCCGGTCGCTCGACTCACCGAATACCGGGGTCTGCTCTTTGTAAGCGGCGCCGCCCATGGTCCCACGCTCGCCGAGCATCTCGGGGACGCCGTGCCCTACATCGATCGGTTCATCGACCCATCGCCGACAGGTGAGCTCGATCTGACGGCCGGGGTGCAACGGTACTTCTATCGGGGCAACTGGAAGTTCCAGATGGAGAACTCCGTCGACGGCTACCACCCGAATTTCACCCACGCCGCGTACTTCGATCTGCTGGAGTCAAGGACCGGCAACCGGGTGATGACCTACGACGGGCGCTCGCCGGCGCTGACCCGCGACGTGGGGTGCGGGCACGTCATGCTCGACCAGCGACCGACGACCGGCTCGGTGAACGCGGCCCTACAGGATGGCATCGGCGCGACCGAGGACGGGCGGGTCTGGCACCAGGCACTGACCGAACGACTCGGGGCCGAGAAGGCCGACGACATCCTGGCCCTGGGCGGTGGCGCCGGGGTCTTTCTCGTCATCTATCCGAACCTGGTGCTGATCAACTTGCAGGTGAGAGTCATCGTGCCGGTGGCCCCGGACAGGACGGAGGTCGAGATCTACCCTGCCCTGCTCCAGGATGTGCCCCGCAGCATCAACGCCCGCCGCCTGCGGGTGCACGAGCACTTCTATGGTCCCGGCGGGTTCGGCGCACCGGACGATCTCGAGATCTTCGAGCGGAATCAGCAAGGCCTCGCCGCGGACGGCGATCCCTGGCTCCTCTTGCAGCGGGGCACGGAACGCGAACGGCTCGACGACGCCGGCCACCGTGTCGGTCAGGCCACCGACGAGGTGACCCAACGCGGCTTCTGGCGCCAGTGGCTGGCATCGATGGCCGCGTCATGAGCGCGGAGACGGCCATGGCCCGGCCCGACATCGAAGCGATCCGCCAGTTCCTCTATCTCGAAGCCCGGCTCCTCGACCGGTGGGACCTCGAGGCCTGGCTGGATCTCTTCGACGACGAGCTCAGGTACTGGATCCCCGTGCGCCACGATTCGATCGATGTTGAGGTCGAAGTCCAACACGCCTACGACGACAGGACCCAGCTCAACGAACGGGTCACCCGGCTGTTCGGCCCCCACGCGTATGCGCAACAGCCCCGCTCCCGGCTGAGCCGCATCGTCGCCAACGTGACCATCGAGTCCGTCGACGAGGATCGGATCGACGTGCGTTCGACGTTCCTGCTCACCGAGCTTCGGCGCGGCTCGACCGACATGTGGGCCGGCGAGACCGAGCATGTGCTGCGCCCCCGGCTGGAGGCCCCCGGGTTTGCCATCGCCGCGAAGAAGGTCTTGTTGCTCGCCAGCGAAGAACCGATCGACAACCTCACCTTCCTGCTCTAGGAGCCTGCTGATCAACACATTTCGGTGCCTCGCCGCCCATCAATCAGCGGACTCCTAGGTGATTCGATGACGACGAGCGAAGTCGGCCAGCTGATCGATCGGCTCGCGATATCAGATGTGATCGCCCGCTATTGCGACCGGCTCGACGCGCCCGACATCGACGCTGTTGCCGCGCTGTTCACTGCTGACGCCAGGACCGACTACGGCCCCGGCCGGGGCGGCGATGCCGTGGGACGCGACGCCATCCGGGAACGAATTGCTCGCGGCCAGTCCGCGTTCCGCCGCACGCACCATCAGGTCGGACACTCCACCATCCACCACATCGCGGATGATCGCGCCACCGGCGTCTCCGCCGCTTTGACCTGGCATGAGCGATTCAGCGGCGAACGCGAGCTGCTCGCGCTTCGGTACATCGACGAGTTCGCCCGGGTCCAGAACCAGTGGATGATCTCCTATCGGCGGGTCGCCCCCGGACAAGAGCTGGACCTCGGCCGCCTGTTTGGCCACGAGTGCGGTCTGGCGCTGAGGGACGACAAGAACGCCCACGACCAGCTCGAGTAGTCGCGTGACAGCGGCCAGATAGCCGTAGAGCACGAACGGCTCGTGGAACTCATCGCGCTCGTCGTACGGTCCGACAAGCCCTCGGTCTCGGCCCTGATGCGGCGCGCCCAACCCATGGTCGTACGTGATGAGGTGATCAAATCCGAGGGCCTCGACCCTTTGGGCCAGGTCGCGGATGGCGGCGGGGTCCACTCCGATCTCAGTGGTCGGGAAAACCGCGCCAAATCGCATCAGGGAGCCGACCGACAGATCTCATCATCGATGGCGTCAGGGTTCTGTGCGAGCACGCAGGTACCCGTCGAAGGGTCCATCAAAACATTCGATGGTCTGAACCGGGAGCCTGTCGGTTTGCACGGCAAGGATCGTACAGCTCCCAAAGGCGCCATCGTGGAGGAGCAGGGGCGGGCCGAACGCTCGAGCAAGCGACGCGACTGGGACCGAACTGTTCGGCTCGCCCGTCGCTCGTTGCTTTCGGCGTGAGCGAGCAAGGACCGATAACTCAAGTATCCTACTGCGGTAGTAGAGTTTGGGTATGGGTCGAGGAAAGCCATCTCCGAAACTCGCCATCACCGTGGACGCCGATGTCCACGAGGGTGTCCTCGCGGCGGCGAAGGCGGAAGGTATGAGCGTGTCAGCATGGATGACCGAAGCCGCCCGACGAGCGCTCCTCATCCGCGATGGCCTGGCCGCGGTGGCCGAGTGGGAGGCCGAGCAGGGCGCACTCAGCGCCGCGGAGCTCCAGGCGGCTCGACAGCGGGTAGCTGATGAAGTGAAGCCTGCTACTCGATCCTCTGCGTGAGTGCGATGGTCTACGACGCTGGCGTATTGGTCGCGGCCGATCGGAACGAGCGAGCCGTGTGGGCAGACCATCGTGTTCGCCTTGAGCTGGGTCTACTACCGCTGACCACTGCGCCCGTCGTGGCCCAGGCCAGTCGCTCACCGCGCCAAGCCCAGCTACGCCGGTTCCTGCGGGGCTGCGCCGTCGAGCCGTTCTCCGCCGAACAGGCCCACCAGATCGGCTCACTGCTGTCCGCCGCAGACACCTCGGACGTAGTCGACGCTCATGTTGTGGTGACCGCGCTGACCCACCGGGCTGGGGTGCTGACCTCCGACCCTCACGATATGCGACGCCTCGCCGCGGCCACGAACGGCGATGTCAGTGTCCTGACGCTCTGAACCATTCTCGAGCCCAGCGGGTGTTGCCGCCTTTGAGGGCGACGTAGATCACGAAGTCGTTGTGAGGTTGACCTGGCGACCGGTGGAGGTGGTAGCAGCCGCGCCCGACCCTCGGGTAACGAGCGGAACGACAAACCTTTTCATTCCTGTTGCAAACCTGTTGCGGTAGCGGCGACGTGTAGGGCCTGAGACGCCCGTCGCATCCGACGGTGCGCCCCCTGACAGGAGAATGGAAATGGATCGTCGTACGGCGCTCGCCACGGCTGCGGCCGTATCGCTCATGGTGATCACGGCAACCATGGTCGTGGCCATGAACGCCATCTCGTTCCGATCGCTTGTCGGATCGGATGATGCCGAGCTCGCGGCCGGGGACAACGGCCCGGTCCAGGTTGGCGCCCAAGACCCGGCGTGGGAGCAAGACCCGTGGCGGGACGACACCTGGGACACCGAAGCTCAAGGCGCTGCTCCCCAGGAGCCCTACACCTATGTCATCGATGTGCCGGCGACGCCTGGCGCCCCGGTCATCCAGACACCGTTCTCCAACCCCGTGCCCATCTATGTTCCGTCGGCGCCGGTGTACGTCCCGACCTACACGAGTCCCGCCGCTCCGGCACCACGAGCGACTCCGACAGCCCGTCCATCGACACCCTCGGCCAACCCAGGAAGTTCACCGACACCGGCTCCGGCTCCGGCTCCGACCGCACCGTTGCCCACCACCACGACGGTGACACCCCCCATAGTCAGCGCGCCGGCCCCTCGCCTTCCGGCTCCAGCACCCGGCGAGCTCCCGTCCACGACCTCCTATCTCAGCTATCAGGCCGGCGCGGCCGGCAACGTCGGCGTCACGGTCGACCCGGCTACCGGCGTGGCCCTCTGGGGGGTCTATCCCGCCTCCGACGAATGGATCTACACGGTCGAAGAGCAGACGACGGGCGCGGTTGCCGTCCGCTTCGAGAAGCCGTCCACCGGCCGGACCGAGACCATCCGTCTAGCCCTCGATGAGACCGCGAACCTCCAGGTCACAACGGCATCGATGACCAGAAACTGAGCATTTTCCACCGACGCGCCGGCCGACCAGAGCCAGGCAGCCACCGGACCAACCGAAACAACCGAAAGGCGCAATCCAACATGATAAGACAGAGGAAGATATTCATACTCACGGGAGTGCTGCTCGCACTTCTTTTGGGAGCGGGTGTGTCCATCCCCGCACTGGCCGATGGGAAGCGTTCAGGGTCACCACCTGTAGGCACGTGGACCCATGACCTCTTCGGCACCGGCGACGAAGTCCGAGTCGACTACGCGGCCACCCGGAATAACCACGACTTGAGTCTCGAGATCGGTGAGATCGCCACCCCGGCGGGAATCGAGTATCGCATCATCGATGAAGACGGCGACGACGAGGACCGAGACAACAAGGACCGAGACGACGAGGACCGAGATGACGAGGACAAAGCTTCCAAGAACGACGGCGACGAGCAAGGGCTCGAGATCTGGTTTGCCTATGGCGAGGCTCGCGCCAAGCTGAAGGTCAAGGCCGAGCTCGACGACGACGCTCCCAAAGTCAAGTTCGAACTCGAGGTCAAAGGTGACACCACGCCGGCCGCGCCGGGCATCGGCGAGCTCGCCGGTGATCACGCCTGGTCGGGCCAGTTGTGCGACGGGCAGCCGTTCACCATCTTCTACAGCTTGAGCGGTCAGAGCGTTGCCGTTCTTGATGTCGTCGGGCCTCCCTCCACGGTCGAGACCAAGAAGCACAGTGCGAGAATCCGCTTCGATTCGGCTCACGCCGCGGTGACCATCGCCTTGAAGAAGATCGACGCCAGGGTTCACGGGCTGGAGATAGAAGCCAAGCTCGGCAAGTGTCGTGAGCCGGGCAACCCGGTGGTTGACACCCAGGTCCCGACCCCGACCACCCCGGCACCCACCATCCCCGAGCCAACCCCGGCACCGACCACCCCCGAGCCGACCACCCCGACACCTACTACCCCGACACCGACCACCCCGGCGCCCACGCCCACGACCGTCTTGCCGACGACGACCACGGCCCCACCTCCTACGACGACGACGGCCCCGCCGACCACCATGCCGCCGACAACCGTGCCCCGGCAGGTGAAGTACCTCACCTACCTGCTTCCGTCGGGACAGGTCACGATCAGGCTCGATGATCCTCCGGCCTTGAAATCGTGGGCGATCACCAGCCCGGACTGGGCCTACTTCACCAGCAAGGACACGCCGAGCGCCATCAAGATCCTCTTCAGCCATCGGGTCACCGATGAGCAAGGGGAGCTCTCGGTGAAGCTGGTCAACGGCGTACCCGTCGCATCGTTCACCTCTGACAGCGGAGGCGTCGTGACCCCCGCCCAGCCGACCGAATCGACGGTCGCTCCCCCGACGACCGCGGCGAGCATGGCCTAACCCTTCACCGCCCCAGGACCGAGCAGCGCGTTCGCGGCAACAGCCGCCGGCGTTTGCTCGGTCCCTTGGGCGTTTTCACCTTCGTCACCTGAACCGAACACCTACAGGCGCCAATGCTGCGCCAGAAGGACAGCTACGTGCTCTCCGAACAGACATTCCGCGCCATGGGTTGTCGATCCCGCGTCGTGGTCGCCGGCGAAAGAACCGATGAGCTTCTCGAATGGGCTCTCGAACGGCTCGAACAGCTGGAGTCGTGCTGGAGCCGCTTCCTGCCCGACAGCGAGATCAGCCGAGTCAACAAGGCCACCGGCTGTTTGACGATGCTATCGAAAGACGCGTTCACGCTCATCGATCACGGCGTTCGTGCGTGGGCCGCCACCTCGGGGCTCTTCGATCCATTGATGTTGGACGAGCTGCAACGACAGGGCTATGACCGATCCCATCTCGCGCTCGATCCGCCCCGGTTCGAGCCGCAGCCCTATCTCGCCGAGACCGGCCGTACCGAGCGGGCGTCGTACTGTGACGACATCCAGCTTTACCCCACCCTGCCCGCGGTCTTGATTCCGGTGGGCACCATGTTTGATCCGGGGGGCGTCGGGAAGGGGCTCGCCGCCGACATCGTGGCCACCGAATTGCTAGATCGGGGCGCGAGCGGCGCGATGGTCGATCTCGGCGGCGACATCCGTGTCGTCGGCGACCATCCCGACGGGGGGACGGTGTGGACCATCGTCGTCGACAACCCGCTCGCACCGGGCGAGGACCGGATAAGGATAGGTCTCAGCGACGGAGGGGTCGCGACGAGCAGTCAGGTGCTCCGCCGCTGGGCGACCGCGTCGGGTGATCGCCATCACCTACTCGACCCACACACCGGCCAACCGGCTACTTCGCCCGTGGCCGCCGCGGTGGTAGCGGCAGGAGCTACCTGGTGGGCGGAGGTCGTCGCCAAAGCCGCGTTGATCGCCGGTTTCAACGGCGGCGAACACGTGATCCGCGAGGGAGAAGCGGTGGGCACGCTGTTCGGTTTCGACGGGACCGAACGCGATATCGGCCTCATCGCCGCCGCGTCCAGGGCTTGACACCGCCCGCGAGATCGAACGGGACACAACCGTTCAGGCGCGCGTCCGAGTCTTGCCGCGGCGCTTCGAGCTACACCTGGATGCGGGTGGCGCCTGGTCCCTCAGGACCTGGCGGAGAGTCTCCCGTCCCCGATGAAGGTGGAACTTAACCGTGCCCTGCGCCATGTCGAGCGCATCGGCGATATCAGCCACCGACATGTCATCGACATAGTGGAGGGCGAGAGCGGCTCTCTGGCTGGGAGACACATGAGCCAGAAGCGAGTTCAACTCGCCGCCGACCTGGCCCTCGACATCGATACCGGCGGTGGGTGAGAGGGACAGGGCTCGCTGTTCGGTGTTCGCCCTACGGCGGGCGGACCGTCCCAGATCTCGAGCGCGGTTGATGGCGACGCGGCGAACCCACGCCGCAGGCGCCTCATAACGTCGAATTCGGCCCCACCGGGCATAGGCCCGATAGAACGCGTCCTGTACGGCCTCATCGGCCAGTTCGCCGTCACCGGTGATCACCGTGACCGTCCGAACCAACGACGAATAGTGCGCCACGAAGAACGCTTCGTATTCGCCCTCGCGACCGCGTGGCCTTGACTGTCTCCCAACCAATGCTCCGCCTTCTGCTCGGTCGACCCCTCGTCCTGTCGCCCATGGTCGGACCGCTCAGTACCTACACGCCGCCGCGCGCCGCAAAGGTTGACGTCTCAGGGGGAAATATTTTGCCCACCCGGTCTCAGTCCTGAGGCGCCGAGCGACCCTGATCATTTGTTACGGAAATATTGCGGATTCGTATCAACCTGTGGTGCGGCCGGTGACGTGTAGTGGGTGAGATTGCGGATCACGGGACGGGCAAAGAGCTACGTCCGGCGGAACCCCCGAGAGGAGGAGGTGTCACGTGCAGCGTTCGATCAAGGCATTGGCGGCCACGGTGGTGTTGGTGATCATGAGTGTGGCGACCGCGGTCGCCCTGAACCTCAGCATCATCACCGGCGGCCAGCTGTCTCTGCTCACCGGATCAGAATCTGCGAGCGAGGCATCGAGCGCGGGTGGATCTGATGAGCCTGCCGCCGCACTCGACACCCCGACGGGGAGCATCCCGTCCGGGCCGACGACGGTGACGACCGAGGCGGTGACCACCACCACTGCCCCTCCCGCCTCTCCCGAGATCATTTCCCAGATCATCGATGTGCCCGTCGAGGCCCCTGCGCCCCTCGTGGTCCAGATCCCGCCACCGGTCACGGTGACCATCCCTCTCCCGCCGGCGACGATCTATCTGCCGCCGCCCGCTCCCCCGGCCGCACCGGCTGCGCCGCGGCCCACCACAGCACCACGACCGCGGCCTATTCCGAGCACGCCCGTCCAGCCGACCGCTCCGACACCATCGATCACGGGGGCGACCCCCCCGACGCCGGGCACACCCCCAACGGCACCCAACCAGACGCCCATCCCCACTACCGAATGGCTCGTGTACAACCTCGGCACCGTCGGCGAACTGGCCGTGCAGTGGGACCGAGCGACACCGACCATCTCCTTTTGGGGGGTGTACCTCCAGCCGGACTGGACCTGGTTCGTTGCGGCCGACGACGGCGGCTTCATCCATGTGAAGTTCGCCCATGCCGTAACCGGCGAACAGACCGAGGCCAAGATCGACATCGACTTCGGACTTCCTCGGATCGACATCGACGACGTCATCCAACCAGTGGGCCCGGCGCCTGCACCGACCCCGGAGGCCTGAGATGCCCGAACCAACCCGCGAAGAGCGCTTGGCGCGCCTACAGGCACGCCAAGCGAGCCCGTCGGGGTCGACGCCCCAACCGGTACCGACACCCGAGTCAGGCCCCACAGGGTCCTCGACGACTCCGGCCCCCGAACCCGGCACGAAGCGCCAAACGAGACGGAAGCGGCGTCACTCGGCGGGCGCGACACGAGTGCTCGTCGCGGGCGTGTCGACGTCGGTGTTCATGCTCCTCACCGCCACCATGGGGCCGCTGGTCGCCGGTGCCGAACCGGAGCCGGAACCAGAACCGGCGGGCGCCGCGGTGGGCATCGGATCCGAGGTGCCACCCCAGACGGGGGTTCCCGTCGCTTCGGTACCGGCGGCCCCTACCGAGCCCGCCCCTGTGCCCCCTCCTCGTGCTCCCATCGAGCCCCCTCGCCCTCGCATGGTCATCGTCGAGATCCGACGCCAAGTCATCGACGGCTCGGGCTTCACCCCTCCGCCGCCGGCCTCGCCGGCAACTCCTCCCCCGACACCGCCATCCCCGGCCCCGCAACGACCGACCGCTCCGCCGCCGACCGCACCCGCCGCGGCTCGACCGCCGGTGACCCAGCCGCCCCCTCCGGCGCCTGCACCCGCACCAGGAAAGACCCAAGCCAGTGCATGAACCATCATTCGAGCTCACCGAAGCCGGTCTGACCGGCCCGACAACCCCGCTTGCGACATGAGCGAGCAAGCCTGGTGGTACATCTCCCGTGCGAGCGGGATGGTCGCCTGGGGCCTTATCACTCTCGCGGTGTTGTGGGGCCTGACCTTGTCCACCAAGGTCCTCGGCAAACGGAACGTGCCGGCGTGGCTTCTCGACCTCCACCGCTTCCTGGGTGGCCTGTCCATCGTGTTCACCGCCATACACCTCGGCGGACTGGCCGCCGACAGCTATCTGTACTTCGGCTGGGCGGAGGTCTTCGTACCGATGGCATCGGAATGGCAGCCCGGTGCCGTCGCCTGGGGAGTCGTGGCGCTCTATCTGCTCCTCGCCATCGAAATCACCTCCCTATTGATGCGACGGCTACCCCGGCGACTCTGGCGGGCCATCCACCAGTTGAGCTTCGTGCTCTACGGACTGGCCACCATCCACGGCGTGACCGCCGGAACCGACGCCACAAACGGCATCTATGTCTGGTTGTCGGTGGCCTCGGTCCAGTTCGTCTTGTTTCTCACCCTCATTCGCGTGGTCGCCGCCCGCCGAGCGAAACGCCGTCCAGCGGTCACGAAATCCAGTTCAACCCCCACGAAACAACCGCTCGCCCCCGCGAGCTCATGAACCTCAATCCCCCACGGAAGGAAACCAACATGAAGGTTTGGATTGATCAGGACCTGTGTTCCGGCGTCGGCCTCTGCGCCGATCT
>Ga0316190_10003496_pt1 | contig 11401 bp, 11 predicted proteins | sample Eddworburrow2_MG_FD_204929 | JGI IMG/M metagenome (GOLD analysis project Ga0316190, IMG submission 204929) | Coastal sediment microbial communities from Maine, United States - Eddy worm burrow 2 | ecosystem: Environmental > Aquatic > Marine > Coastal > Sediment | place: USA: Maine | collected... | reverse complement strand
GGTCATCGCACTTCATCGCCCCACATCCAATTTGAAGCATCTCCGTGAAAAAGACATACAACTTGTGGAAGGTTCGATTACAGAGCCTGATTCCCTCATTACAATTTTCCCGGAAAAGGTGGATGCAGTTTTTCATGTTGCCGGCAACACCAACCTATGGTCACGTCGAAACCACCTCCAGACTCGCGACAATGTTGAGGGCACTCAAAATATGGTCGCGGCCGCGTTGAAACGCCAGGCCAAGAGATTTATACACACTTCTAGTGAAGCGGCTTACGGACATCATCAGCAAAGGATTGATGAGGAAACCCAGTCTAACGCCATCCACTCACCCATTAATTATCATCGAACAAAATACTTGGCAGAGATGGAAGTACGTAAAGGAATTGCGAAGGGACTAGATGCGTTGATCATAAATCCGGCTAATATCATCGGTCCCTATGACTACCACAACTGGTCCCAACTCTTCACTCTCATCGATCGTCAAAAGCTTCCTGGCGTTCCGCCCGCCACTCAAACTTTCTGTCATGTGAGGAAAGTGGCCAAAGCCCAAATTACAGCGTTCTATCGAGGAAAAAAAGGGGAAAACTACATCCTTGGCGGTGTGGAGGTTGATTATTTGACCATAGCCCAAGAAATTGGGGACATGCTGGGAAAACAGACGCCAAAGAGAACCACTCCGGGATGGATGCTAAAAATGCTGGGGAGAGTATCATTGTGGGGATCCTACATCACTGGCAAGGAACCGGATATGACACCGGAAAAAGCCATTCTAATTACCAGCCAAGTGCTTTGTAATTCACAGAAAGCTGAAAACGAACTGGATTATCATTCGGTACCACTGAGGAGCATGCTGGAGGATTGTTACCAATGGATGCTCAGCGAAGGATTGATCGGTAAATAAAGGTGATGAATACTTCGAGAAATGACTCCGAAAATTCTGATATCTCAACGTTGGATTTTCACTAGCCCAGTGCCCTCCCTCTTTATTCCCACAAATCCGTGCTCAAATACTTCAAGCCCGAATCACAAATCAGCACCACGGCCGTCTTGCCCTCAAAAGAAGTTTTAAGCAGCTCTATGGCGGCAGCCACGTTGGTGCCCGACGAAAAACCGGCAAAAACACCTTCTTCTCTCGCCAGCCGGCGGGCCATCTCGACGGCCTGCCGGTCGGACACCTGCAAATACCCGTCCACGTGTGCGGGATTCAACATCGGTAAATGCGACATGGCGTAGCCACCACCCTGAATGCGATGATTGGGATAGGTTACCGGCTCACCGGCAAGAATGGCCGCTCCCTCGGGTTCGACGACAAAGCACTTTACGGCCGGGTTGTGTTCTTTGAAGGCTGCGGTGCAGCCGGCAAATGATCCACCGGTGCCGGCGAAATCGCAAAACACATCGATATGTCCACCGGACTGACGGATAATTTCCGGCCCGGTGTTGAGGTAATGGGCCCGGAAATTACCTCTCAGCTGAAATTGATCGGCGCGAAAGGCCCCGCGTTCTTTAACGATTCGCCGGGTTTCGCGCTCCACCCGCTCGAGATCACCTCCGGAGACCTGGCCCGGAACGGAGGACGGCAGTTGATCCACCAGAACGACCTCCGCACCCAGGGCCGACATCATGCGGGCCCTTTCTACCGAGTTTCCTTTGGACATAACGGCCACAAAGGGATACCCTTTTATTCCGCAAACAATGGCCAGACCGGTGCCGGTGTTGCCGCTGGTCAGTTCCACCACGGTTTGGCCTGCAGCAAGCTTCCCGGATGCTTCCGCGTCGGCAATGATCTGGCGGGCAATGCGATCTTTTTTGGAAAAACCGGGGTTGAAATATTCCAGCTTAGCCAGAATGCGGCCATCCATCTTTCGAGTTATTCTGGCCAGTTCGACGAGGGGCGTGTTTCCGATCGCTTCGATGGCGGAGGGATATAGATCTGTTTTCATTATCATCAGGGTATACTCATTTTGTCCGAAACAAATAATTAAAACTGTTCAGATTCAGGCGCAGGCATCCTTTTGTACCAGACGCTCTCCTGTAAGTGGTTTCTTATCGCATGAATCATTACATTTTTCAAGGGGATGGAATTTTAATTTGACCTCTCGCAGCGATTTGCTATAGTTCTACTAGGGTCATTTATTTTTCTTTCCGGTATTTCCGGCGCGGAACAGGAAAAAAGGAAATTGCCTGTTCGCTGTCCTTCCATTGAATAAAATCACAACTTTTAACGTTTAAAAAAATTGAAGAAGTGATGGAGAGTACTTCCGATCCAAACGGCCTTCCTGCCCCGGAATATTGCGGGTGCATCCTCTCTGGTGATTTTAGCGTTGAATTAAAGAAACGCGTGGCCGAATACATCGATCATTACCGGGTCTTTGAAGACACCGGCAGTGCTGCGATACTATATATTGCTGCCTGGCAGGGAGAAAAAGAAAAAATCTGGTATGAATACGCCGGCGAAAGGTTTATGCAACTTCTCGGATGTGAAAATTCAGAGGTCGCCGAGGTTTTTCGGAACAGCATCATAGATCGCCGCATTTACAAAGACCTGGATGTAGATGTCGGGATTCGAAAAGAAGTCAAAAACCGCAAAGAATTGAGTGATGCCCGGGAGAAGCTGCGCGAAGAAGGCAAAAAAGCAGGAACGATCGAAGCGGTTTACAAACTTTCGGTGAACAATAACGTTCCTATCTGGCTCAAAGATCAGGCAACCGTAGAAATTTATGAACAAGATGGGATTTGCCTGTCTTTAGGGTTTCTTACGATCGTCTCCAAAGAGATGGAGGCGGAAGACGAATTGAAAAAACACCATGATCAGCTCGAGGAAATCGTGCATGAGAGAACCGCCGCACTGATAAATTTAAATGACCAATTAAAACTGGAAATAGCAGACCGCAATTTGGCGGAAGAAAAGCTTCAGCAGAGTTACGCTAAATTGCAAAAAAACCTTGATGAAATTGTTCACGCAATGTCGTTAACTGCTGAAAAACGAGACCCTTACACGGCCGGGCATCAAAAACGAACGACTGAACTTGCGATGGCTCTTGCCGGTGAAATGGGGCTTTGCGAGCATCAAATTAAAGGGGTCCAAATGGCCGGGCTTATTCATGATATGGGTAAAATATCCATTCCTGCCGAGATTCTAAGCAAGCCCGGGAAGCTAAACGAGGTAGAGATTCAATTGGTCAGGAGACATCCCCAAGCCGCATTTGAAATACTAAAGGAGATCGATTTTCCCTGGCCGGTGGATCTAATTGTACTGCAACATCATGAAAAGATGGACTGTTCCGGATATCCGCAAGGCCTTGCGGGAGAAGAGATCCTCCTGGAAGCCAGGATTTTGTGTGTGGCCGATGTTGTTGAAAGCATAGAGTCCCACAGACCCTATCGCCCGGGCCTTGGCATCGACAAAGCTCTGGAAGAAATATCAAAAAACAGAGGGACCCTTTATGATCAGGATGTGGTTGATGCTTGTTTGAGACTTTTTAATGAGAAAGGCTTTCAGTATCAATAGGTAAAATAGAAAACCGTAAAGAAACAAATAGAGCAGCCACTAAGGCACCAAGCCACAAAAGTTTAAACTTCATATTCCTTCTTTTTGTGCCTTCGTGTCTTAGTGGCTGAATTTTTACGAAAAAACGAAAACTTTGAAATGCCGGACCAAGCTTGCCTCATCCTTCGTGCACTTGCCACATATCTTCATCGGTATAGCACTTTTCAGCATCTCCATCCTGACTCGTGGCATCCAGCTCAAGGTTGCGCACTTCTTCTGTGCCGGCCAGCACTTCTTTGTAATATTCATGCTGGATGAGCAGGTTCATAATTTCATTGGTGCCGGTCCATATCTGAGTCAGGCGAATGTCTCTGACCACTTTTTCAATGGGATAGATGTCGGTGTAGCCGATGCCGCCCATCACCTGCATGGCCTTGTTGGCAATTTCCCAGGCTGTGTCGGTGGCATAGCGTTTGGCTTCGCTGACGACCCGGCGAACGTTCGCAGCCCCAGTATCCACGGCACGGGCAGCCATGTACACCAATGCCCGGGCCGCATCCAGTTGGGTAATGGCATCGGCTACCATGAAATTGACTGCCTGAAATCCCCGAATAGGGCGGCCGAAGGCATGGCGTCTGTCGCTGTAGCGAACCGCCACATCCAAAGCCGCCCGGACGCCCAGGCTGGCAGCAGCCGATGTCAGTCGCTCGGGAATCATCATTTGGTTGAACACCAGGGCACCGCCGTGCAGCGCACCAATCAGATTCTCTTTGGGAACCCGTACATTTCTGAATACAAGCCGCCCGGTGCCGCCGCCGCGGGTGCCTAAAAGTCCGTAGTTGTATTCGGTCTCCACACCGGGACCCCGCCCCACCAGAATCGCGCTGATACGCTGGTACTTGTGGGCTTTTTCATCGAAGTTGGTGCGGCAATATACCAGAAATACATCGGCTTCGGTGGCGCCCACCACGAAGCGCTTTTGTCCGTTGACTACAAAATGATCGTCCTCGAACACCGCCCGGGTGGTGGCACCGAAAAAGTCCGATCCCCCCCGGGGTTCGGTAAGGGCCTCGGCACTGATGAATTTGCCCTCCAGGATTGGTTTTAAAAAACGTTCTTTTTGCTCATCAGTGCCGAAGACATTTAATGCTTCACCGACAATGGACGGCATCACAAAAGCACAGCCCAGGGTGGTGCCTAGGACACCGATTTCCTCTATGGCAATGACTTCCGAGGTCCACGGCAAACCGCGACCACCCCATTTGAGATCAAAACGCAGGCCCAGCAGATTGTGTGCGGCCAGTTTTTCGACGTATTCGCGGGGGTACTTGATTTCATCGCGATCCAGGGCCCGGATAAAATCATGGGAAACCTCATCGCGTACAAATTTTCGGACTTCCCGCTGGATGGCTTTTTCTTCATCGTTCAGCAATGATTCATAAAACATGATTATATCTCCTCAGGCTTTTTCAAGTAAAAGGAAAAAATCATCCATAGAAAGGATATCCCTCCGGCCACCAGAAACGGCATGGTAAATGAGGCTGTGGTGTCAGCCAGATATCCTCCCAGGACCGGTCCCAGGGCCTGGCCGATACCGAAAAATAAGGTGATAAAACCCAGTCCGGCCGGTGCCAAACGCGGTCCCACATAGTCACCGGCAGCAGCTGCCATAATGGTCGGTATGCTCCAGGCCGTCAACCCGAACAAGACGGCCGACAGATAAAAGCCGAATTTGACCTTGATTAGGGCATAGATGATATAGGAAAGCCCGAGGACCAGGTAAGCTAAAGCCGCTCCCTTGTTTCGCCCCAGGCGATCGGATATGCCGCCCCAGATTACGCCGCAAAGAAAAGGAGAAAGGGGGACGTTCTTTCTGAACGTTCACAGAATTATTATCAGAACGTCAACGTCTGGTATCCAACCAGATGCCATGATGCCAAAACGCGGGCTGCGCAGGAATTTTCCTTGCGAAGAATACGGGCTATGTCCGCACCGGATTAGACCGATTCCCTAACCCCAAACCAGGATATCTCCAGACGGGCCGGCACGACCGGCTGTCTCTTGCTTCCTGAGCACAGCTCCATAGGGCGGGGTCCTTCTGAGGAAATGTGAGAAAAAATGAGTTGTACCCATTTTCTGTTTTTCAGAGTGGTAAGAATTGTACTTGGTTTATCAAGTCTTCAGGATCACCTGCCTCTGCAATGATTTCTAAATCACGAATGCAATCGCCAATCGAAATTTTAAGTTGATGTGCGTAGATGATACCATAAAAGGGTACCCCGGCCCTCTGTCTTTTCGTTGCTTCCTGTAAAAGGTTGTAGTCTCTAGTGAAAAGCACTCGTTCAAGCTCTGAAGCGCGATCTAACAATTCGGAATCATCCAATTGATTTGAACCATCTTCGTAAGCGGTGATTAAATCAATTCCTTTCAATTTTAGCCCATTTGTTATTGCACGAGGTACATTGTGATCCATATAAAGTCGAATTGCCATTAGATGAGATTCTTGGCCTTTAGCTTTGCAATTAGTGGTGTTGGTTGAGCGTTCTTTTCCATCTGATCTACGTGCTTCAATTGTTGTTCGATGACTCTATCCAACACTTCCTGGTGATCAGAGTAATAAGCCAATGCTGAATATATCTGCCCCAAGGTCAGGTGAGGGTGCTGAAATCGAAGTTCTTCCGGACTCCACCCATAGGCAATTTTGTCTAGAATAAGTTCAATTACCTTCGTATTTGTATCTGAGATGATTGGTGCATTGTCTTCATTGAGTATCACGTGTTCATATTTTGTTTCGACAGCCTGCATTCGTTAGCCCCGCAATTTTTTTTTTAAAACGAAAGAATCTGCGATTTTCGGTTATGTTATAGATTTAGCGAATTTCCAACTTATGGAACCATAAAAATGAAAATGACAACACTCATCCAGTAGCAGAAACAGGGTTGGAAGTCAATATTGAAATAATCATTGAAAAATCTGGGCTGGTTGATCCAAGTGCATCCTATTATGTGCAATTGGAAAATTTTCTTACCACCCTGCGGGAATTGTATCAGGAGTACAAAGAGAGCAAAGATAAAGCCCTGTATTCGGTGGGGCTGATGGGAATCCGCAACATCACCAAGCTGATTGTTGGCGGAGTTTCCCCTTTTAACATTGGCATTGGGCGATAGAACATTAACAGCGAATCATTAGCGGCTGAATTTTTACGAAAAAACGAAAACTTTGTAATGCAGGACCAAGCCTGTCTTATTCTTCGTGCACTTTCCATATATCTACATCACTGTTTGACAACCGTTCAACCTAAATTTGTGTCTTAGTGTCTTGGTGGCGAAAAGGTTCTGCCCTTCGTTCCAATTTGCGCCGAAGCTGAATTAAATTTCGCTGCGTCTACCTGGAATTAGCCGAAAAAGTGAATTCGGTTTACTTAGGCTTTTTCAAGTAAAAGGAAAAAATAATTCCCAGAAATGATATCCCCCCGGCCACCAGAAACGGCATGGTAAATGAGGCTGTGGTGTCAGCCAGATATCCTCCCAGGACCGGCCCCAGGGCCTGGCCGATACCGAAAAATAAGGTGATAAAACCCAGTCCGGCCGGTGCCAACCGCGGTCCTACATAGTCACCGGCAGCAGCTGCCATAATGGTCGGTATGCTCCAGGCCGTCAACCCGAACATGACGGCCGATAGATAAAAGCCGAATTTGACCTTGATTAGCGCATAGATGATATAGGAAAGCCCGAGGACTAGGTAAGCTAAAGCCGCGCCTTTGTTTCGCCCCAGGCGATCGGATATGCCGCCCCAGATTACGCCGCAAAAAATGCTCAATCCCCCGACCAAAGCCCACAGGCCGCCGGCCCATTGCTGGCTCAAACCTATTTCTTTAACAAGGAAAGCGGCAAAGAACATCATGTATATAATGTAGGAAAGCCCGTAGAAGAAATATACGGTACCCAGGTACCAGATAGATGCCGTTTTGATTACCGTGGTCCACTGAAGAGATGACGTCGTTTTCACATCCGAAGGCACCGGCGAAATCGGTTCCGTTTTTTCGGTGCCTACCTGCTGTAGTCCCTTCTCTTCCGGTCGGCTGCGGACAAACACATAAATGATTCCGGCAACCACCAGCACGGCGCCGCCCAGAATATACCAGGAAAAGCGCCAGCCATTGGGTCCAAATGCAGATAATATGGGAGGGACCACCAAACCCGAAATTAAAGTGCCGGTTCCGATGCCGGCAGAGACAATTCCGGTGGCAAAGCCTCGGTTTTTCATGGCAAACCAGGCTGAACCCAAAGCCATGGCCGGTACAAAAGCAGCCCCGCTGCCCAGACCGGTCAAAAGGCGCATGGCAAATGCGAAACCAAACGATTGGGCCAGGCCGGTCAAGATCATGGTTATCCCCATGAGTATCACGGCAAAGGTGATGACAAGGCGCGTTCCAAACCGGGAGGCCAGAAACCCCCCGATGATCGCCATGGCTAAATAGCCCAGGAAATTTCCGGTACCCAAAAGACCCAGTTGGGTGTAGTTAAACTGGAGCCCGTCTTTCATGGCAGGAAGGATGATGGTGTAAGACATGCGCCCAAAGCCGTGGGAGGCGATGGTGGTCAGAAGCCCCATAAAAATGACGATCCAACCGTAGTGAAGTTTGGCTGTCTTCATTCTGTCACCTTTTTGAAATGGTGCAAAAGCACACGGTTTTTGTGATAGCATGTCCGGAGGAGGCTGTCAAAGTAAAGGTAGGAGAGCCAAGGAAACATCAAAATTGATAATAACCCGCAACTAATAAATAAAATAATCATACTAAGTCCAAATGGGTATCTTCTTACATGACGTGATTCTGAAGGAAAGTTTAGAGAATTTCACAATACTGGAAGCCCAGGCCGAAATTCTTTACTTTTGGTGTGATTTTTTCTATAATGCTCGACATTGAACCTGAAAAATCGGCTTCGAAATCTAAGTGTTCAATCGGAGATTATCAGCAATGAGCAAATTTGAAAAAAGACTGTGTATCGTCGCTCTGGTATTTGTCTCAATTTACCTGACAGCTGCCGTCATTACCATTAAATATCGGATCAGCAAGCCGGATAGAATAGAACGGCTGGAATCCCGGGAGCTTTCAGCCGCAGAAGGACAATTGTTGATGGCAGAGCTTTTTTTACCGGTGATGATACTTTTAACACTGACCATTTGTTATATCTTCGTCAGAAAGACACGTGCTAAAAAGGCCCTGCTGTTAGATGAACCTGATGAAGAGACCCCGGATTAACCCCAATACTGATCGGTTCCAGGTTCAGCGTTCAAAGGTTCAGGGATTCAAGGTTCCGATTTCGTCCCTGGACTGAATTTGAGATGCGTATTTACGAGAAAAGCGCTAGTTTCGTAAGGTCTAATCCAAAATTCGGAGCCAAATTGGCAATTATTTGGGGGAATGAGCATTTTTAGCGAGGGCTTCGGGTCTTTAATGCCTTCTTTGTCCTTAACCCTGAATGTTGAACTCTGAACCCCTTAACCTATATTTATGTTTAAGAATTTAAAACAGCGTTGGGTCAAACTGTTCCAGATACTGCTCCCATTCCATGGGAAGTAGCTGCTTTTTAGCCGTGTTGCATTCTTTGCAGCATGGTGCCACGTTGCCCCTGGTGCTTTTACCGCCCCGGGATACCGGCACAATGTGATCCATGGTCAGTTCTTTCGGCGGGGTTGACCGGCCGCAGTAGTGGCACACACCTTTGGCCAGGCGGCGTTTCCACCACTGGGAGTCTCGAAGTTCCCTTGCTTTGTGACGCGTCCGTTTCAGATCTTCTTCGCCCAGATCATAGGCGAATGGCTGGATGGTTTTTTTTCGTTTCATTTTTAGTATGCTTGACCCCAACGTTGCAACATTGGGGTTGACTATTCGACCAAGTTCCGCCTGCTCAGCCAGTTTCGAATTTCCTCCAGCAATATCCGGTAGTAATTCTCCGATCCGCCGAGACCTTTTCTGCCAAAAAAGTAGTTGATTTCCAACAGCATGGGATCGGGATCGCAATATTCCGATGAAAAGATGGCATCGAAACCGGCCAGATTGATTCCTGTTTTTTGACATAAATACCTTGTGAGGACAACCGCTTTCTGCTGCAGCCCGGGTTCGGCTTCTGAATCAATTGAAGCTCCTTTACTCAGGTTTGAGTAAAATCCATTGTTATTTTCCTGGATGCGCCAGTATGATATCACACGCTGTCCAATGATGGCCACTCGAAGGGTCCTGCGATTGGATGAGATATATTCTTGCAGGATAAAGCCGGCTTGGCCTGATTTTTCATATTCGGCTGCTTTTTTCAGTGTTTTCTGTAAATTATTGGCCGAATTGATGAGGTAAACCGTTTCCCCTTCACCCCCCCAGTCCAATTTGAAAACAACCGGGAATTTAAACGCTAGTTTTGTAAGTCCTTCGTGATATCGATGTTGAAACGAGGCTAGGTGTGAAAATGTTTCAGAGGCTGGATGGGCTACCTTGACCTTTCGAAACAGTTTGATCTGATTGATTTTTCCCGGATACTTAAACCTGGCATCATAATTGGGAAATACATGAGGGCAGTTCTCCCGGGCCATTTTATACAGTGTCTGGTAACATCCCTGGGAGAGAATGACGGCATCCGCCGCACGAATAGCGGCCAGATCCTCTCCATTGGGTTCCCGCCCGGCGCAGATGATGTTTTTATCGGCTTCGAATAGAGGGTGAAATGAAACTATCATTTGATTCTTTTTTCGTAATGGATCCGCCACGAAGGCACTAAGCCACAAAAGTAATAATACATTTACCTGAATATGCCGCGTATTGCCAGTCTAAAAGGATTGGTTTTGCGATGTTGAGGGCACAATCAAGTCCGCCCCAGGCGGAGAGAACCTTTAAATGGGGTCAAGCTAAGCATTTGAAATATATATTGAATAATATTGAGAATTGATCTAATAAATGAATTGTACATTTCCACTAAGACTTTGACACTGGCGCATAACGGCGTTTGATGCCACAAATGCCATTCACAAATAGCACGAAAAGAAGGGGCTGAGAATGAACGCGGACGATAAGTTCCAGATCCTGGTGACGCGCGTAGAAGCCATCCTGGCGGCGGAGAACGTGCAATGGGCAGAGTCCACGGCCGCTAAAAAAGAGGCAAACGGCGCTGGGGCTGCATCGCTTCCCGCCCAGCCATCAAGTGAAACCGCAAAATAGTCCTGAATGGGTCGCGGGCGTACGTTTTGGCCGGCTGTCAGCTTATTTTCGCAGTCTTATTAATTAAAAGCGGTAGGAGGGCCTGCACATGGGATACCATGACGTGGGCAGCATCGTCGAAAAAGTTATCGAAGTACTTCCTGTGGCCATTTTTGCATATTCTGTGAATTAAATCTATTAATATCCTGCAACTCTTTTCACACTTCTTCTTCTTACATCATCCTAATCATTTATTTAACGAGTTGAAATTATATATAGAATTTTCCTAATGACGAAACTGGCACAATCCTTGTAGAGGCAATGCTCGTAATTACCTCATAGTGATGTATCAGGCTATCAACTAGATGATGATGAAAAATTAATTGTTAAAGAAGCTTTGCGAGCTCTTTAAAATGAGCCCCAAAATAACATTAGAAACTGTCGCAAGACCTTATCAAAAAAATAATATTCGAATCTGGCTTGTGATCCTAACTTTAATTTTGGCCTTGGTTCCCACTGCAGCTATCTCGGCGGAGCTGAAGATCCTGGTGGGTCACGATGATACCGGTGAAAAACCATTTCATAAAAAATGCCACATTAATATAACCGGGATTTTTGAAAAAGGGGATGCCGATCAATTTGAACGCCTTCTAAAGCTGATAAAGCAGCGCAGACAGACTATCGAGTTTGCAAATTTGAACTCGAACGGCGGAGACGTG
>Ga0316190_10003494_pt1 | contig 11402 bp, 13 predicted proteins | sample Eddworburrow2_MG_FD_204929 | JGI IMG/M metagenome (GOLD analysis project Ga0316190, IMG submission 204929) | Coastal sediment microbial communities from Maine, United States - Eddy worm burrow 2 | ecosystem: Environmental > Aquatic > Marine > Coastal > Sediment | place: USA: Maine | collected... | reverse complement strand
TTATTTCTATTCCAGGATTTTCCTTATGATCAACAAATAATTGCACATACGTTACTACATAATCAAGCGATTTATTTTCAAGATAACCCGCAAAAGCATATTTTTCAGTATAGGAATCATATTCATAAGCTACTTTCACGCCTAAATCAATTGCACCGGTAATATCTTGTTGATGTTTTTTTAGACATAGTTTTTGTAGTACAGAGTCGTTTAGTCCTTGTTTTCTGTTATTTTCAAGACATTTACTAAATTCAATTAAAGTGCCCTTATATATTCTGCTTTCAATAAATTTGGAATTTTGCTCATACGATGCGATAAAAATGAAAAGAACAAAAAATATTAATAAATATTTTATAATGTTCATAATCTTTATCCGTTTTATTTTATGAGAGTTGCTTTCTTCCGGGCTTGAATAATATATACCACTACACATTTTTCTTGAATGCCCTCTGCATCCATATCTGTATCCAAAAGAATTACGTTAATTAAAAATTAATATATAAAAATTTACTTAATAGTATATACTTTTTCATTTCAACATAATTTAAAACTATTGCAAAAAAGCAATTAATAACTTTTTGTGAAAAATTGGGAATGGTTAAAGATCACCTTAGCTATTTTAACTTTTCGCGGCAGTGAAATGGTCGTATCCCTGAAATGAGACTTCTTCCCTGTTCAAACTATCTAACAAAAAAACTCCCTGGTCTTCGATTATTTTTCCAATGCAAAAAATTCCCGGTTTATTTTTTTCAATGACCAGATTGTACAGGTCTTCTTCATGATCAGCAGAAACAGTGAATAGCAGCTGGTAGTCCTCCCCGCCTTTCAGAACCCAATCGAGAACCGGTTTTTCTAACTTCCCTGCTGCGGCAGTCAATTGTTCAGAAACAGGGAGGTCTTTTTTGAAAATCTCTGCACCTGTCCCGCTTTCTGCACAAATATGGGCCAGGTCGGTTGCCAGGCCGTCAGAAATATCTATCATCGCATGAACCAGACCGCTTTCTGCCAGCATTTTACCAAGCTGCACATGAGGCTCCGGGTCGAGGTGGGCCTTGAACAATTGCTGCCACTGCCCTAAACCCTGATTCGATAAACCAGACTGGCATAAAGCCAGTCCTGCTGCAGCATCTCCGAGGAAACCGCTGACAAATACAAGATCGCCTTTTACTGCACCGGAACGATAACAGATACTATCCTCGGCAGCCTCACCTATGATGGTCACGCTTATGCTGAGATCATTGGAGCTTTTAACCGTATCCCCACCCACCAGAAGGGTACCATATTGCTGCAGTATCGCATAGAATCCAGCCAGGAAATCATCCAACCACGCAGGGGCTGACCCGGGAAATGCCATGCTTAACAGGGCAAAACGTGGCTGTCCGCCCATTGCCGCTATATCACTTATATTTACTGCTCCAGTTTTTCTGCCCAGTAAAAACGGGGGATGCCAGCCAAGATCAAAATGAACACCTTCAACCAGTGTGTCGGTGGTTACCAGAAAACAACTTTTGTCATCTTTACGGAGCACTGCACAATCATCGCCGATCCCTTTAATAACAGGGCTGTCCGCAGGAAATCTAAAGATGTTACTAATATGTTTTATAATAGCAAGCTCAGATTTTTTTGTTGATTTCTTTTTCATCACGAGGCGCCGACTCTTATCACTTTACCCTGCGCAGAGAGGATTTTTCCTTGTTTTTTTGCTGTTTCTTCATTCCCGTGCGAGAAAATTTTGGGCCGAAATCAACAGCCTTCATAAAGCGTTCTTCTCCATCCATGGTAAATATCTCAAGGCCTGTCATCTGAGATGTCCTCAGGATCCAGGAAACCTCTCGCGGCGGTAAAGACAGGATATGCATGTTGACAAACCACCATTCATCATGCTTGGTATCGTCGCGGACAATGTCACTTACTACTCCGTATACGAGCAGCTGCGGCTTTTTGGCAGCTATCAATACGATATCCCCAGGTTCAAGTGTATCCTTGAAGGGCACAAGTTTTTTCAAATCCTTGATTATGTTATCCATTACTCTTTCCGGTTAATACCTATTGCCGCGGTCAAGTCTGCGGTATTGAATTGCTTCGGCAATATGTTTTGACTGAAGTTGTTCATTTCTATCAAGATCTGCAATGGTTCTGCCTATTTTCAGAATCCGATGATAGGAACGTGCCGAAAGGCCCAACCGTTCCACTGCATCTGCAATAAGTTTTTCAGAAGTTTTGTCAAGGGTGCAAAACTTTTTGAGATCCTTTGGGGTCATCTGTCCATTACAATAAAAATTTATACGATTGGCAAATCTCTTTTTCTGAACCGCTCTAGCCTGCTCAACCCTTTCTTTAATGACAGAAGAGGATTCTCCGGTATTTCCAGATGCCATTTCTTTATAGGGGACAGCTGGCACCTCAAGGTGCATATCTATCCTGTCCAGTAGAGGTCCCGAAAGCCTGCCTTCATAACGCTGAACCTGGGCAGGAGTGCACCTGCAGTTATGTTTCATATCTCCAAGATAACCGCAGGGACAAGGGTTAAATGCTATGACCAGGATAAAGCGGGAGGGGAAGCTGAGCGACCCAGTGGCCCTGGAAATTGTGACAGTGCCATCCTCAAGGGGCTGGCGCAGGACTTCAAGGACATTCTTTTTAAATTCAGGAGATTCATCAAGGAAGAGCACACCATTATGGGCCAGGGAAACCTCACCGGGCTTGGGTGTCTGCCCGCCGCCGATAAGCCCTGCATCTGATATGGTATGGTGTGGAGCCCTAAACGGCCTGGCGGCCAGAAGTGGATTGCTGTTTTTGAGCAATCCCATGACGCTGTATATTTTTGTGGTTTCCAGCGCCTCCGCAAATGTCAGGTCAGGTAAAATGGTGGGAAGTCTCCTGGCCATCATTGTTTTTCCAGAGCCGGGGGGGCCTTTCATGAGAATGTTATGCCCTCCAGCTGCGGCAATTTCCATTGCTCTTTTTACATGTTCCTGACCTTTGACCTCATCAAAATCGACCGCGTAATTAGCATTATTCTTAAAAATTGTACGCAGATCAATGGTTGTAGGGGACAGTTCCCTGATACCGACAAGAAATTCAACCGCCTCATACAATGTTTTTACACCGATAATTTTTATGCCGGCAACGACTGCAGCTTCTTCCGCATTGGCAATTGGCACCAGTATCCCTTCCAACCCGGCATTTTGAGCTGCTAGAGCCATGGGTAAAATACCCTTGGCCGGGCGGATTGAGCCGTCCAGAGAAAGCTCGCCAATGACTCCATAGTTCCCAAGTTTCTCACTCCTGAGAATCTCAGAAGCGGTCAGGATTCCAAGGGCCATGGGAAGATCATAACCTGCCCCCTCCTTTTTCACATCAGCTGGGGCCAGATTGACTGTAATCCTGCGATTGGGAAAATCGTAACCGGAGTTTTTAATGGCCGCCTTGACCCGTTCACGGCTCTCGCGTACCGCACCCTCGGCTAATCCCACTGTCGAGAAAGCCGGAAGACCATAGGAGATGTCCACCTCTACTGTTACCGGCAGTGCATCGACTCCAACAACTGCTGAGCTTTTGATTTTTGCAAGCAACGAAAATTCCTACAGTAGTATTTTGACCTACGGCCTGTAATAGGCCGCCATTTCCGGTGAATATTCTCCTCCCGGCGTCCGGTAAATATAAAAAGGCGGGAGTATTGACAACTCCTCGCCGCCGCCCTTGACTGTTTCAATTAACAGCAGCGTCGCAGAACTTCCGGGATAACTGTATACCGTCTGCATTTTTTTGGGTTCCAGTCCCTGTTTCTTTAATTCATACAGGACCGTCGCCCCCCTTACTGCCGGATAAATAAAGGCTGCCCGCCCCCTGGTTTTTAGGGCCCACACAGCAGCTCTGACCACGCTGGCAACATCGGCCATGGTCTCGTGCCGGGCCACCATCTGTTCCGGTTCTATATTCATGCGGCCTGTACCTGCTTTTCGATATGGTGGGTTACTGACAACCCAGTCAAATTGGCCGGCGGTTATACTCTTATCTATCTGACGCAAATCTCCCTGCAGTATTTTTATTCTTTCCTGCCAATTGTTTTGCGCCACATTTTCCCGGGCCAGTTTTACTAGTTCCGGCTGGATCTCAAGGCCGGTGAGTTGACAGGAAGGCCACCTGTAAGCCAGGATGAGCGCGACAATCCCATTGCCGCATCCCAAATCAAGGATCTTTTCTGCCGGCCGTATGAAAATAAAGTTCGCCAGCAGAACTGCGTCCAGAGAAAAACGATAGCCGCTGCTATGCTGCAGACAGCGGATACGTCCGTCAAAAATGGAGTCATCTGTATACTCATCATGTCTTGGCATCACTTGATACCGTGCCATTCCCTGAAAGGGCTTTCTCAGCAGCAAAATAAATTCAGGTTATTTAAGATCGATTTTTTCATCCGGATTCAGCTTGTTTAAAAGCAAACCGGTAAGGATTTTGGGATAGAAATACGTGGATTTATGGGGCATGATCAGGTGTTCGTCAGCTACTCTTTTTACCTGCAGTACCTTGGTATTATTCATAAGGAAAAGAAGAGGCAGTGCATTTTCATTCTCTATGCTTTCTTTAACTGCCACATCCAGGGCCTCGTCCGGGTCGGCAAAATAACGCACAAGGTTATCATGCTCACACCTATCACAATGAAGGCCCAATATCTCCCCCACCAACAGGTCTGACAGGATTACCACATCAAGTTCACGCAACGCCGCAGGTCTGGCAGCCAGGGTCTTATTCTGCAAAGCTGCCTCATTCAAGGTCAACAAAAAGCAGCGGTCTTCGGCTGCATGATAGAGCCCGAACATGGTTTGGTCTTTTTTGCCCTCAGCCAGTCTATCGTTCATCCTTGCCAGGACTTCAGCAACCAGGATTTCCCGCGCACCCCCTTTTATTTCCTCCAGTTCAAAGGCCCCTGCCATCATTCCGGCAAGTTCATCCATGGTGGGCAGGCCGGGAATTATATCATCCGGCAGTGTCACAAGCCTGTGGGTAGGCAGCACAGTAAGCCCAGGGTCTTCCATGGGGCAGAGGTACATCATAGAAAAATTATAGGGGCTCCGGGCTGAGAGTTGCCCCAGCTTTTCTTGCAGCTGCTTTCTATACTGTAATGCAGTGGAATAACGGTGATGACCATCAGCGATATAGACGGCCTTGTCGCGAAAAAGTTCCTGCACTTTGTCTAGAATTTCTTTATCCACAATGGGCCATATGGAATGTTTGCCGCCGTCTGTATCCCTGACCTCATAAAGCGGTTTTTCCGGGAGCCCCCTTTCAAGCGTGGGTATGATATTTGCCCCATCTTCCGCATAAAGGGAGAATATCTGGCTGAATTGCGCCTGGCATGTATCCATGAGCCGCAAGCGGTCAGCAGTAACAGTGGCAAAGGTCTCCTCGTGGGGCTTGACTGTGCCTTCAGAGTACTCAGAAAGACCTACAAGGGCAACCAACCCTTTCCGGGTCAAACGGATGCCGGAGGGCAGAGTAAAATCAATGTAATAGAGATAAATGGCCGGTGTTTCGCCGCGGATAAGCACCTTTTCTTCCTGCCATTTCGTGAAATATTTCCGGGCCGAATTGTACCGTTCTTCAGAGTTGTCACCCTTTCCAGGGGACTTACTAATGTCCAGGTATATCATGTTATATTGGTTTCTGGACTGAAACGCGGCCTGATTTTTTTCATCAATTATATCATAGGGCGGCGTTACAACATCCTCCAGACGTTCAAGCTTCCAGGGATTGAAGTGCAGAGCCCTAAATGGCGCCACTATGGCCATAGTGAAACACTCCTTGATTTATTATCCAAACCCCGGAAGATTCGCAAAACATATTGTTGCTAAACTCTCTCTTGCTCTCCCGGGCAAGGTTGATTACTTTGGGTAAATATTTTAAAAACTCGGTTCTGCACCCTATTAAAAAAGCGATTTGTTTTCAACTATACTTTTAAAGTATAATTATATTTTCAAATTATAAAACTGCGAGGTACACTGACCATGTTTCACATTTTTATCAAAAGTCATTTTTCAGCCGGGCACCATTTACGCAATTATCCCGGGAACTGCGAAAGGCCTCACGGACACAACTGGAAGGTCGAGGTTACCGTTAAGGCAACTGAATTGGACAGCCTCGGCATGGGAATTGATTTCAGGACGCTAAAAGAGTCTGTCAACAAGGTCCTAGGTACCCTCGACCACCACGATCTCAACGAGCACTCTGATTTCCAGTCCATCAATCCATCCTCGGAAAATATTGCTGCCTACATCTTCAACAACCTGCAAAATGTTCTTTCTGCAGACCGCTACGGTATCCACAGTGTCACAGTATGCGAAACAGACAACACCGGTGTAACATATTTTGGGCCGTGAAGCGCTGCTAGAAATTTGCGAGCTTTTTTATAGTATCCAGGGAGAATCCTCATTTGCCGGGTATCCCTGTTTTTTTATTCGTGTAGCAGGCTGCAACCTGCGCTGTGCCTATTGTGATACCCGCTATGCATACGAAGGAAAACACGAGACCTTCTCCATAACCCAGATTTTAGCCGAGCTGCAAAAATATCCCGGGATTCTGGTAGAGATCACCGGAGGAGAACCCCTGCTGCAGGAAAGTGTTTATCCTCTTTTTGAGCAACTCCTGACAACGGAAAGATCCGTTCTGCTTGAAACAAACGGCAGTCTGAGCCTGGAAAGTGTCCCTGAAGATGTGGTCAAGATCATGGACATGAAATGCCCTGACAGTGGCATGCACGAAAAAATGAATTTTGACAACTTCAGATTCATGGCCCCGAAGGATGAGATCAAGTTTGTCATCTCCTCCAGGGAAGATTACAACTGGGCGACTCAGCTTGTCAGCTTCTACGATCTGCAAAAGAAGACAACCGTTACATTTTCTCCGGTGATTGGCAGTTTGCCCCCTGAGAAGCTGGCTGCATGGATACTTGAAGACCGTCTACCGGTGCGGCTCAGGCTCCAGCTGCACACTATCATCTGGCCTGGCAAGATAAAAGGTTATTAAAAATCGGTATATGAGCTTTGGGAATAGTGCTAAAAACCCAACATATCCCGAGTATATCTTGATATTTTAAGAATTATTCACGACTTTCGATTGATAGACTCAGTATTATCAAAAATGATTTCATATACCTTGCCAATACGAATTAAAACTGCCCAATATAATGACATACACCAAAGTCCATATTTCTTGCCACAACCTTGAGTTTTGTCAGACAAAATCTGACTCAACATGTTCAGTGGATATATTGAGTAATTAATTTATATTATTATAACCAAATATAAAAGGCGCTTCCAATTTTCAGAAAACGCCTTTTATAAAAAAACCAAGATTAGAAGGTTATTGGTTGCGTGGCCCTCTATCGCAGTTACCAAATCCTCCTCTGGAACCTTTATGGCGAAAAGGAGGATTATCACCAAAAGCCCCTTTTGCTTTTTCATCCAGCAGATTTTTCAGATCAAAGATTTCACCAGTCAGTTTACCTATTTTTAATGTCATTCATCAGCCCCTCGGCGTTCAGCCCTGGGACTTATTTTTCATTCCCCATTCAAAAGGAGCCATCACCATGACACATGGTGATATCATCGCACACCCATGTCAACTCTATCCTCCCAAAGTAGTCCATGAAATCACCATGGAAACCGTCATCTCCGTGATCGTCCGGCGCATGGGTGAGGAGGCCCTGGACCTGTCAGCGAAAGATCTGGAACGGGCTCGGGACGAAGTCAAGATTGCCATAGATCATCACCGGTATCCAGTGAATATGTTGAAACTTTTGGAATAGTTCTCGACTTTCATTTGATAGCTGCAATAACAATTTTCATTGTCGTTTTTTCTCCCACTGCCTTTACTTTTTTTTATCACTCTATGCATCCCCCCAGGAATGCTTCGCTTTTCTCCAACAATAATGTCTGTGGCAGCAGCACGGCTAATTTATTGCAAAAATGTTAAAATTTTTGCAGCTATTCTGTAATTTTTTTACAAAAATGTTATATATTTACCACGGCTATAATCCATATATTATACTTTAACATCCTGAAAATATGAGCAATATGAATTAATAAACCAGGGTGGCATTGTTCTTGCTTTACTTTCATTAAAATGTAACATGAACCGGGATCTCAAAAATCTAATTCCATGGGGAAACATTATGAAAAAAAACAGAAAAGCAAAAACACAAGATAATTCTCAAACCTCATACACGAAGATTCTCAACAGTCTCCGCAGTGCTATTTCGGCAGATTACAGCAAAGTGATACAGAAGGAAAAAAGAGCAATTGTTCTCGGGTATGACTGAGGTTATTATCCTGTAAACAAGGCCTGTATGGAAGCGGCCTTGGCGCAGGGATCTTTCACCGGGAAGAAGTGCCCATTGAGGCTTTGAAAGAGCATATACGGGATGAGGGGATAGAGATGCGATAAAGCTGAGTTGAGCAGCTTGCCTGCTCGTACGAAACTTATACTCCTCAAGGGGGGTACTGAAAAGAGTGCCCTTGCGGTATAGATATTGATTCTATCAGTGCACCTAGAAAGGCCCTTTCCTTAACTGTGAGGGACCTTTTTATTGTTTAGTTCGACAACTGTAATCGCTTTTTCTTTTCCAGCTATATTCCAATCTGTTATCAAAAATGATTGACAGAACATTAACACAGAAGTATTTTCCTGCGTTTTTATATTTAAGATTTTGGGCATATTGCCAAATTCAAGTGAATAACAAACTTAGGAGACACAAAAATGACTGTAAGAGAGATTCAAGATGTTGCAAAAAAGATGGGGCTGAATGCCAGCAAGATGAAAAAAGCGGAACTGGTCAGAATGATCCAGAAAACTGAAAACAACTCTCCCTGCTTTCAAACCGGTGCAGCTAGTTCCTGCGGTCAGGAGAACTGCCTGTGGCTCTCTGACTGCAAATAAATTCAGCGTTAGTCAACTATAAAGCCGAGTTCTCCAAGAGGCAGCTCGGCTTTATTTATGCTAGATCCTGTTAGGCCCTTTCCTTAATTGGGAGGGGCCTTTATTAATGAAATAATCAAGACATTCCTTGCTCGATACCAAATTAGCAATGACCAAAGAACTTCCCGACGACATTCAAAAAGACCTGGAAAGGGCTTGTGGCCTCCATCAGCGTGCCACTTCAGATTATGAGAAATGTGTTGAATTCAACAAATTGATGTCAGACTTATTGGCGAGATTAGAAGATGCAGGTCATTACAGATTGGCTGACAGGGTGATGACCATTCTCCTTGACTGTAACCCCAAAGACGGCAGCAGTTGCGAGAAAGCTTCCATTACCGGGGAGCGAGTCAAGAAGTTTCAGAAAATCCCTGTAATCTAAATCAGGCCTGAATTCAAAATATCCAGTGGACATCCGTTAAATTTAAGAATCATTCACGACTCAAAAATATAGCTGCCATTCGTAATTAATAATTAAAAATGCAAGGCCATTTCTGACCCTGCCGTCAAGGATGCCTGTCCAACGAAATGTAGATGAAGGTAAATGGTTATTAGCTGAAAACTAGACGGACATTTTTAGGTTATGTTTTTGATCCCAAGTTAAAATTCCAGGCGTATTCGCAGGGAAGATCGTTCAGGGAATTGCTCTCTGCAATTAGATCGATTGAATGGATGGTGGCAACAGGTGCCATTCCGAGTTCATGTGTAAAATTGACACCCCCCAGTGAAATATCATTGATTAATCCGGTCACTACAGTTTCATCAGAATTGAGAAAACCGACGACAATGTTTTGCACTCTTGCCTTTCATGCTGTCTCCGTTCTGTAAAATTTTTAATCACCATTCACTTTCTCTCGTAATATTCCACTTGGTTTAAACGTAACAACCTTCCTGGCTTCCAGCATCATTGCTTCGCCAGTTTTAGGGTTTCTCCCTTTCCTGGCCGATTTAGCTTTGACATTGAATTTCCCGAATCCTGACAGTAAAACATCATCACCACTTCCAAGACTGGCTTTCATTATTTTCAGAATGGTTTCTACAGCTTCACGTGCTTGAACTTTACTTAACTTGGGGCTAGATGAATGAACCTGGTTGATGAGATCAGCTTTGGTGAGGGCCATGATGGGAACTCCGAGTTTATGGAATAAAAAGCTAGTATAAATTTGATCTAGTTATATTTATTTTTGTCATATAATTATAACTAGATAACAGCGTTGGAGTTGAAAGTGGTCAATATAATCAAGACATTTGTCACATTAGTAACTTTTTAAGCCTATTACGAAGTTGCCATTTCAAGTGGCAACCTTAACTAGTCAATCAATCCATTTGATTTGGTTCTGGTTGATTGCAGGAATTTGAACTTGTTCAACAAATTAGACTTATATGATCTGCTCTTTGAAGCGCTTTCTTGAGACTTGCTTTCTGGCAGTTTATTAATGTCTTGACCGCACTGATGGCAGAGAAGGTTCTCCTTTGAAACCGAAATCAGGCAGTTGGGACATATCTTCATGGCCGTTTGATTTCTCCGTTTAATAATTTCTCATCTGTAAAAAACCAAGCTGTTTTTGGCTCTTTGCTACTCGGCTATCTTTTACAAAAACCTGTAGTTTATCGTCCCTGCCTCATAGAAGGTTTGGCTTTGTAATGTGGATAATTATTAATCACCCTTATTATAAAAAAATTATTTTATAAATAAGTCAATCGACCGCCAGGAGTATTTCTTGGAGTATTTTATTTATCAGGCTGGAGGGGAATCCAGTCCTTTAGTTGTATTTTTGTCTTGGTTAACAAGAAATTACAAAGTGATAAGTTGACTTTAACTTGCATTAGTAAGAACTTACAACAAGCTGCCATTGTAATTAAACATAGAGAGTTTCCGTCTGTACCTTTTGCCTGCTAATTCTCGGCCAATCTCGTCCATTTCTTTTCTTATAATCTTACGGTGGCATAGATCAATGACCGCGTATTTCACACCCATTCCAAACAGTTCAGGCAACTTTGCCAGGAGTGAAAAAGGATTTTCAGCAAGTGCCACAGTGGAATTCCAGGATTTGCGCAGAACAAATGATTCGCCCTTGGGGCTAACAAAGGGCTGCGCATATATAAAATGAGAAGCCATAGGCCTGGCAGTAAAAAGAGGAGGCGTACCATAAACTGTCATGCCAAGATCAACCCCGGCCTTTGCTGCTGATTTGCTGCCTAAAATGTCTCCCAGGCTTTCCCGGTCAATTTCTATGGCTGCTTGCGTACTCTGCAGTTTAAGAGAATGCAGGGCATACAGCCCCTGGGAATTAAGAATATTCAAGGTGTAATCCCCTAAGAGGTTCAATCTCTCTTTTCCATCAAAGAATAACTGCTGCCCGACGTGTCCGATCTGCCAGGTTCTAAAATTTTTCTTAATAAGCAAGTTTATTGCTTTACTAAAAAAT
>Ga0316190_10003493_pt1 | contig 11404 bp, 11 predicted proteins | sample Eddworburrow2_MG_FD_204929 | JGI IMG/M metagenome (GOLD analysis project Ga0316190, IMG submission 204929) | Coastal sediment microbial communities from Maine, United States - Eddy worm burrow 2 | ecosystem: Environmental > Aquatic > Marine > Coastal > Sediment | place: USA: Maine | collected... | reverse complement strand
ATCTCCGCTGAACCGTCGCGTCCGCTGCGGACGTAATCACCGTTGAAAACAGGCATGCGCTGTTGGGCGTTGTCCCATTCGGAGGTGCCCGCTCGTTGCAGCTGGACGCGCCCTTCGAGGCTGAAGAACTCGCCGACCCCGGTGAGTTGGTGGGTGCCCGCGCCGGCCAAGGCCAGGAACCGAAGGCGGGCACTCTCGGCGTCGGATTCCGCCTCCGGCCACCGCTCTGTGAGGTACATCTCGCGTGCGGTTTCGAGCTGTGCCGAAGCCTGTCCCAATTCGCGTCGCAGGTTCTGCGGCAGAACTTGCGATTCGGCTTTGGACTCCGCGAGTTCGGCGGCCTCGATTGCCTTTCGAGCCCGCCCCTCAGGCGGGAGATTGAGACGCTGGTACGCGAGGAAGACCAGACCGGCGGCAACAACGCCGGTGACCACAATGGCGATGATTCGCCGGATGCTCGTGATCTTGATCAGATACCAGTCAACCTGGATCGAGCTTCGCACGCAGTTGATCCTCCATCTCGCACCGTAACATGCTCGTTCATAAGCAGCAAGAAGGCCGGGTCGCTTGCGCCACCCCGCCGGCTCGGGTAGACTTCGCTGTCCTGATTCGGTCCTTGGGAGGACGTTCATGGCTCTGAAATGGCTTCGCGACAATCTCCGCCACCTCAAGTTCATTCTCTGGGGGGTGGTGGCCGTTTTTGTCCTTTTGGTTTTTGTCGATTGGGGTGCGGGTGGTTCCGGCCCGGGCAGCACCGCCGACGCCGCCGTTCGGGTGGGCGACAACGTGGTCACAAGGCAGGAGTTTCTCGCCCAGATGCGTCGCTTCGAGCAACAGTACTCGCAGCAGTTCGGCGATCGCTGGGAAGAGATCAAAGCCCAGGTCAATCTCTTCGACGAGACCCTGGCCTACTTCACCAACCGGACGCTTCTCCTCGAGGAGGCCGAGCGTGCGGGGGTCCACGTCTCAGAACAGGAGCTCCGTGACGACATCATGGCGACCGCCATCTTCCAGGGTGAGGACGGCGAGTTCGTCGGCCAGGAAACCTATCAGCGGATCCTACGCGGGTACTTCCAGATGACCCCGCAGGAGTTCGAACAGTCCCGGTCCGAGGATCTTTCCCTCGAAAAGCTCACCGCCATGATGCGTCGTGGGGTGTATGTCGCCGATGCCGAGGTCGAGCGCAGCATCCGGCGTGAGCGGGAACTCGCGGATTTCGACGCGATCATGCTTCCGTATGAGCGGTTCCTCAGTGAGGTTTCCATCACCGAGGACGAGGCCCTCGCCCACTATGAGGCCTCGGCGGACGACTACCTCCGCGATGAGCAGCGGGTCATCCGATATCTCGTGGTCGAGACCTCAAGACTTCGCCGGCAGCTTCCGGTGGACGACGCGGAGCTCCAGGCGTACTACGACGACCATTCGGACGAGTTCCTAGAGGAGGAGCAGGCCCAGGCCGCTCATGTCCTCATCCGGGTTTCGCTTGATGCCGAAGTCGAGACCCAGGCAGAGGCCGAATTGCGTGCGAATGGCGTCGCCCAGATCGCCCGTGCCGGGGGCGACTTCGCCGCTCTCGCCGAGAAGCACTCCGACGACCCGGGCTCGAAAGACAAGGGTGGCGACCTCGGCTGGTTCGGCCGTGGGCGCATGGTTCCCGAGTTCGACGAGGCGGTTTTCGGCGCCAAGCCCGGCGACATCGTCGGTCCGGTGCGGAGCCAGTACGGCTTCCACATCATCAAGGTCGATGGATTCCGGCCGGAACGTCAGCGCCCCTTCGAGGACGTCCTCGAACAGGTCCGATTCCGCGTCTTGGAGGGTCGAGCCTCCATCGAGGCCGAGAAGCGTGCCCGCGAACTCGCCCGCCGACTCGAGGAAAATCCTCCGGTGGACGACGATGGTTGGCAGCTCGTCGCCGATGAAGATGAGGCCACGGTGCTCAACGAGAGCCCACCCACCACCGGCAGCCAGGCCATCCCGGGCACCGGCGAAGGACCCGAGTTCACCCTCGACGTCTTTGCGGCGGATGAGGGCTCCGTTGGCGGCCCGCGGGCCATCCCACGCGGTTGGATGGTATGGCAGCTCAAAGAGGTTCGGCCCGCTGGTGTGGCTCCGTTCGAAGATGTACGCCAGCAGGTCGAGCAGAGCCTGCGCCGCGGCCTCGCCCTTGATATCGCCACCGTACGTGCCGAAGAGCTGGCTCAAGCCTGGAGCGAAGGCCAGGATGTAGAGACCCTGACCGAGACCTTCAACGGCACCTCCGCCGAAGCGCGGGACCACCGTTGGGGTTCGCCCGTCGGCACCATCGGCTCGGCGGCCGCCCTCGACGAGGCGGTCTTCACGGGTGCCGAAGGCGGCATCATCGGCCCGATTCTCGTAGGTGATCGTGGGGCGGTGGTTGCGCGTGTGGAGACCCTGCGGCTCATCGGTCCGGAAGAGCTGGCGAGTGAGCGCGATCCCGTTCGTGCCCGACTGCTGGCCGAGCGTGCCCAACAGTTGCTCATCTCCATCCTCAACGAACGGCGGCGCGACACGACGGTGACGGCCGATGAGGCCTTCCGTCAGGCCTTCAACCGGCAGGGATAAGATCCGAAGATGATCGGACGACTCGAAGGCCGGATCCAGCAGCTCGATCCGGGTCGGGTCCTCATCGACGTCCGGGGGGTCGGCTATCTCGTGTCGACCACCCTTCGGGCGGTGGCCGAGGTTGCAGGGAGCGAAACCGCGGCCTTGCTCATCCACACCCGGGTCAAGGACGACGCTATCGAGCTCTACGGCTTTACCGGCGCGGGGGAGCTCGAGGCGTTCGAGCGTCTCATCGCGGTGGTGGGGGTCGGTCCGCGTATCGCGTTGGCGGTGCTCTCTTCCCTGGCGCCCGATGAGCTCGCCTCGGTGGTGGCAACGGGTGATCTCGCGCGGTTGACCATGACACCGGGGGTGGGCAAGAAGACTGCCCAGAGGATCCTGCTCGAGCTCAAGGGCAAGCTGAGCACCACTGCGACCACGAGCGGAGACCTCCGTGGCGACGCTGCCTCGGCGCTGGTTAACCTCGGCTACAGACAGGCCCAGGCCATGCAGGCCGTCGAGGCCGTCATGGCCGACAACCCCGCCGACGATGTCGGCGAGATCCTCCGCCTGGCCTTGCGGTCTCTGACGAAATAGGATCTCGACCGTCGGCGGCAGAGACGAGACCCCAAGACCAGAACGCTCTGAGCCCTCGGCCCATCGATAGCGGATTGCGAAACGTCGGGTTGAAACACGAAGATCACATCGCAGTTTCACCGCAAAGATCGCGAAGAACGCAAAAAACATCGCAAGGGCATCGCATGAGTGACCCATCGCACCATCGCAGGATCTCGGCGAGGGGTGAACCTAGAGGATCGGACCGGCGGAGGAATTCAGGTACAGCGGCAGGAACCGAGGCCGAGGCAGAACCTCCAGGCCTTCGAGACCTCAAGACCCCAAGACCGCAAGACCCCAAGACCCCAAGACCATCAGGCTCGTGTACTCTCAATCAATGACATCCGAGGTCCTGACACCCGATATCGGCCCGGGCGAGAAACGCTTCGAGGAGACGCTGAGACCGCGTCGTCTCGCGGAGTTCGTAGGGCAAATACGGCTCGTGACCAATCTCAGTGTCTTCATCAGTGCCGCCCGTGATCGCGGCGAGACCCTCGATCACGTGCTCATCTTCGGCCCGCCGGGCCTCGGCAAGACCACGCTGGCCCACATCGTCGCCAACGAGATGGACGCGGAGGTCCACGTGACCTCCGGTCCGGTGCTCGAACGACCGGGGGATCTCGCGGCCATGCTCACCAATCTCCAGCCCGGCGATGTCCTCTTTGTCGATGAGATCCACCGACTCCCCGCGGCCGTTGAAGAAATTCTCTATCCGGCCATGGAGGATTTCGAGCTCGACATCGTCATCGGCCAGGGACCGGCCGCGCGGAGTGTTCGTTTGACCCTCCCCCACTTCACCCTCGTCGGCGCCACCACCCGTACGGGCCTGCTCACTGCTCCGTTGCGGGACCGCTTCGGTATCGTGCATCGGCTCGAGTTCTACCCGCCCGACGAGCTCGCGTCCATTGTCGAGAGGTCGGCTCGAATCCTCGGCATCGAGGTCGAGAACGACGCCCGGGACGAGCTCGCCCAGAGGGCTCGTGGAACACCGAGAATTGCCAATCGCCTGCTGCGTCGCGTACGGGACTTCGCCCACCACCTGGGCACCGACGGGGTGACGTTGGAGGCGGCCCGTTTCGGGCTCGAACAGATGGAGGTCGATGCCTTCGGTCTCGATCACCTTGACCGCAAGGTCCTCACCACCATCATCGAAACCTACAATGGCGGCCCGGTGGGTCTCAAGGCGCTGGCTGCGTCGCTCGGTGAAGATCGCGGGTCCCTCGAGGACATCAACGAGCCCTACCTTCTGCAGATCGGTCTGCTCCAACGGACCCCACGGGGTCGTATGGTGACGCCGCGGGCGTATCGCCATCTCGGACTCGCGACGCCGGCGACCGGCGGCGCCCTCTTCGAGGAGGTGGATTGAGATCAATCCCCATCATCGTCAACCCGACCGCAGGAGGGGGTCGGTTGCTGCGTTCCTTTGCGGATCTGGACGCAGCCGCGCACCGTTGCGGTGTCGAGCTCGACTGGTGTCACACCGAGTTTCGAGGACACGGGACCGGGCTCGCTCGCGAAGCGGCCGAAGAGGGTCACCCATTGGTCTTTGCCTACGGTGGTGACGGCACCTACAACGAGGTGGCGCGTGGCCTGCTCGGGAGCGACACCGCTCTCGGGGTGCTTCCGGGAGGAACGACCTCCGTCCTCGCCTACGAGTTCGGGATTCCTCGACCGGCCCCGGCCGCCATCGAGGCCCTCATCGTCGGTCGCGACCGGGCGATGCGGGTGGGGCGAACCGACCGGGATGAGATCTTTCTCCTCATGCTGTCCTCCGGACCTGATGTCGTCGTGCTCGAGCATCTCGAAGCAGGCATCAAGAAGATCGGTCGTTCGGGGGTCGCACTCCAGGCTCTTCGCGAGTTTCTCCGTTTCAGATCCATGCCTTCGCTCGAGATCGCAGTCGCGGGAAGGACCATCACCGCGGGTTGGGCCATCGTCGGAACCAGTCGCTGCTATGCCGGGCCATACCACGCCACTCCCGGCGCCAACCCTTTCGCCCCGTCCTTCGAGGTTGTGGCTCAGCGGACGGTGGGACGACGCTTTGCCGTGCCCTTCGCCCTCGGGATGCCTTTCGGGCGCCATGTCCGACGGCGCGATGTGTGGCGTGCGATGGTGGATAAAGTGGAGATTCTGCCGACTGGTGGAGGTCGTGTCCGGTACCAGCTCGACGGCGACCTCGCCGGCGAACTGCCGGTCAAGGCGTTCATCGATCCCGAGTCCTTGCTCGTGCGTCTTCCGGGCGCCGCCCGTGATCCCGTGCTCGCGAGATCGACCGCTCCGGCCCCGGCGGGGTAGCGGCGCCTCTCATCTCGTTCCGCTCCTGCTGAGAGTTTGCAGGATTGGCGTTAAACGGACGTGCCGTGTCAAGGCAGGCACGCCCCGGTGGACGCGATTTCCCGCGCGCTCGGAGACAAACTTGGGATCCGACGCGGACTCGGGTCTACCCCAGACCCTCGAAGAGATCGGTGGAGATGTAGCGCTCCGATGTCGACGGGGCGATGAAGACGATGAGCTTGTCTTCGAACTCCTGCCGGCCCGCGAGCTCGAGGGCGGCCGTGCAGGCGGCGCCGGTGGAGATCCCACCGAGGATCCCCTCTTCTCGGGCGAGACGCCGGGCCATGTCAAAAGACTGTTCGTTCGACACCTGGATGACCTCATCGATGAGCGACGTGTCGACATTGTCCGGGATGAATCCCGCACCGATGCCCTGGATCCGGTGCGCCCCCGGCTCGCCGCCGGAGAGCACGGGCGAGTCAGTCGGTTCGACGGCGACGATGCGGGTGGCGGGCCGTCGGTGCTTCCAAACCCTGCCGACTCCGGTGATCGTGCCACCGGTGCCGACCCCGGCGACAAAGGCCGCCATCCGGCCGTCGGTGTCCTGCCAGAGCTCCTGCGCGGTGGTGGCGCTGTGGATCTCGGGGTTGGCCGGGTTCGAGAACTGACCGGGCATCACCGAGTCCGGGGTCTCCCCGAGCAGTTCCTCGGCCCGGACGCTTGCTCCCTTCATCCCGTCCGCCGCAGGGGTCAGGACGAGCTCGGCGCCGAGGAGGGCAAGCACCTTCCGCCGTTCCTGGGACATGGACTCTGGCATGGTGAGGATGCAGCGATAACCGCGGGCGGCGGCAACCATGGCCAACGCGATTCCCGTGTTGCCCGAGGTCGGCTCGATGATGGTCGAGCGACCGCGAACCAGTCGGCCGTCGCGCTCGAGGGCGTCGATCATCGCGACGCCGATCCGGTCCTTGACCGAGTGTGCCGGGTTGAAGAACTCGAGCTTGGCAAGGACCCGGCCGGGAAGATCCGCGGCGACGCGGCCGAGCTCCACGAGCGGAGTGTTGCCGATCAGTGATGTGACATCGGTGGCGATTTTCATTTGTGTCTCCTCAGATCGAGTAGTCGTGGGCCGCTGCCGAAGAGGATTCCCAGCGCGCCAGATCGGCGACGCTGATCCCGGCGACGGCCTCTTCGATGGCGCGATCAACGGTTTCGACGAGGCGTCCCAGCGCCATCGGGAGCGACGTATCCGCACGACGGGTAAAAATGACGGCGGAAACCGAAATGGTCTCGGGGGGTTGGGCCAGACTGACTCCTCCCCCGGGTCCGCGTCGAGAGTGCACCCATCCAGCGCGGGCGAGCTCCGCCAGCAGACGGGAAAGATAAGCCGAAGGGATGTCGCGCCGGACGGCGATCTGGGCGGTGGATCGCCCCTCCGGAAAGCTCTGGGCCAACTCCATGAGAGCCTCGAGCCGATAGCGCTCAGTCTGATTCATGATAAACATAATCGATAATATCATTAATTATATTCCGGGACGGCGGGGATCAATGACCGCACAGGGCGCGGGTCGTGATTCGGGGTACAATGTCTGCCCGGAGGAGCGAATGGGTTTCCTGGAATCACTGGAACAACGGGCGAGGGCCATCGGTGGCACCATCGCCCTTGCCGAAGGCGACGATCCGAGGATCATCGAGGCGGCCTCGAAGCTCGCCGCGCGCGACCTCTGCAAGACGATCATTCTCTGCCCGGAGGCCGGTCGTTGTGATGATCATGCGAAGCTCGAGAGTGCCGGCGTCGAGGTCCTCGACCCCCTGACGGATTCTCGGCGCACCGAGCTCGCCGAACTGCTGCACCAACGCCGGGAGCACAAGGGCCTGACCATGAGTGCGGCGCTCGAGGCGGTCGACGATCCACTGTATTTCGCCTCCTTGCTGGTCGCGGCCGGCCACGCCGATGGCTCCATCGGCGGCGCGGTGCGGACCACCGCCGACACGGTGCGGGCGGCGCTGCACTGCATCGGTGCGGCTCCGGGGCTGAGGACCGTGTCGTCGGCGTTTATCATGGTCCATCCCGATCCGAGCTGGGGTGATGACGGGGTCATGGTCTTTGCCGACTGTGCGGTGATGCCCGATCCCGACCCGGTTCAGCTGGCGGAAATCGCGGTGTCGGCGGCGGAGACCTTCCGATCCATCGTCGGCGGAGAGCCTCGTGTCGGACTGCTGTCGTTTTCCACCAAAGGGTCGGCGGACCACCCCCTGGTCGCCAAGGTCCGGGAGGCTCGCGATGAGCTCGAAAGGCGCGGATCGGTTTTCGAATTCGACGGCGAGCTTCAGCTCGACGCCGCGCTGATTCCGAGAATCGGAGCCAAGAAGGCGCCCGACTCGGCCGTTGCCGGCCGGGCCAACGTGCTCGTTTTTCCGGATCTCAACTCCGGCAACATCACCTACAAGGCAGTGGAGCGCCTCGGCGGCGCCCGGGCCCTCGGTCCGCTCATGCAGGGCCTGGCCAAGCCCGCCAACGACCTCAGCCGCGGGTGCTCGGCGGCCGACATCGTTCAGACCACATTTCTGACCCTGCTCCAGGCCCGGGGCTAGTCCATGCGAGTCCTGGTCCTCGGCTCCGGCGCCCGCGAGCACGCCATGGTCCACGCGCTAAGAGCCTCGCCGTCGGTCGACGGTCTCTACGTCGCCCCGGGCAACCCCGGGATGGAGACCGGGGCCGAGATTCTGGATCTCGGCCTCGCCGACCTCGAGGGCGTCGCCGACGCGGCCGCAGAGCTCGGCATCGACCTCACGGTGGTCGGACCAGAAGTGCCCCTGGCCGAGGGGATCGGCGATGTCTTTGCCCGTCGCGGGCTGCGCCTCTTTGGACCCGCCGCCGCCGCCGCCGAGCTCGAAGCCAGCAAGGTCTTCGCCAAAGAGTTCTGTCTTCGGCACTCGATTCCGACCGCCGCCGCCGAGATCGTCCGGACCGCGGATGATGCCGCCCGAGCGGCGCGCCGGTTCGGTTTTCCGGTGGTGCTCAAGGCGGACGGACTCGCCGCCGGCAAAGGCGTGTTGATCGTCGGTTCCCAGAACGAGCTCGAGGAGGCGTTGGATGATCTCTTTGTGAGCCGTCGGTTCGGCGCCGCCGCCGATCGGGTGCTTGTAGAAGAGTGCCTCGAAGGGCCCGAGGTCTCCTTTATGGTGATCTGTGACGGCACCCGGATCGAGGCCTTCGCAACCTCCCACGACTACAAGCGGGTCGGCGACGGTGACTCGGGCCCCAACACCGGCGGCATGGGCTCGCACTCGCCCGCCTTCGCCCTGTCCAACACCCTTCGTGAACAGATTCTCAACACGGTGATCATGCCCACCGTGGTCGGGATGGCCGCTGAGGGTCGCGAGTACCGCGGCATTCTCTATGCCGGCCTGATGTTGACCGCCGACGGTCCCAAGGTGCTCGAGTTCAACTGCCGTCTCGGCGACCCGGAAACCCAGTCCGTCCTCCGACGCCTCGACGGTGATCTTGCCGCGGTTCTTCGCGATGCCGCCGACGGCCGGCTCGAACCGGGCGCCATGGAGTGGAAAACACAGGTCGCCGCCTGCGTCGTCCTGGCTGCCGAGAACTATCCCGCCAGCCCTCGCGTCGGTGATGAGATCACTGGCGTGCCCGAGGCCGAGGCGCTGCCCGGTGTGGTTGTTTTCCACGCCGGAACCCGGCGCGACGGCGAGCGGCTGCTCACCGCGGGCGGCCGGGTGCTGTCGGTGACGGCCATCGGCGAAACCCTCGCTGACGCCGTTGATCTCGCCTATCGCGCGGCCCGCCGTATTCGTTTCGACGGAGCGCACCTCCGATCGGATATCGGCGCCGATACGCTGAACCTGCAGAAGATTGGAAAATCCATTGGCTGATCTCGATGTCTTGATGTTGATGGGTTCGGCGAGTGACTGGAAGCACCTCGAAGGCGCCGTGCGGGTGATGGACGACCTCGGTCTCTCGTCGCGGGTCAAGGTCTCCTCCGCTCACCGGACCCCCGAGCGCACCATCGCGCTCGTTCGACAGGCCGAGACCGATGGCTGCCGGGTCTTCATCTGCGCCGCCGGAATGGCGGCCCACCTCGCCGGCGTGGTGGCGGCTCATACCACCCGTCCGGTGCTCGGTGTCCCTCTGCCCGGTGGAGTCCTGGACGGGGTTGATGCCCTCCTGTCGACGGTGCAGATGCCGGGTGGGATACCGGTGGCAACCTTTGCCGTCGGTTCGGCGGGCGCCAAGAACGCCGCCTTCTTTGCCGGCCAGATTGTCGCTTCCCATCGACCCGAGGTCGCCGAGGCTCTCGCCGCCGCCCGGCGGGCGGGCGCCGATGGAGTCGAGGCCGCCGATGTCAAGATCCAGGTCGAGCTCGATCAGAATAGGACGACTCCGTGAGTACCCCGTTCGCTGAAATCCCAGTGACGTCGCGGGTCGAGGATCTGATTCCGGTGATCATCGACACCGATCTGCCGGCCATGCCCTGCCGCACCGGCGCCCTCGAGGTTCGGCACGACACCTACTATCTCGTCGAGACCCCGGATGGACAGTTTCTCGGCCGGGTCAGCCTGTTCGCGCTGCCGATCTTCCGAAAGCGGTCAGGGCCGACCGGACGGATCATACGACTGGCGTCAGCTGAAGATCAGAAACGGAGCGCGGACACCCGCCACATCGAACGCGAGATCGAGGGCTATCTTCGTCGTCGGACTCGCGAGCTCGGTCTCGACATGCGGACCATCAAAGCGCGATTGCCGTTGACCGGCCGCAAGGCGATGGTCTACTTCACCGCCGAGAGCAGACTCGACTTCCGTCCCCTGCTGCGCGAACTCGGACGCCGATATCGGCGCCGGATCGAGATGCGCCCGCTGGGGGTTCGCGACGGCGCACGGGTGTGTGGCGGTCTCGGTCCGTGCGGCCGCTGTCTTTGCTGTGCGACCTTCATGGACCGGTTTCACTCGGTCACCGTGCGGATGGCCAAACGGCAGCGCCTCAGCCTCAACCCGACAAAGATATCGGGTATGTGTGGCCGGCTGATGTGCTGTTTGGCGCACGAGGTCGATCAGTACCCGGATATCGGGAAACGGCCCCGACGCTAGGACCGTGTAGTGAATAGAATTGGCGGCGCCTTTCGGGTGTCGTTTGGCCCGTTTTTCGGCGTATTCTTAGCCCATACACCCAGTATGAACCTGCGAATCCGACGAAAAACGGCCTCAAATGACCCTCCGAAATCCATCCACCATCTATCCACTACACGCTCCTAGCCGGCAGTTCTCACCGGGTTCCGGCCCGCATATCCCACCAAGTTCCGTCACGAGGGCGTCTGGCTGCTGTGCATCGTTGGCCGCACTCGAAGAGCTGGTGAGACATGCGGCCTGGCAGGTGAGGTCATCGGGCTCGAGTTGAGTTCCGCCCCATGAGTGGCAGGCGACAGGCTGCCGTAGGTTTGGTACCCTTGAGCCAACATTCCCCGACTTCATGCATCCGGGCCCGTCCCTCCGCCCCGCATGCTGTGTTAGGAGCGAAGACATGTCCGACCGAAAGCTCATCCGTCCATCCATGACCGAAATGATGGACAGATTCCCGACGCGAGGTACCACCGGACGGCGCAAGCAGGTTCCGGCCGAGCAGACCAATGCCGAGAGTTTCTACTACCTCAAGCAGATGCAGAACCGCACCACCATGGTGGTGTTGCTCACCGATGGAACCGAACTCACCGGTTGGATCGAGTGGTACGACAAGGGCTGCATCAAGCTGAACCGCGACAAAGCACCGAACCTCCTCATCTTCAAACCCTCCATCAAGTTCATGTTCAAAGAGGAGGAGCTGCACCAGCGCCGCCGCCGCCGGCCGCCGCATAAGAGCGAGTGAGAACCAAAGGCCAGCGCCCGACACCCGTTATTTTGAACCCTCCAGGACCTGATCGATCCGGCTGATGACCAGGTC
>Ga0316190_10003491_pt1 | contig 11405 bp, 7 predicted proteins | sample Eddworburrow2_MG_FD_204929 | JGI IMG/M metagenome (GOLD analysis project Ga0316190, IMG submission 204929) | Coastal sediment microbial communities from Maine, United States - Eddy worm burrow 2 | ecosystem: Environmental > Aquatic > Marine > Coastal > Sediment | place: USA: Maine | collected... | reverse complement strand
ACTGGCTAACCATTTTCCGGATTTAGCCGACCCAACGCCGGAGATCCTAACCTATATAAAAAATCGACGGCATGTAAAACCGACCGTTTTTACCATCGACTCAGATGGCGGCGATCCGGACCTGGCTGAAACGGGGACGCGTTTGAGGGCTCAATTTTGCAAAAACGGTATCCCGGCTTATCCATCGGCCAAACGGGCGGCCAGGGCGCTTTACCATCTCTGGCAATACCATAACCGGGATTAGGCCCTTATCTGAAAACATGTTGTAAAGAACTGAAGGTGTCAGCCAAACCGCTGGTCTGAAAAGCAGCCAGTTTAATCGAGAATGAAACTTTAAAAAGGGAATAATGAATATCAAAGACCACTCATTCTCCCAGATATTGACTAAGTTTGTCCTGCCAAGCTTTTTCTCGAATCTTGTGCAGCAAAGTCACAACTATAGACTCACGCAGCGGGCTCGGCTGCAGTGCAATTCCGAAATCCTGGTGTTGCAACCGGTAGGGCAGCACCTCCAGGGAACCATCCGTGACGCCCTCCAGCAGCTGTTTTAGCGCAAGCTCACGAAATTCAAATTGAAGGTTTAATTCCGCCGCAATCTGCCGCCAAAGGTCGATACTCAGGCCGGTCCACTGGCCGTCGACGGTCTTCATTGAGAAGGGCGGGGCTTCCTTGGTTCCCACTATCAGCGGCTGCGGGGCGTTTGAACTCTGTTGTCCGCCGACATCGGTGGACATCGCAATTATTAGAAGTGAAAACCCAACCACAAGGCCGATGGTGATCTTCATATGACCTCCTGTAACTCAATTCATAAGCCACCCCGACCTATCGGGATGAGAATTTAAAAGGTTCTACCGGTACCGCGAGGGCATGCTTCATGGGTGGAATTTTGATTGACGCCGGCGGCATATGAATTGGGATAAAAAAGAATTTTTGCTTATTTGCTTCAATTTGTTGGTATACGCCAGCAGAACAACCAGCACCAAATCCGGCTGAAGCAAATGAGATACTTGCCGATGATGAATCGGTCAAGTGGTCATCAAAACCGACAGATTCGATAAAACAGAGAAAAAAAGTGTCACCAAAATATTCGCGGTATAGCGGCAGCCGGAGTTGAATCCTGACCACTGAAACCATGTATCCGCAGATTGGAATAAAATCGGGATAAAATTTGAAGCACATGTTGCGGGTAGTTTCCACCATCCCATTCTACGCCCCATCTCATGGCATCAACCGGACAGTCGATCCCAAGCCGCCTTGGCTCTGGTCTCCCGATTATCTCCGCCGGAATCTATTTTTCTCCCCGGTGAAGGACGGCTGCCGCGCAAACGCGCGATCCTTTCTTCCACCGGCGGATGCGTAGAAAACAGACCCATTAAGCTTTTTCCGGATAGCGGATTCACTATAAACATGTGGGCGGTGGACGGATTGGCATTCATGGGGCGCTTTTTTGAATAGGTCCCCAATTTTTCAAGAGCGCGGGCAAGACCTTCAGGGTTGCCGACAAAGCCTGCACCAGTGGCATCGGCCAGATACTCCCGAGAGCGGGATATGGCCATCTGTATGACCATGGCCGCCATAGGGGCAATGATGGACATCACGATCAAGCCGATGAAACCGGTCCCGCCGCCTTCCTCATCATTGCTTCCGCCGCCTCCGAATATGGCCGACCAGCGAGCAATGCTGGCCAGAACCATAATGGCTCCGGCCATGGTTGCTGCGATGCTGCCGATCAGAATGTCCCGATTTTTTACATGGGCCAATTCGTGGGCCAAAACACCAGCCACTTCGTCACGTTCCATTATGCTCAGCAACCCTTCCGTGACCGCCACAACGGCATGCGCCGGGTTTCTGCCGGTGGCAAAAGCATTGGGGGTTTGCTGGGGAATGACGTATAATTTCGGCATGGGAAGCCCGGCCCGCTGGGTCAGGCGTTGAACCGTTTCATAGAGCTGCGGTGCCTGCCCCGGTGTTACTTCGCGGGCGCGATACATTTTAAGTACTAATTTATCGGAATACCAGTAGCTGAAAAAATTCATGCCGGCGGCGAATATGAGCGCTATGATCATCCCCTGGCGACCGCCCAAAAACTGACCGACCCAAACTATCAAGGCGGTCATCCCCGCCAATAAAATTGTGGTTCTAATCTGATTTCCCATACGATGGGCTCCTTCTTCGAGTGATTGAATATTGTCGATTGAATATTGACTATTTAAGGTCCGCCTCTCTCCGAGCTGTAAGCTCTACGAGCTGGAAGTCGGCGGATCAATTAAAAAAAAGCTTACAAGGATGACAGAGAGAAGCGACATCCACAAATATTCAATTTTGATGGTTTCGTAAAAAGTCCGAATCCATCAGTTGTAACCTTTGAACCGATCAGGTTAGGCAAAATATAAATCCGATTTCAAAAGACGCAACTGATCCTCCACTCGCCCGTTCCGGTGATAATTTGTCGGACTTAATTTTTTCGGCTGTAAGCGGCTCTTCCTTTCAGTTACTGAATTCGTGTCATCGAAAGCATGGCGTAGGTTAGCTGCAACGAATGCAGCGACGAAATATTCTATTTATTAGATAAATTGTATTCATAAATTAAAGACTTCGGTGCACCCGTCTGAAATCAGTTACTAAATGATATTTAGTGTATTATTTCAGTTTATTAGCAATTGCTTGTTGACATATTGCTTTCGTTATCATAAAAGAACAAATACATAAAAATAGTTATATTGGCACTGTAAATGGCAAAATGACAGTTTAGACAAATTGACCGACTTCTATGATTGACTGTTTCTGATCCTAAACTCTGACGACCGTAACCAGAAAAGCGCCATCTTTTCCAGTTGCCGCCACTGTAAGAGGTTAAAATATGGAGAGCGCCAAGCAGAACTTAGATGTAATCGATATGAGTTCCCAGGCAATCGATCGGCAAGAAGCAGACAGCTCCCTCACAATTTCCGCAGGTCGGAAAATTCGTGCTCTGGGAAAAGGCAATCTTTTAACTGATCTTCGCAGGCCGCCTCAAAACGAAAATTTTCGCAAGCTGACTCAAATCGAAAGTCTTCGCAAGCCGACTCAAATCGAAAATCAGGAAATCGAGAAAAAGGTTGGTAAAGCCCAACTCATCAACAAATTGAATTTCGTTAATTTCCAGGACGGTACTATTCTCATCAATTTAGTGCACGGCCAATACGATAAGGAAATTTCGCTCAAAGCGATACCCCAGCCCTGCAATAGCGATCTTGTCGAATGCCTGTGGGTTGATGGCACAAACCTAGCTAATATAATTCAATCATACAAATTTCGTAATTTTCTGATCCCCAATGGTCATAAACTGCTGAAGATCGTACCTGAATTGATCAGAATAGATGAAAAAGGCATTAGTTTTCATCTCCCGGACAGCGGCACCGAAATAACTTCCCGCAAACTCAGACGCTATGCCAGCCGGGGCATATGCGCGCAGCTTATCCAAAGCAGCTCTATTTTTTCAGGCACGCTCATGGATTTCAACGGTTATTCATTTAATGTGAAACTCAAGGCCGTCCCTCCTCAGACCTTTGAATGGTTGAATCCCAAGTATTCGGCCAACATCATCCTGTCGGATGGAGCAGCTACAATTTACTCGGGTGAATGCAAAATTATCCGATATTTCCAGGGCCCCAACACCAGAAATTATGTTCTCAAGCCGCTCAAGCAGGAAATCCAGCGTTTCAAGCAAAAAGAATATCGCAGTGAGCGTTACAAACTCACCCCTTCGCCGAATATAACATTCCAGCATCCTTTCACCAAAAAGACGGTTGACCTCAAGGTTGTGGACCTATCCGGTTCCGGATTTTCGGTGGAAGAAGACGAGCGCAGAACGGCGCTGCTGCCCGGCATGGTTTTGCCCGAGGTGTCACTTAATTTCTCAGACAACTACAAGATCAAATGCAGCGCCCAGGTTGTTTTTCGCAAACCGGTTGTTGAGTCGGACGGCGACAAATGGATCAAAAGCGGCGTGGCTCTGCTGGATATGGATATTCAGGATCATTTAAAACTCATCGCTTTGCTGCATCAGACCAAGAATAAAAATTCTTATATCTGCAACCAGGTGGATCTTGATGCTTTATGGAATTTCTTTTTTGAGACCGGATTTATCTATCCCGATAAGTATGCCACAATTCAGAAAAATAAAAAACTGATTAAAGAAACTTATGCCAAGATCTACACCCGCAATCCTCACATTGCCAGGCACTTTATCTATCAGGATAAAGGAACCATCTATGGTCACATGGGCATGATTCGTTTTTATGAAAACGCCTGGATGATTCATCACCACGCTGCCAGAAAATCCAGTGCCAACAAGGCAGGTCTGATTGTACTGGATCAAATCGGGCGCATGATAAACGACTCCCACCGTCTCTATTCCCTTCACATGGATTATGTGACCTGCTATTATCGTCCGGATAACAAATTTCCCAGCCGCGTGTTCGGCGGTGCCGCCAAAAGCATAAAAGATCCCAAGGGCTGTTCGCTGGACAGCTTTGCTTGTTTCCATTTTAACACCCGAACCCGGTCAACACCGGACCTGCCGGACAGCTGGCGGATATCCGAAACGCGACCTGAAGATCTTCAGGAATTGGCAGACTTTTACGAACACACCTCCGGCGGGCTGATGTTGGAAGCCATAGATTTGACGCCGGAAAACATGGACTGCAATGAGCTCAGCAATCAATATCATCAACTGGGTTTAACCAGAGTGCGCCATCTTTATTCATTGAAAAAAAACGGGCAGCTTAAAGCGGTTTTACTGGCCAACCTGTCTGATATCGGCTTAAACCTCTCCGACATTACCAACTGCATCAAAGTATTCGTGACGAATAAATCAGAATTTAGTGCCGATATCTTAAAGGCGGCCATCGCAAAAGTGGCCGACATCACCGGGAAAGAAGATTTTCCTGCCCTGGTTTTTCCGGCTGCCTTTGCAGATGAACAGAAAATAGCGTATGAAAAAATATACAATCTCTGGGTCTGCAGTCTGCAATATTCAGATCCGTACTTCAAGTATTTGGGACGTCTGTTGAGATTTATTTAGAACACCAAGCAGGTTTTAAGGCTTTACGCCCCGGCAGGCAATCATCGGCGTGTAGGTGAATATTCTCGGATCACGGAAGAAGGTCTTGAACTCTTCCATAAACGCGTTAAAATCTCCACCGTATTCTTCAAAGGGGTAGCCCGAATTTACCCCGGCAATCTTTGCTTTTTTGACCCAGTTGAATTTTTCATTTTCTTTTAGCTCGCCAAAGATCAGATTGTGAGGGCTCACATTAACATCGATGTCCTTGAAGCCTAAATCATAAAGAAAAGCGTATAGCTTTACGCCCACATAGGGATCAAAATTGCAATTTTTTTCCAGACATTTCATCAGCCCGGCAGTGGCCCTGCCCAGTCGTTCCGGCAGACCGAAATAACGCAGGCAGTTGCAGTCCAGATCAATCAGGCAAAGGATACCGCCGGGGTTGAGACTTCTGGAAATATTTTTTACGATATCAAAACTTTCCTTGAGAAAATATTCCAGCACAAAACGGACCCAGATAAAATCAAAGCGCCCCAGATCATCAAGGGACTCGCGAATGTCAGCAGTAAAATACTCGATGCCTTCATCTTTGTAATGAGATTTGGCATATTCGATCCGCTGACCGGCGATATCGACGCCGATGGTCCGGCCGTTTGGCTGAGCCAGCCTGTTTAAATGAAAAGTGGTTTTGCCCGCTCCACAACCTATATCGGCAACGCGCATGCCGGGTTTAAGGCCGGCCCACAGCGCCTGCTTTTCAGCTGTTTCGGCGTCGGTCTTGACATCCAGCCGCAACGCCTCTTGGTCACTCTCCATCAAATATCCGCCACGGTCCATCATGGGGTCTCCCGGCATTCGTCGTCAAGAATTTAATGTTTTGGTGTAATAATTTGTAACTATTCGAATTTTTTGAAATTTATTACATAGTCCTCAATTTGTCAATGTAATATGAAGATTAGGTGGAAAAATACCCGAAGAAAATGATAGGTGTGTTATATTCTTGAAACTACCTCTTGAAAATATTAAAAGCCCCTGTTAATGCATGATTGTTGGTTATTTGAAAACGATAAAGCCTAACCGGGAACAGGAATTGAATATTGAATATTCAATCGACAATATTCAATCATTGGTAAAGGAGCAAAGATTATGACGGATCAGTTTGACGATGATAACAATGAAGAAAATGAAAAGAGCTTTGCCGAGATGCTCGATGCCTACAGTCCCGGGCCTGATGCCGAGGTCGGAATTGGCGATAAAATCCGTGGGAAAATTGTTTCTATTGGCAGGGACTCTGTTTTTATCGATACCGGCACCAAGATCGACGGCGTGGTGGACAAGGTCGAATTGCTCGATAAAAATGGACAATTGGCGCTTCAAGAAGGTGACATCCTGGAGCTCTATATTGTGGCGCTGTCTGAAGAAGAGATCAAATTGTCCAAAGCGGTATCGGGTATTGGTGGTCTGCATATGTTAAGTGAGGCCTATGAAAAGGCCGTACCGGTGGAGGGTAAAATCCTGGAAACGTGCAAGGGCGGTTTACGCGTTGACGTTTTGCAGCGCAAAGCATTTTGTCCGATAAGCCAAGTGGCCCTCAATTTTGTCGAGGACCCCGCGGATTATGTGGGCAAAACCTTCGAGTTTTTAATTACGACCTTTGAAGAAAACGGTAGAAATATCGTCGTTTCCAGGCGGGCACTGCTCGCCCGGGAACAAGAAAAGGCGAGAAAAGCATTTTATGAAACTCTGAGCGTCGGAAACATCATGAACGGCACCGTTACCAGGATTATGCCCTTCGGTGCTTTTGTGAAGCTGTCCGAAGGGGTGGAAGGAATGGTTCATGTGTCGGAGCTGAGCTGGTCAAAAACGGCGAATCCCGAAACCCTGGTCAAAGTGGCAGATAGCGTGCAGGTCAAAGTCATCAACATCGAACCCGATAAAAAGCACGGACTGCTGAAAATCGGCTTATCGATGAAACAACTCCACGAGGACCCCTGGGAGAGCGCCGGCGAAAATTTTCATGAGGGGCAGAAAATTTTGGGAACCGTCACCCGCTGCGCAAATTTCGGTGCCTTTGTGGAAGTTGCCGCCGGCATTGAAGGATTGGTCCACATCAGTGAAATGAGCTATAAAAAGCGGGTTTTAAAGCCTGAAGACGAGGTTTCCGTTGGTGAGACCGTGTCGGTCCTGATCAAGGAAGTTGATCTTGCAAAAAGGCGTTTATCGTTGAGTATCAGAGACGCCGAAGGTGATCCCTGGGTCGATGTCCCAGAAAAATATACGGCCGGCCAGGCTCTTGAAGGCATTTTGGAAAAAAAAGAAAGCTTCGGGTACTTTATCACATTGGAGCCCGGTATCACCGGACTTCTTCCGAAGTCGAATATTCGCAGACTCAGCGAACCGGCCGTCGTAGAAAAGCTGAGGGAGGGCGCTTCAATACCGGTCCTTATCGAAAGCATAAATCCGGGCGAAAGGAAAATTACCCTGGCGCCCGGCAACGCGGCCGATGAGCAAAATTGGCGGACCTTTGCCGACACTTCGAAGTCTTCCATGGGGTCTTTGGGCGAAAAATTGCAGCATGCTCTGTCCAAGAAAAAGAGCGATTGATTGGAACTTCAGACCCCGTTGAATCTTTGATTAGGTAAATTATAGTTATCATTTTAGAATGTTACGATTGTTGCTTAAAGATTTTGGGGACACAGATTTGCACAGATAACCACAGATTATTACAAACCGTCTGGCGGCGGGACCATGTCCAGGCATACGTAGCTGCCTGCTTGTTAGGTGTCCTTTCTCGCCGAAGGCGAAACAAACTTTCTTTATAATCCGTGTTAATCCGTGTTCATCTGTGTCCTAATTGTCCTTTCCCTATGAAAGACAACGTCAATTCAGCCGCTGCTATTTGTGCAACCGGCGATATGAGAAACAGACTCGATGAACATCATTGAAGCAAAACAAGTGACAAAAACCTACACGGTTGAACATCGGGAGATTCGCGTACTGGACAATGTGTCGCTATCTGTTTCCGAGAGTGAATTTTTAGTTGTGGAGGGAAGCAGCGGCAGCGGCAAAACGACCCTGCTAAGCTTGCTCTCGGGGCTGGACAAACCAACTTCCGGGCGAGTTTTTTTGCAGAAAAGAGATATTACCAATAAATCCGAAGACGATCTGGCACAACTGCGAAAAGATATGATCGGCTTTGTATTCCAGTCCTTTCATCTGATACCTTCGTTAAGCGCTTTAGAAAACATTATGTTTCCGGCCGAACTCAAACGCGACCCGGCGGCACGGGAAAAAGCAAACAAGCTGCTGCAGCGCATGGGACTTGACAAAAGAAGCGGCAATTTTCCGCATCAGCTTTCGGGCGGCGAGATGCAACGGGTAGCCATGTGCCGGGCATTGATCAACAACCCGAAGATTATCTTTGCTGATGAACCCACCGGCAACCTGGATTCTGAAAACGGTCGCGCCATCCTTGATTTGTTACTTGAACATCAGAAGGAATCCCGCACTACCCTGGTATTGGTGACCCACAGCATCGCCATCGCCAAAATGGCGGATCGAATGATCTTTCTGCAGGACGGTCGAATAACATCAGGGTAATGATTTGTGTAGATCGGAAGATAGACTTGGAATCGATCCACTAAAGTGAAAAGCAACTTTATCCATATCCATTTCATCGGACGCCAGATTATCCGGTCGCGAAGGCAGGCCCTTGTTTTTGTGCTCTGCGTGGCCCTGTCCATTGTCACCCTCATTGCTTTAAACGGTTTTTCTGCGAGCGTGCGGACTTCCATGCAAAAAGATGCGAAAAAACTGCATGCGGCAGATATCATCATTCACGCACACTACGATTTGTCAGCGGCCGTCGTCAAAGCCGTTGCCCGGCTCGAGGCTAGCAACGAAATTACAGGAACCCGGGTCTGGGAATTTTATTCGATGGTGCGCCCTCAAAACAATCAAGACTCTTTGCTGGCGAACCTCAAAGTGGTTCAAGCGGGCTATCCTTTTTACGGCAAGGTGGCGCTGAAATCAGGTCGGGACTTCAGCAGCGTCCTTAAAAAAGGCAGCATCATAGTGGCCCCGGCCCTGTTAGACCGTCTCAAACTCGATGAGGGTGCCCTATTGCGCGTGGGCAATGCTATCCTGAAAATCAGCGATATCGTGCTAACGGAACCGGACCAACCGGTGAATTTTTTCTTTCTAGGACCCCGGATTTTTATTTCCGCCGATGATCTTAACCGGCTGGACCTCCTGAAAAAGAGAAGCAGGATAGGTTACAGTTATTTGATCAAGGTATTCGATCAGAGCAAAATCGACGCGATTGCAGACCGGCTGCGGGCCGTTGCCGATGAGGAGCTGGAACGTGTGGATACATTTCGTACGGCAAGGTCCGGCGTCAAAAGGTTTTTCGACAATCTGCTTTTTTTTCTGGGTCTCATCGGTATTTTCACCCTGTTGCTGGCCGGTGTCGGTATCCAGAGCGCTCTGACCGCCTTCTTAAAGGAAAATGAAAAAACCATCGCCATCATGAAAACCATCGGCGCCACAAGCCGCTTCTTCACTCGCCACTACATCGTTATTCTCTCTATTCTCGGTTTCGGGGGAACGCTGCTGGGACTTTTGGCAGGCTTATTTCTTCAAAATGCCCTGAATGTCCTATTTGTCGGATTTGTACCGCCTAATGTGCAGCTGCACATCTCCTGGCAGGCAGTTATCCAGGGACTCGGCCTGGGAGTACTCGTGGTGGGCCTGTATTCCTTTCTGCCGCTCTATCGGCTGAAAGATGTCAAACCCGTGGCGGTGTTCAGAAAAGAAACCATCCCTACCCAAAACGGGTGGCCTTTTTATCTGATTTCAATTTTGCTTTTTATCATATTTCTGATGCTGGTATTCTGGCAAGTCCAGGACATCAAGACCGGACTTTATTTTGTCGGCGGCGTCCTCCTGCTGATTATCATCACCGCTCTTCTAGCCGCAACAGTGTTGTATATCCTGAAGCGATTGAAGATAAAATTTTTAATCATTCGTCAGGCCATCAAAGGTTTGTACCGACCGAAAAATGCGACCAAACCGATCATTATTACTTTGACGGCCTCTCTAACCGTCATTTTTTCAATTTATCAAATCGAACAGAATCTGGATGTCGCCTTTATCCAATCTTATCCAGCTGATGCGCCCAATCTTTTTTTTCTGGACATCCTACCCGCCCAAATGGAGCAATTTTCCGATACCCTGGGGATGAAGGTTCAATATTATCCGATCATCAGAGCCCGGATTGTGACCATCAACGGAGAAAAAATTAACCGGCAAAAAGAGCGACAGCGGCGCAGCGATAATCTTGGCAGAACATTTAACCTCACCTATCGCAACTACCTGCTGGAAGATGAAATGATCGTTAAAGGCAACCGTCTTTATAACGATGACTGGGGAGATTTACAGGTTTCGGTGATGGACACGGTGGCTGAAATCAAAGATATGGAGGTCGGTGATCGCATCACTTTCAACATTCAGGGCGTTCCGCTGCAGACCAGGATATCCAGTATTCGTACCCGAACCCGGGAATCGATTCGGCCGTTTTTTTATTTTGTATTTCCCGAAAAAACGCTGCGGGATGCTCCCCAAACCATATTTACGGCCGTAAAAGTTCCCAGAGATCGGATACCGGCAATTCAAACAAAAATCGCAGCCAATTTTCCCAATATCAGTGCCATTGATGTTACCGAAACCCTTAAGATTTTCAACCATGTGATGGCAAAGCTGTCGTTGATTGTTCGCTTCTTTGCCTTATTCAGCGTGGTGGCCGGTATCTTAATCATTCTTTCCTCTGTTTTAGCCACCCGATTTGCCAGAATCCAGGAGGCGGTTTACTATAAAATTCTGGGTGCCAAAAGCACTTTTGTGGTTGCCGTGTTTACCTTCGAGAATCTCTTTTTGGGTCTGGTAAGCGCCCTTCTGGCCCTGGTGCTTTCCCAGACGAGCAGTTCGATCATCTGTTCCAAAGTGTTCGATATTTCGTATACGCCGTTTCTTTTGGAAAGCCTTTATTTGATTGCCGGAACCGTTCTGCTGATTGTCGCTGTTGGATTGCTGCCTTCTATTTCCATTCTGCGCCAAAAGCCGGTTATTTTCCTGAGAACTCAAAGCCAGGAATGAGGTAATTGAATGACGAGTGACGAAGGACGAATGACGAAGGAAGGAATCGCTTAGCTCTGTCTTTTAATATAAGTTGAAATCATCCGGCAACGGATTCAGGCTTCAGTTCTCATCACAGCCGCTGCCCTCAAAAGCGGCCAGTTTAATCGAAAAAGAAAATGTCGTTACATATGAATGATATAAAAAAACTTACACTCACTTTTGT
>Ga0316190_10003490_pt1 | contig 11408 bp, 5 predicted proteins | sample Eddworburrow2_MG_FD_204929 | JGI IMG/M metagenome (GOLD analysis project Ga0316190, IMG submission 204929) | Coastal sediment microbial communities from Maine, United States - Eddy worm burrow 2 | ecosystem: Environmental > Aquatic > Marine > Coastal > Sediment | place: USA: Maine | collected... | reverse complement strand
ACAATATAGTATTCCAAATGTAACCGCAGTCGACATGGCTGATATTGAAAGAGAAGATACGCAATTGCAGGTTGCAAAACAAACTCGATCTTTGGTGGAATACTATTGGTCGATAAAAGCAGCGATAGCTCTATACCTGATTAAGAAAGATCCGGAGATTGGTTCGATTTTTTATCTTGACGCCGATCTTTATTTTTATTCATCACCGAATCCCCTGTGGGAGGAAATCGAGAATCAATCTGTGTTGATGCATGAACACCGTTTTTCTCCCGAGCAGGCCACTTTATTAAAGTATGGTAAATATAACGCCGGGATGCTTGGATTTCGAACTGATCCAACCGGGCTTGAAGTATTATATTGGTGGAGACAACGCTGCCTTGAATGGTGTCATGCCCGGTTGGAAAATGGCAAATTTGGCGACCAGCTTTATTTAAATGAATTACCTTATAAATTCGGAAGGATTGGTGTTCCGGAAAATATTGGTGTCGGTGTTGCACCCTGGAATCATATACAATACGAATTTTCTAATGATTTATCAGGCTATGGGCTGGTAAACAGTACAAAAATTGTATTCTATCATTTCCATTCTTTAGCATTTGTTGAGCCGGAAATTATAATTCCTTCCAAACATATTACGAACCCCCTTGCTGAGGATCTCATACGCGTCTGTTTTTTACCTTACATAAATGATTTATATGAGATTCAGCGACAACTTCGATCCCATGCGCCTGAGTTCAAATCCGGGCTTTTCAATAGCAATATTTTAAATAAAGAACATACTTTTATCGCCAGGAGTACTCAGGCGCAGAGAGTCTACAACTCCAACGTCCCTCAACAAAAGTTTCCACTGGATAGAAACTGGGATTGTTATGTTTCTAATCAGTTTAAAAGAAAAGCGGAAGAAAAAATACAATTTAACAATGAGTTTAAAGCAACACCGGAGGTCCAAAGGACGACACAAATAAACATGTTGAATCTCGGATGCGGTACTCGGTATCATCGTGATTGGGTCAATCTTAATTTTACTTCAACCGGTCCGGATGTAATTGCTCATAACTTATACAACGGCATACCATTTAATGATGGATTATTTGAAGTTGTCTACCATTCTCATTTGTTCGAGCATTTCCCAAAGAAGTATGCACCCCTTTTTTTAAAGGAATGCCACAGAGTTCTTAAACCCGGCGGCATTATGAGAATAGCCATACCGGATTTAGAGCAAATAGCCAGGTCCTATATCTATTATTTGGAAAAATCCCTGCAAGGCGACCTGGCGGCCCAAAATTGCTATGAATGGATAATGATCGAGCTGTGTGATCAAATGGTCCGAAATAAATCAGGGGGTGAGATGCTTGAATTCTGGAAAAAAAGCCCAATGCCGGCCGAAGATTTTGTGTTTAAAAGAGTCGGCCCGGAAGTCAGAAGTTCCATCCTGGGATTTAGGAATAATTCTAATATCAGTTCACAATCTGAAAACATAGAGACAATGCCGGAAGATGGTTATCAGGAATCGGATCTTCAAAAATTATCCCAGTTTCGGGTTTCCGGCGAGATACATCAATGGATGTATGACCGCTACTCCTTAAGCAAGCTCCTCGCTGAAACAGGATTTTCCAATATCCGACAGTGCAAGGCGGACGAATCCGATATACCAAATTTTAGATCCTATTTGCTTGATACTGAAGAAAATGGGATGATCAGAAAACCGGATTCATTGTTCATCGAGGCTAATCGCTATTAAACGCTTAAAAACACTTTCCCTTTAGTTCTGAATATTACTTCAAAGGAGGCGGATTTGGTACGGGTGCAAACCAAACGATTCACCGTGAATAATCTCTTAGAGGCAAACAGACTCGCTTAAGTCAAAATGACCACAGTTCCTGATACGATAAAACTTGGCACGCAACTGATGAATTCCGGACAATTTGATCAGGCCGAGGATCTATTTCATCAAATGCTGCAAACCCATGAGATTCATTCGGATGCGTTGCACTTTATGGGATTAATATCTCACAGGAAGGGAAAATCCCAGGATGCAATTGCTTTTATATCAAAAGCCATAGATAATAATCCCCGTATCGCCGTCTATTATTATAATTTAGGATATATTTTTACTGCATTGGGTCAACTCGAGAAAGCAATAAAAGTATATAAGAATTCCATTTCTCTCAAACCCAACTACACTGAGGCCATAAATAACCTGGGTCTAATTCTGTATGATCAGGATAAGATTGAGGAATCCATAATTCTTTTTCAACAAGCCATTCGAAGCAACCGCGAATATACAAATGCTTACTATAATCTCGGAAAGGCATGCCAGGCGCAGGGCAACCCTCAGGCCGCAATTGCAGCGTATGATGGAGTACTAAAAATTTTTCCAGATTCGTCCGAAACGCGCTTCAATCGCTCGCTTTCGCTACTGTTAACTGAAAATTTTGCAGAAGGCTGGGCGGAATATGAATGGCGTTTTAGAAATTTAAATGATCAAACAAAAAAATGGAATGAAAAAGACGCTCATCGCTGGGATGGTTCCTCTTTTGTCGGAAGACGGTTATTGGTTGTTGATGAACAAGGCATCGGTGACACACGACAATTTATTCGCTACTTACCGATGGTTAAAGAATTGGGTGGGACCGTAATCTTTGAAACCATAGAGTCCCTGATGAGACTTCTTGAAAATTTTCAAGGTATAGATGAACTGTGGCACCGTTCATCCGTTGAAAGATCTGATTTGGCATTTGACCTATATATACCTCTGATGAGTCTACCCGGCATTTTCAATACGACTTTGAAGACAATACCCGATAGAGTCCCTTCTATTTTCCCGGATACAACAAAAACTCAATATTGGCGACGACAAATAAAAAAGGGAAAAATAAAAGTTGGGATCGTCTGGGCGGGAAAAACTAGTGCCGATTACCGGCAAAACCGTATGTCCGGTTTGGAACATGTTGATCTTGGATGGGCGGGCCAACCCGCAAGCAAGTTTGCCAGTAAGCGGTTAGCCCGTTTGGAATACTTTCTTCCGCTGACGAAGATTGAAGGCATCCAACTATACGGACTGCAAAAGGGAAATGCAGCTGACCAGGCCAGGACATTCTCCGGCTCAGTCGACGTGATCAACCTATGTGAAGAGTCTACTGATTTTTCAGGGGTTGCAGCTGCCATGGAGAACTTTGATCTGATTATTTCTGTAGATACCGCTTTGGCCCATTTAGCCGGGGCTATGGGCAAACCCGTGTGGGTGCTGGTTCCATTTGTTCCGGACTGGCGCTGGATGCTTGTCCGTGAAGACAGTCCCTGGTACCCGACCATGAGGCTTTTCAGACAGCCAGAAAAAGATGAATGGGAGGATGTATTTCAGCGGGTTGCTAAGGAGTTACACGCTTTGGTTGACCAATAAGCGATGAAACCTTTTCCCCGTCCTTTTCCATGTCATCTGTGACAGATCAGCTCCTGCCCTGTCACCGATTAATTTGAGCGTATCTCGGTTTTGATAAGCCGCCTCAAGGTGGGCAATGGTTTCTTCCAGATCAGGATCATCCCAAACCGCCTGAAGAATGCCCTCTGAATTTATATTCAAGGGCTTCATTTTTTTTATAATGATCGAATTAGACGGATTTATGATATCTTTATGTCCACTGCTGAAAGTCGCGATGACCGGTTTGCCGCAGGCCATGTACTCCATGAGAACCAGATTGGTGCCACCTTCGCATCGGTTGGGAAACAGCCCGACATCGGTATTTTTGTAGAGTCTGGCCATTTGGGCGTTTTTCTTAGGCAGAACATTGACGACGCGATCTATATCAATACCATTGGCATGAAGAATGCTGCTAACCGCCTTGAGAAAATCCGTCTCAGTGGTCTCGCAGTTGATGTAAGGCGAGGTTTCCATGGTTTTCATGCTAAATGGCCATGGATTATACCAGGCATTAACCAGCATCACATCCGGATGCCGATCCTGCAAAACCTTGTATGCCCTGATGACGATATCCTGCCCTTTGCGAAATTCAAATTTTCCTCCGGAGAATACGACAAATCGATCTTTGAACAATTCTTTTTCACTATGAGCAGGGTTGAAAAGCTGTGGATCTATGCCCTGAATGATCGTGGTAACGCGGTTCAGGCCATGATTTCTTAAAACTTCTTCACACCATTTCGAACCGGTCACAATCATATCAAATTTATCAATGCCATTCTGGATGGACTGTGGCGGCAACACATTCATTTCGAAGAAGGTATATCCTGCATTGAAGGTCCCTTTCAAATTGATCAACCAGGGTCGCAGCGTCTGATCTGTGATTGCCTGCAGCACAGGATAATCGACTCGCTGAATTGCTTTACCGATGGTCAGAATTTCTTTTTGCTGATGATCAAGCTTGCTTTTGAGAAAATGATAATCCAGCTCATCACCGATATCGCCGGCATCAAATTGCTCCGTGATTAATGTTGCCTCGCAAAGATCACATAGCTCCTTGACCAGGTATTTCCCGCAAATTCCCCATCCAAAATTACTGCCACAGGGAAGAATCAAATAAATCATGGAGGTTCCATATCTGACAGGTTGACGATTAAAATAGTATACCCATTTAAAAATAAAAATTAAACTAAAAAAATAGATCTACCTTGGAAAACGAAAGAGTCATAGAAAGACAGGAACTGCTGGAGGCCTTTAGCCTTCACACTTCCGGCAATCAGAAAAAAGCCGAAGAACTTTATCAAAAGATAATTGGCGCCGATCCCCGGCATCCGGATTCGTTGCATATAATTGGCGGTCTGGCCTTTTGTATGGGGGAAGAAAGACTATCCATCGAAATGCTCAATCAAGCCATTCAGCTCAACTCTACCCGATCCCACTATTATGGAACTTTGGGTGATGTGTATAAAAAACAGGGAAAGCTGAATGAGGCCTTACGGTGCTATCTAAAAGCTGAGCAATTGGACCCGTCGGTCGCAGAAATTATGATCTCTTTAGCCAACGTCTATCATCTTAAAGGCCGGGTTGATGATGCCGCAACATGCTATGGCAAGGCACTCGAGGCAAAGTCGAATAGCGTGCATGCGTTGGTCGGTTTAGGTACCATCTACAAAGAGCAGGGCCATACAAAAGATGCGGAATCCATGTATCGGAGGTCTCTAAAGGTGGAGGCGAATGCCGGGGTCAAGATTAAATCAGCTTTACTTATGCCGGTGATCTGTAAATCGATTGAATCGATACAACATTATAGAGCGAAAATCGGCAGTCAGATCAAACAATTGATAAATAAGGACCTCCACCTTGACGATCCCTACCTTCAGGTGGGTACAACAGGTTTCCACCTGGCCTATCATGGCATGGGCACTAAAGATATTCAACAAAGCATCGCCTCCTTATATCTTAAAACATGTTCTGATTTGTCATGGATGAATCCGGCCTGCTGCGAGAGAAAGCCGAGAACCGGCAAAATTGTCATAGGAATCATTTCTCAATTCCTGCATCAGCATACCATCGGATATCTGAATTACGGCATCATTAAAAAGTTAAATCGAGACAGATTTCACGTAAAAGTATTGCGCTTCAAAGGAAAAGATGACCCCCTTTCGGACGCAATCAACCAAGCTGCTGATGAGATTATTTATTTGCCGGATCATCTCAACAAAGCACGCCGGATGATTGCCGAACAGGCACTGGATATCCTGTTTTTTCTTGATATCGGGATGGAAGCGCTGACTTACTTTATCGCTTTTTCCAGACTTGCGCCGGTTCAGTGCACAACCTGGGGACATGCCGACACTACCGGCATCCCCAATCTGGATTATTATTTGTCCTCGTTCCATGCGGAACCACCCGATGCTCAAGAGCATTATTCAGAGCAACTGGTTTTATTAAATAGATTTCCCATGTACTGTCAGTATCCCGAGGTTCCAAATGAAGCACCGACCCGGGAAAGAATTGGATTGCCGCTGCGCAGTAACCTTTATATGTGTTGCCAGAGCCTTTTTAAATTTCATCCTGATTTTGATGCTATTATTAAAGCTATCCTGGAGCGGAATCAAAATGGAGTACTGCTGTTATTCGAAGGCAAATACGCGTCCTGGGGAAAATTGTTGCGAAAACGTTTCGCCCGCACGATACCCGAAGTGGTTGATCGGATTCGTTTTCACCCCAGGATTCCTAGAAAAGATTTTTTATCTTTTATAAAGCTGGCTGATGTCATGATCGATACAATTCATTTTTGCGGGGGATACACCAGTTTACTGTGTCTTGCCTGCGGTATCCCCGTCGTCACACTTCCCGGCTCCTTCATGCGGGGCAGGATGACATATGCGCTCTATAAACAAATGGGCATTTTCGACTGCGTGGCGGCAGATATTCAATCTTTTGCTGATATCGCCTATACACTTGCCACGAATAAAGTGTGGAGAAATGAAATCAGCAAAAAAATCAGAGACCATGCGCCTATTTTATTTGAAGACATGGAAACAGTGCATGAACTTGAACGATTCTTTGAATGGGCCGTAAAGAAAGCAGAAAGATCCCATCATCGGTCGGCTTCATTTCGTTCCCCAAAATGCTCAAGTCCGGATCTGCCGGCGGATAATTGAAAATTAGAGATCTAATATGCCCGTTCGATTAAAACAAAAAGGTGATTTTTTATTGAACCAGGGGAAAGCATCCGAGGCCATACAATCTTATCAACAAGCAATTGAACAAAAACCGGATTATGCAGAAGCATATAATAACCTGGGCATTGCATTTAAGTATCAGGACCGGCTGGATGAGGCCATCACTTGTTATCAAGCGGCGTTGAAACATAGGCCGGATTATGCAATTGCTTGCAACAACATGGCCAATGCAATCAGGGATCAAGGCAACCTTGCTGAGGCAGAGAGGCTTTATCTAGAAGCGCTGAAACTGAAACCGGAATTTGCCGAAGTATTTAACAACCTGGGCAATGTATTGATGGAAAAGGGGCAGCTTGATAAAGCTATTTTGCAATTTCAAAAGGCGCTGCAAATAAAACCGGATTACGCTGAAGCGCACAATAATCTCGGCAATGCTTTTCAGGAACAAAAAGATTTAACTGCGGCGATCGGCTGCTATCAAAGGGCGATAAAACTGAGTCCACAATACCATAAGGCGTTTAACAATTTGGGGAATGCCTACCAGAAACTGGGGCGGCTGAATCAAGCGATTTTCTGCTATCAAAAAGCAATTGAGTTGAGACCTGACTATATCGAAGCTTTCAACAATGCCGGCAATGCCTTGGTAGAGTCTGCGAAAATACCGGAAGCGATTGTAGCATATAAAAAAGCGCTTGATATGAATCCTGCCTACCTAGTGGCACACAGCAATTTATTGTTAGCATGGCAGTATCAAGCCGGTTTTGATGTAGCTACCCATTATGTTGCTGCAAAAAATTGGTGGCAGCAACATCTATCGAATAACGTTAGGTCTGATATCACCCAAAATTTCGTCACGGGAGAAAAGCGACTGAAAATCGGATATATCTCACCGGATTTTCGCCAGCATTCGGTGAGTTTTTTCTTTTTGCCCCTGCTAACGAATCATGACCGTAGCCTGGTGGAAGTGTTTTGTTATTCAGCGGTTAAATTTTCGGATTACCTGACCCATAAAATCAGATTGCTTTGCGACCATTGGCGTCCGATCATCGGGCTAACAGACCGTGCGATAGCAGATCAGGTGCGGCAGGACGGCATTGACATTCTGGTTGATTTGGCCGGGCACACGGCGGAAAACCGCCTGCCGGTTTTTGCATACAAGCCGGCACCGGTGCAGATCACCTGGTTGGGATATCCTGGAACTACCGGGATGCCGGTCATGGATTTCCGGCTCACCGATGAAATCGCCGATCCTCCGGGAGAGGCCGACGAATATCACAGCGAAACCCTCGTCCGACTACCGCAGGGGTTTCTCTGTTACGGGCCACCGGAGGATGCACCGGATGTCAGTGGGTTACCGGCCCGCAAAAACGGCCACATCACCTTTGGCTCGTTTAACAATCTTCCCAAGATCAACCTGGAGGTTATCGGTCTATGGTCACGCCTTTTGCAGCAGGTGCCGGATTCTTGTCTGCTGCTAAAAAGCAAGCAATTTGCAGATGAATATATACGGCAGCGTTTCTTGGATTTATTTTCTGCCGGTGGGATTGCAGCAGAGCGGTTGACGCTGTTGCCTCGAGTGGATTCCACGGTGGGTCATCTGGCAATTTATCATCAGGTGGATATCGGTCTTGATCCATTTCCCTATAATGGGACGACGACTACCTGTGAGTCACTGTGGATGGGAGTTCCGGTTATTACTTTTCGAGGAGATCGTCATGCGGGCAGGGTAGGGGCCAGTATTTTGATCCGGATGGGCTTGAAGGATATGGTAGCAGAAAGCCAAGATCAGTATGTAGGGAGCGGTATAAAACTTGCAGAAGATATGAATGCACTTGAGAATTTGAGAGCGGATTTGCGCTCGCGTATGCAATCATCTGGTCTATGTGATGGCAGGTCGTTTGCACGCATCATGGAAAAATCATTCCATAAGCTTTGGCAGAATTGCTGTCAAAAAAATGACCAGAGTAAGTAACGGCCATATCTACAATTTTTTCAACAAGTGATTCCGCTCTGACTGAATAAAGTTAAAACTTCATCTTTCTTTTTTTCGTGCCCTTGTGTCTTAGTGGCTGAACCCTACTTATTGAAAAATGTTATCAAAAAGTATGTCATTTTCCCTTCCTCATCATCGGGGCAGTATGGACTCTGAATTAGACCGAGCCATTCAATATCACAACACCGGAAAATTTCAACATGCGAAACAAATCTACCAGGCAATTCTTGGCCAGGATTCGAATCATGCCGATGCGCTGCATTTATTAGGCGTTCTCTCCCATCAGACAGGCGACCACCATGGAGCTGTGCAGCTGATTGAAAAGGCGATTCGCATAAATCCATCAAATCCGTTTTATTACGGTAATTTAGGTGTTGTATATCATTCGCTTGACTTAGTTGATCGATCAATTTCATGCTACCACAAGGCACAGGCGCTTAAACCGGACTACACGGAAGCATTCAATAATCTGGCCAATATCTTCAGAAAGCAGGGCAGGTTAACCCAGGCCGCAGCCATGTACAAAAAAGCACTCTCGCTTCAGCCGAACGATGTTGTTGCTTACAACAACTTGGGGCATGTGTATCGTGAGCTCGGATCGATCGAAGATGAAATTGTCTGTTACACAAAAGCGCTGCAAGTTGATCCTGATTATGCTTACACCTATTTAAATTTGGGCAATTTACTGCAGTATCGCGGTGAATTGGACAAAGCGATCAGCTGTTATCAAAAGGCTCTCGGCAAAAAATTTGATTTTCCTGAAGCCTGCAACAATCTTGGAAGCGCATTGATCATGCAAGGACGATTAAATGAGGCGGCACAATACTTCCGAAAAGCCCTTTTGATGAATCCTTATTATGCAGAAGCCTATAATAATCTGGGTAGTATTAATCAAAATCAAGGCAAGTTTAGGGAGGGCATTTTTTGCTTTCGGAAAGCGCTGGAAATTAAGAGGGATTATATCAAGGCTTACAGTAACCTGTTATATGCTATGCATTATGATCCCGACATTGGTGATGAAATGCTGTATGAAGAAGCAGCTCATTGCTGGCAGCAGCATGGTCTGAAAAAAACGCCGACATTTCATTTGGTTGGCAATTCGACAAAATCTGGGCGAATTAAAATTGGTTATATTTCTCCTGATTTTCGGGAACATTCGGTCAGCTATTTTTTCCTTCCTTTGCTAAGATACCACAATCGTGATTCGATTGAAATTTTCTGCTATTCCGAAGTCAAACGCGAGGATGAAATAACAGATCAAATCAAAGAACTGAGTGATCACTGGCGTCCCATCGCCTGGTTGAGCAATCGTGCGATAGCAGATCAGGTGCGGCAGGACGGCATTGACATTCTGGTTGATTTGGCTGGACACACGGCGGAAAACCGCCTGCCGGTTTTTGCATACAAGCCGGCACCGGTGCAGATCACCTGGTTGGGATATCCCGGCACCACCGGGATGCCGGTCATGGATTTCCGGCTCACCGATGAAATCGCCGACCCGTCTGGTGAGAGCGACCAATATTACAGCGAAACTCTCATCCGACTGCCAGACGGGTTCCTATGTTACGGACCACCGGAAGATGCACCGGATGTAAGTGGGTTGCCGGCGCGCAAAAACGGCCACATCACCTTCGGCTCGTTTAACAACCTTCCCAAGATCAACCCGGAGGTTATCGGTTTATGGTCACGGCTGTTGGATCAGGTAGCGGACTCCCGTCTGCTGCTAAAGAGCAAGCAGTTTGCCGATTATCAAGTCCGACAACGGTTTTTGGATTTATTTTCTGCTCGTGGGATTGGGGCTGAGCGGGTGAGATTGTTGCCTATAGCCGCTACCACGGCAGCTCATCTGGCGCTGTATCATCAAGTGGATATTGCACTTGATCCGTTTCCGTATAACGGGACCACCACCACCTGCGAGGCTCTGTGGATGGGGGTCCCGGTCATTACTTTGCGAGGGGATCGCCATGCAGGGCGGGTTGGAGCCAGTATTTTGAACCGGATGGGCCTGGAAGAAATGGTAGCAGATAGCCAGGGGCAGTATGTAGGGATCGGAAAAAAACTTGCGCAAGATATAACTGCACTGGAAAATTTGAGAGCAGGCTTGCGCTCACATATGCAGTCGTCTGTTTTATGTGATGGCAAGTCGTTTGCACGCATTATGGAAACTACCATACAAAACCTATGGTTCGGCACCCATACCGATTTTAAAGGAAATGGAAAGTACACGAATTCGGTGCTAAAGTATCCCCCAACTAAAACAGCAGGAGAACGGTACAGTCCAAGAGATGTCTAATCCAAGTAACGCCAAATGCCGTGTTTCGGCAATTGTTTCCGCCTATAATTCTGAAAAATATATAGCTGGTCGGCTTCAGAATTTGATTGATCAATCTTTGTATCAGAAGAATCAACTTGAAATTATCGTCGTGGATTCGTGTTCCCAGCAAAATGAGGGCCAATACGTCAAAGATTTTATGAGGAAATTTAAGCATATTATTTATATTCGAACCGCGGAAAGAGAGTCTGTTTACGGTGCCTGGAACCTAGGAATTCGACTCGCCAATGGAAAGTATATCATCAATGCCAATATGGATGACCGCTTTGCCGAGTTTGCCCTGGAAAAAATGTCCGACGAGATCGAAACGAATAGCCAGGTGGATGCTGTATACGGAGATTGGCTGCAAACCGGCACCGATAATGACCGGTTTGATTCCGGTTCCCCCAAAGAGCTTATTAGTTATCCTGAATATAACCCTTTGCTTCTTTTCCACGGACAAATAACCTCCCACGCGGCCTTAATTCGCACAGAGGT
>Ga0316190_10003488_pt1 | contig 11411 bp, 9 predicted proteins | sample Eddworburrow2_MG_FD_204929 | JGI IMG/M metagenome (GOLD analysis project Ga0316190, IMG submission 204929) | Coastal sediment microbial communities from Maine, United States - Eddy worm burrow 2 | ecosystem: Environmental > Aquatic > Marine > Coastal > Sediment | place: USA: Maine | collected... | reverse complement strand
CTTCCGTTTCTTCGACATCCTCAAGCCATGGCCGATTCGCCGGCTGGAGCGGGCCGTTGGGGGCGGCCTGGGGATCATGCTGGACGATGTGCTCGCGGCTGTGTACGCGATGCTCATACTGGCCGCGGCGCAGCAATTCCTGTAGGCCGACCCCTATCATCCCGCGTCGAACGCGCTGCGAATCCAGCTGATTTCGGCGCCGGCGGCACCCTGGCCGATCGACACCACATCGAAGCGCGATGGGCGCTGGCCGTGATCGGGGTACCGTCCGAGGAACTGCCGCGCCGCGCTGACGATCCTGCGCTGCTTGGCCGGCGTCACGCTGTCGGCGCCGCTGCCGTAACGGTCGCTTTGGCGGTAGCGCACCTCGACGAATACCAGCACTGGCCCGTCCAGCATGACGAGGTCGATTTCGCCGGAGCGGCATAGGTAATTCCGGGTCAGGGTTCGCAACCCGCGCCGGCAGAGCATCGACTCAGCCACGCGCTCCCAGTCGCGCCCTTGTTGGCGTGCATTCGGCATTCAACGAAGTTCTGGAACGGGCGGCGCCACCGATGCCGGCCCGGTAGCTCCGGGCCCAAGGGCTGCCTGCCGTTCGTTCGGCGGCGGCATGGTCAGCGGGACCGGGCGCCCCTGCTCGAAAACGGCCCAGGCAGGTTCGCGTTCGAGCCTTCCGGCTGTGTTGACCCGGTAGGTGCCGGAGTGGCCGGGAAATACGAAATCGTGATCCCTTCTCATCAGGCCCAGCCAGGAAAGCATGTTCCAGACGTCCTGTCCCAGTGCGAAGAGTGAACCCAGGGAGCCCTTTCTGAGGCTGGCGAGATCCGGAACCCGGTCCTCCGAAGCATGGGCGAGTTCCCATGGCGTCGTCGGGAAGCGAACCCCGTCGAGATCCTGGTTGCGCGCGGGATCGGGCTGTCCCGAGTAGACCCGGCCGGTTGCGTATACCGGAACGTCACCGGCGTCGAGAAAGCGCAATTGCGGACGGATCAGTTTCGCCTGGGTCGGATTGGCCGCCATGAAAATCACGTCTACGTCGTCGCGCCTCGTCGGTTCGAACTCCAGCGGCATCTGCAGCACATTCTCCAGGCGCTGGGCCCGCGCTTTGCTCTCATCGATCAGCAGCAGTCGCTCCAGCGTTGCACTGTGATCATTATCCGTCTCCAGGTAACGGGTTGCCGCTATGATCTGCCGCTCATCGTGTAGGAATTCAGCCTGGAACGCTGCAGCCATGCGCTCGCCCCAGGCGCTTTCGGGCGCGAGTACGATAGCTCGCTGGTACCCGAAGGCGACGGCATTGGCCGCGACCGCCGCGACTTCCGCCTCCTGCGACAACGAAATACCGAATAACTGGCCATCCAGTCCCTGGGGTGGAGCAAAACTTTCCGGCGGATCGTTGAGCGCCAGGACCGGTGTCGCCAGGCCTGGCAGGTTCAGCAGCTCTTCCACCGACTCCCTGCGCAGGGGCCCGACGATCTGGTCGGCGCCGGCATCAAGCGCGCTGAAGTAGGCGGCAATCGTCGACTGGCTGTCGTCATTGGTGGAGAAGAACAGCAGGGACCCGCCGCCCGGCTGGTCCAGGTAGGCGCTCAACAGGCCATCTCGAATGGCGTCGCCAGCGCTCCTCAAGCTCGCCGTGTCCGGGAGCAAGGCCGCGGTCCGGCGCGGAGGAGAAAAGAGCTGCCGGTAGCGCAGCCAGGTATCCAGCGCCTCGGTCTCGGCGAGCAGGTGGTATGGATGGCGTATTTTCCACGCGGCGACCGCGGCGCTGATGCCGTCGGGGATGACCAGGTTCTGGCGGATCACGAGCGCCAGGTCGAGCCAACCGATCCACTGACGGTCGGCCCGCGGATTCTCGGAGCGGATGGACAGTTCGCCTGAGGACACGTCTTCCAGCGCACGCATCAGCTCGACGGCAGCTCCGGGATTATAGGATTGCATATCGCCTGTGATTTGCGTGGCGCGAGCAAGAGCCATCGAGGCCGGCCCCGAGAGCATCTTCCGGGTTTGCACCTGAAGCGTGTTGTATCGGTCCCGGGAAGAGGCCGGCAGTGCATCTGCGGCCTGTTGGAGAAGCACATCCGCCTCGTCCGGGCGCGCGGCCCGCAGGGCCAGGTCGGCCAATACCAGGTCCAGCCTGGATTGATCGGCGGGCTGGAGACCGGCTTTGGACACGCCGCGCAGGGCATGTTCGGCGCCAGCCACGTCGCCCGCCAGCAACCAGGCGTCGGCTGCGCTTACACGAAGAGCCGCGGCGCGATCTGGCGGGGCCAGCAGTGCCTCGCTCTCCCAGGCAGCCGCAGCCGCCGCATAATCGCCACGGGCGAAAGCCGCCGAGGCCTGCGCCACGGTTGCGGTCTCGGCCGGGGGCTCGACATCCCAAGCGGTAGTGCTGCAGGCAGTGATCAAAACCGTGAGCAGGGCGGCTGCGATTCGAACGGATTGCGGGATATGTCCTGGCATCGATACTCGGCTCATTGCGCTCCCGGAAATGATACCGCAAGCCGACTCCGCTTGATTCATAATATCGCCACTATGACAAACCACGGCACACACGGCTGCCTCTACGTGGTGGCGACGCCGATCGGCAATCTCGAGGACATCACGCTGCGGGCACTCCGTGTACTGACAGAAGTGGATATTGTCGCGGCCGAGGACACGCGGCACAGCCGCGCGCTGCTGGCCCGCCACGGGCTGGACCGGAAGCTGCTGGCCCTGCACGAACACAATGAGGAGCAGCAAGCGCCACATTTGCTTGGCCGCTTGCAGCGCGGCGAGTCCGTCGCACTGATTTCCGATGCGGGCACCCCTCTGTTGTCCGATCCCGGTTATCGGTTGGTCGGACTTGCGGCGGCCGAGGGTATCGACGTCGTGGCCGTCCCCGGCCCGAGTGCCGTCACCGCGGCGCTGTCTATCAGTGGACTGCCCACCGACCGCTTTGCGTTCGAAGGTTTTCTGCCCGCCCGGCGTGCGGCTCGCCGCAGGTTCCTGGAGGGACTGCGGTCCGAGCCGCGCACGCTGGTGTTTTTCGAATCGAGCCACCGAATCGCGGAGAGTCTTGGCGACCTGGCCATGTGTTTCGGCCCGGAGCGGCGTGCGGCGGTCTGCCGTGAAATGACGAAGCAGTTTGAAACCGTGCTGCGCGGGTCTCTGACCGAACTGTGCGAGCGAGTCGGGACCGATCCCGACCAGCGCCGGGGCGAATTCGTGGTGGTGGTGGCGGGCTGCGCCACCCAGGCGGAAGAGACGCTGCCCGAGGCGGTCCGCTTGGCTCGCGAACTCCAGCCGCTGCTGGGTTCGAGCCAGGCGGCACGCGCCGCGGCGCGCTTCCTCGAGGTGTCTCGCCGCGCGGTGTACGAAGCACTGCAGGAGTTGGGGGATACGTGAGACAATAGCATCGGGAGTCGGCCAGGCAATCGCTCTGCTGCAAGGCAGGGAGGAAAGTCCGGGCTCCATAGGGCAGGGTGCCAGGTAACGCCTGGGGGGCGCGAGCCTACGGAAAGTGCAACAGAAAATATACCGCCAGGAAACTGGTAAGGGTGAAATGGTGCGGTAAGAGCGCACCGCGCAGGTGGTAACACGCTGCGGCTAGGTAAACCCCACCCGGAGCAAGACCAAATAGGAAAGCGATGCCGTGGCCCGCGGCGCTTTCGGGTAGGTCGCAAGAGGCCGCCGGTGACGGCGGTCCCAGATGAATGATTGCCACAGATTAGTTTCTGGACAGAACCCGGCTTATCGGCCGGCTCCCACTTCATTCCCCATTCAATTCGCAGGTTCGAGTTGCGTTAACGGAAGGCCCGGTAACCATCAGCCGGGCCCACGATGGTGCCGTGGCGAGGTCGCGCGGGTGCGCAGGAAATCGGTCTTTTGCGGCCCTTTGGGCTTCCCTCGCGCAAGGATCAGCCTGATCGAGACCGGGCTGGATGGCCATCCTGACCATTCAGCCCTCGATTTTCTCCTGAAAATCGCCTCGGACTGATCCCCGCACTCGGCGCAAAAACGTTTTCCCGCGCACCCGCGCAACCTCTGAGTCAGACGGGTTGCCGCCCCAACCACCCCCATTTCGCCACAATTCCTACCCGCCGACTCCTCACGCTCGCGCTCTAATTCCAACCGTTCGTCCCCTAAGTTATTGGCGTGCTTGACATTGGTCCGTGAAGTAACTATTGTGCAATTCAGTGGGAATATGTGGTGAATAGTGTAATTTTAGTGGGAAGACTGTGTATTTCGGTGAAACCGCCATCAACCTGGACGCGAAAGGGCGTCTGGCCATTCCGATGCGCTACCGGGACGCGATCCAGGCAGCGTGTGACGGGCGGATGGTGCTCACCTACAGCGCTTTCGACAATGGGGCGCTCTACCTGTACCCCGAAAAAGAATGGCAGCGGGTTCGCGACGAGGTTACCGGGTTGAGTACGTTCAACCCGTCCCATCGCAGCCTGCAAAGAAAACTGGTGGGGAGTGCCAGTGCTGTTGAACCGGACGCAAACGGCCGGATTCAACTCCCGCAGACGTTGCGGCAGGTAGCGGGCCTGGAAAAAAAGGTCGTGTTGCTTGGAATGGGCAACCGCTTCGAGATCTGGAACGAGACCATTCTCAACCAGAAGCGAGTGGAAGAAGAACGCAGTCTTGACGAAGCTGCCTCAGAAGAAATGGCCCGCCTGGTTCTTTGAGGCGGGGGCAAGACGGCCAGGAGTGCAAGCCGGACTAGATGAGCGAATACCAACACCGGCCAGTTTTACTGGAAGAAGCGGTGGAATCGCTCAACATCCGGCCCGACGGGAAATACCTCGACGGCACTTTTGGCCGAGGCGGACATAGCCGGGCGATATTGGCCCGCTTGTCCGGGAAAGGCTGCTTGTTTTCCCTGGACAGGGATCCGGAGGCGGTAGCCGCCGGGAAGAAGTTGATGGAAAAGGATCCACGCTTCTTCATCGCCCAGGGGAACTATGCAGAGATGGAACGCTACGTCCATGAGTGGGGCGTGGAAGAAGGCCTGGATGGCATCTTGCTGGATCTCGGTGTTTCTTCACCTCAGTTGGACGATCCGGATCGGGGTTTCTCCTTTATGGGAGAGGGTCCACTGGATATGCGTATGAACCCATTACAGGGTGAATCGGCCAAAGAGTGGTTGGCTGAAGCGCCGGAACGGGAATTGACCCGCGTGTTTTGGGAGTTCGGAGAGGAGCGCCACGCGCGCAGGATTGCCAGGAGCATTGTGGAGACCCGGCAAAAGCAGCGGCTGGAAACAACCGGTCAATTGGCGAGATTGATCGAGGAAACCATCGGCCGCCGGGAAAAAAACAAGCATCCAGCTACACGATGCTTTCAGGCAATCCGTATATATATAAACGATGAGTTGGCCCAACTGGAAAAGGGCCTGGCAGAAGCGATTGGGTTGTTGCGCCCGGGAGGAAGGCTGGTTGTGATCAGTTTTCACTCCCTCGAGGACCGCCTGGTCAAGCGGACGATAAGAGAAGCCGCACGACCAGGAAAGGTCCGCAGGAACATACCGCAACATCCGGATTCCAAGCCAGTGCTGAGACCGGTGGGTAAAGCCATCAAGCCCTCTGCAAGCGAACTCTCCGTCAATCCCCGTGCACGAAGCGCTGTCATGAGGGTTGCGGAGAAACTCAGTTGAATGCACGCCTGATTATTGTCCTGATTGCACTGGTTGCCGTTATCGGCAGCGCCCTGGGCGTGGTCTACAGCCGGCACGAGAGTCGGCGTAACGCGGTGGAGCTGGGCTTGCTCGAGGATCAGCGCGATGCCTACATCGCGGAGTGGAGCCGCCTGCAACTCGAACAGGCCTGGCTGGCGGATGCCAGCCACGTGGAGAGCAAGGCCCGCGAGCAACTCCGCATGGAGTCGCCTGCGGAAGCCCGCATCCTGGTGATCGAGCCTTGAAAACAGCGCAGCAACAAGGGGTGCCGTTGAAGAGGCTGTACGGTTTTCTCACACTCTTCCTGCTGTGCTCCATAGCGCTGGTCGCCCGCGCCATCAACCTGCAAGTCGTCGATACCGAGTTTTTGCAGGACCAGGGCGAGGCGCGCTACCTGCGGGAGGTCAAGGTACCGACCCGCCGCGGCAATATCCTCGACCGCAACGGCGAACCGTTGGCCGTCAGCACGCCGGTTGACTCGGTCTGGGTCAATCCCAAGGAACTGCTGCAAACTCCTGCCGACATCGCGCCGCTGGCCGGCGTGCTCGGCGTCGAGGCGGACGAAATCGAACGCCGGCTCACTCAGCGCTCAGGCCGCGAATTCGTCTGGTTGCGCCGGCGGTTGCATCCGGACGTCGCCGCGGAGATCGAGTCACTCGCCTTGCACGGCGTGTTCCTGCAGAAAGAATATCGTCGCTTCTACCCGGCCGGCGAGGTCACCTCGCACGTGATCGGCTTCACCAATATCGACGATGTCGGCCAGGAGGGCCTGGAGCTGGCCTACAACGACTGGCTGGCCGGCAAGCCCGGTTTGAAGCGCGTGATCCGGGACCGGCTGGGCAGAACGGTTGAGCACGTGGAAGTCGTGCACGAATCCGAGCCGGGCCATGATCTCAGCCTGACCATTGATCGCCGCCTGCAATACCTCGCCTACCGGGAGCTCAAGCGCACCGTGCTGAAGCATGGTGCGCGCTCCGGTAGCGTGGTTTTGCTGGACGCCAAGTCCGGTGAGGTGCTGGCGATGGTGAACCAGCCTTCCTACAACCCGAACCACTCGGATATCGACAGTGAGGGTTTGCGCAACCGGGCCATCACCGACGTGTTCGAACCCGGCTCGGTGATGAAGCCGTTCGCCGTGGCATCTGCACTTGAGACCGGCCGCTGGACGCCGACCACGCCGATCGACACGACGCCCGGCCGCATCAATATCGGCAGGCACACGATCAGCGATCACCACAACTACGGACCGATCGACGTGACCCGCCTGATCACCAAATCGTCGAACGTCGCTGCCACCAAGATTGCCCTGGACCTCGAGCCGAAACACATGTGGGACACGTACAACCGTTTCGGGTTCGGCGATGTGACCGGGACCGGGTTCCCCGGGGAGTCGGCGGGTGTGCTGCGCAACTACAAGCGTTGGCGTCGCGTGGAGCAGGCCACCCTGTCCTACGGCTATGGTATTTCCGTTACGGTTCTGCAGCTGGCGGAGGCCTTCGCCGCCTTGGCCGACGAAGGCCGCCTGCGCCGGCCCAGCCTGATCCTGGGCGCAACCAACCCTCCGACGTCCGTGCTCGATCCAAAACTCGCGCGGCAGGTGGCGGCGATGCTGGAAACCGTGACCGGGCCGGAAGGCACAGGCAAGGCCGCCCGGGTCAAGAATTACCGCGTGTCCGGCAAGACCGGCACCTCCCGCAAGGCCAGCGCGTCCGGCTATGCCTCGCGCTACATCGCCACGTTTGCTGGTTTTGCGCCCTCCAGTGACCCGAGGCTCGTCGCGATTGCGGTGATCAATGATCCCTCGGGCAGCCAGTATTTCGGTGGGCTCGTCGCGGCGCCGCTGTTCTCGGCGGTGATGGAAGGCGCATTGCGCCTGATGAACGTCCCGCCCGATGACTATGGGGACATGGTGGTGCACGTTGCGCGCGATGACAGTGACGCGGTCGAGGCCGTCGATGCCGGGGTCATGGACCCATGAGTTGCCCCATGACCATGCGGACGCTGCTCGAGGGCTGGTGCGAGGCAATGCCCGATGTCGTGATCAACGGCATGACCCTGGATTCACGGCGCGTCGAGCCGGGCCAGGCCTTTGTCGCCGTTTCCGGAGGCCATGCACACGGCATGGCTTACGCTCTGCAGGCCGAGGCTCGCGGCGCCCTGATCGTGATTCATGACGGCCTGGCAGCCGCTCCCGACTTGAACATTCCTGCAATAGCCGTGCCCGGCCTGGAGCAGAAGCTCTCCAGCCTCGGAGCGCGGTTCTTCCACCATCCCTCCGATCAGTTGACCGTGGCGGGCGTCACCGGGACCAACGGCAAGACATCCACGGCGCATTTCATTGCCCAGGCCTGGCAGCGCAGCAGCGGCGATGCCGGCCTGATCGGCACCATAGGTTCTGGGCCGATGGGCGCGCTCAGGCCCGCCAACATGACAACACCGGATCCGATCTCCCTGCAAGGCATGCTCGCGGACTGCATCGAGGGCGGGGTCGAAAAAGTCTCCATGGAAGTTTCCTCGCACGCCCTGGACCAGGGCCGCTGCGACGACGTTGCTTTCGATGCCGCCGTGTTCACCAACCTGAGCCGCGATCACCTGGACTACCACGGCACGATGGAAGCCTATGCGGCCGCCAAACGGCGCCTGTTCATCGACTGTCATCCGCGCTTCGCCATCGTCAACCAGGACGACGCGCTCGGCAAGTCGCTGATTGCCGAGATCCGCAACGGCACGGAGGTGCTGAGCTACGGTACCAACGGCAGCAGTGAACTGCGCGGCGCGGTCCTGTCGATGGACTCGCTGGGCATGACCTTGCGCCTGGCCAGCCCCTGGGGGCAAGGGGAAGTCCGCAGCGGGTTGCTTGGCGCATTCAATGTATCCAATCTGCTGGCGGCAGCCGGGACACTGGCTTTGCTTGGGATGCCCTGGGACCGCGTGCTGCACCAGTTGGAAATCATGCACCCCGTGCCGGGACGCATGCACTGCCTCGGTGGCGAGCCGAATCAGCCGGTCGTGGTCGTCGACTATGCGCACACGCCCGATGCCCTGCACCAGGCGCTGACGGCGCTCCGCTCGCACCTGCATGGACGCCTCGTGTGCGTGTTCGGCTGCGGTGGCGAGCGTGACGCCGGCAAGCGGCCCATGATGGCGCGTGCCGCCGAATCGCTGGCCGACCGGATCGTGCTGACCTCGGACAACCCGCGGGGCGAGGATCCCGCGTCGATTTTCCGCGACATGCTGGCCGGCCTCGACAGGCCCGCAGCGGCGCAGGTCGTTGCAGACCGGGGTACCGCTATACGGCAGGCCGTGCTCGGCAGCGGCGAGGGTGACATCGTGCTGATCGCCGGCAAGGGTCACGAAGCCTGGCAGGAGTCCAAAGGACTTAAAGTCCCGTTCAGTGACGAAGCGGCGGTGCGGGCCGCGCTGGAGGAAGCAGCATGATCCGGATGCGACTCAGCGAACTGGCTGCCACCCTGGACTGCCCGGCGCCGCAGCGCGATGTCACGATCGACGCGATCGTATCCGACAGCAGGCGGGTCGACTACGGTGCGCTGTTTGCCGCGCTGCCCGGCAGCCAGGTCGACGGCCATGATTTCGCCCCGGCGGCTGTGAAGCTCGGCGCGGTGGCGCTGCTGGTCAATCGCCGGCTCGATCTCGACGTGCCGCAACTCGTCGTCGCCGATGTGCTGAACGCGCTGGGCCGCCTGGCCGCGCTGCTGCGGCAGCGTCTCGACCCGCTGGTTGTCGGCATCACCGGCAGCAACGGCAAGACCACGGTCAAGGAAATGGTGGCGGGTATTCTGAAGTCGGCAGGACCGGTTCTGGCGACCCGCGGCAATTACAACAACGAGTTGGGTCTGCCACTGAGCCTGTTTGCCCTGGAGCCGCGTCACCGTTTCGCGGTACTCGAACTCGGCGCCAACAAGGCCGGTGACATCGCGTACCTGGCCGACATCGCCCGGCCGGATATCGGCTTGATCACCAACATCGGCCCGGCCCACCTGAAAGGCTTCGGCAGCGAGGAGGGCGTAGCCCACGCCAAGGGCGAGATGTATGCCGCACTGCCAGCCGACGGTTATGCCATCGTCAACGCGGACGAGCCGTGGAAGGAGTACTGGCTGCAAGTAAACCGCGCCGGCAACGTGCTGACCTTCGGCAGTGGCCCGGAGTGCGACGTGCAGGTGGCCGGGGACGAGCAATGTCCCGTCATCCGGACACCGGAGGGCGCGTTCGACCTGCGCCTCTCCCTGCCGGGCGCCCACAACCGGCTCAATGCTGCCGCAGCGACAACCGTTGCACTGGCGGCCGGGATCGGCCTTGACAGTATCCGTCACGGATTGGAAGGCGTGGGGCCGGTACCCGGGCGTCTGAATTTCATCGAGACCGCCGCCGGTTGGACGGTCATCGACGATACCTACAACGCCAATCCCGCTTCGCTGTATTCAGCGTTGCAGGTTCTTTCCAGCATGCAGGGTACACCTTGGCTGGTGCTGGGCGATATGAAGGAGCTGGGCACCGACAGCCCCAAGATGCACCGCGAGGTCGGCGACGCCGCGAAGGCCATGGGCGTCAAGCGACTGTTCGCCACCGGCGACATGTCCGTCCACGCGGTTGACGCATTTGGTGCAGGAGCTGAGCATTTCGCCACCCGCGAGGAGCTGGCTGCATCTCTGCGGCGGAGCCTGCATCCCGGCATCAACTGCCTGGTCAAAGGGTCGCGGTCGATGGGCATGGAGGCGGTCGTGGAAGCCGTCACCCGGGACGCCGGCATGAGAGAGGCCATCTGATGCTGTTCTGGGTATTCCAGCAACTGTCTGAGGTCGACTCCTTCTTCAACGTATTCGGCTATATAACGCTTCGCACTATCCTGGCCGCCCTGACGGCCCTGCTCCTGTCCCTGCTGCTTGGCCCCTGGTTCATCCGGCGCCTGGTCCGGCAGCAGATGGGGCAACCCATCCGTAAACTCGGGCCTGAGAGTCACTTCTCCAAGGCCGGGACGCCCACGATGGGCGGCGCGCTGATCCTGTTCTCGATCGTCTTGGCTACGCTGTTGTGGGCCGATCTCGGCAACCGCTATGTCTGGGTGGTGATCCTCGTGACGCTGGCATTCGGCCTGATTGGCTGGATCGATGATTACCGCAAACTCGTGCTGCAGGACTCGGCGGGTCTGCCCGCGCGCTGGAAGTACCTGGGACAGTCCGTGGCCGGCCTGCTGGTGGCGGGGTTCCTGTATGCGACGGCGGACGTCCCCGCCGCCACCGAGCTTATCGTCCCGTTCTTCAAGGACGTTGCGATTCCGCTGGGCGTGTTTTACATCGCCACCACTTATTTCATGGTGGTGGGCTTTTCCAACGCGGTAAACCTGACCGATGGCCTGGACGGTTTGGCCATCATGCCTTCGGTGTTCGTTGCGGCGGCGCTCGGCATATTCGCCTACGTTGCCGGGCACGCCGTGTTCTCCGGTTACCTCGGGCTGCCCTTCCTGCCGGGCGCCGGCGAGCTCGCCATCTTCTGCGGCGGCCTGGCCGGCGCCGGGCTGGGTTTCCTCTGGTTCAACACCTACCCGGCGCAGATTTTCATGGGCGATATCGGCGCCCTGGCCGTCGGAGCCGCGCTGGGGCTGATCGCCGTCATCGTGCGCCAGGAACTGGTGTTTATCGTCATGGCCGGCGTGTTCGTTATGGAAACGGTTTCGGTGATCCTGCAGGTTGCTTCTTTCAAGCTCACCGGCAAACGGATATTCCGCATGGCG
>Ga0316190_10003486_pt1 | contig 11416 bp, 7 predicted proteins | sample Eddworburrow2_MG_FD_204929 | JGI IMG/M metagenome (GOLD analysis project Ga0316190, IMG submission 204929) | Coastal sediment microbial communities from Maine, United States - Eddy worm burrow 2 | ecosystem: Environmental > Aquatic > Marine > Coastal > Sediment | place: USA: Maine | collected... | reverse complement strand
CCAAACCCCGTCAAGTATTTGTTGGAAAAATTGAGCCCACTGTAGATGATAGGTTTGGCGCCATAATGTAACTCAACGCCGTCAAGAAATATCTGAATGTTTTCAGCTAATTTAGCCTCGTCCTGATTGTGTAGTCTCTCGATATCGACGACCGGGGGTAAATCGCCAGGCTTCAGTGTGACAACATTTGTAAAGTTTCTGAGTTGAGCGATTGGATCATCATTAGTCTCATAAAAATGGTAGGCACCAATTGTTATACCGGCGGCATTTGCTGAAGTGTAATTAGACGTATATTCGGCGTCTTGGTATGTTATGCCTTCTGTAGCACGAATAAGAACATACCTGATCCCTGCGGCCTTGATCTCTTCAAAGTTTACCGTTCCTTGATACTTAGATATATCAATGCCGATAATATCGCTTACATTATAAGAAGTGGTATTAGTAATAGGGGAGGCTGCCATACTCCTGCCCAGGAGCACACTTGTGCAGATGACAAAGCTAATTATTAGGAAGAGTTTCATAGGTTGATCTCCGTGATTTCGAGACATATAACGTTGCGCTCACCGGCGATTTTGCAGCGCAACGAAAAAATTGCCCGAATGCAGTGCTTTGGCAGGGTGTTTTATAGTATATGCTTTCTGTTTACCTTATCATCCACGAACACCCTTCCGGTTTTCAGCGTATTAAACATGTGTTCAAATACGACGCCAATTTTGTTGTTATCGTCATTCAAAAAATATGAATGTCCTTTTGGTGAGTCATATTGATTATTGAAATTATCGCAATCAATAGTATATACATTTGATTGTATATTCTTTGTGTTCTCTGGGCCTGTGTGTCCAAGTCTTCTTGATGCCACCATGTTTTTCAAATTAGAGATCTTGCTAGAACGTAGCGCCAGGTCATCAGAGGCATAATATACGGATACGTTTCTAGAAGCCTGACTTATCAGACGGCCTTCTTTATGGTGTTCGAGTGACTCATTAACAATATCAGCAGCCATAAGAAACGTATTTCTAAATAGCAGTGGGACACCATTAGCTAAATCATACTTATTCCATACAGAGAGTGTTTCCCTAAATACTCTGTTTCCCATAGAGTGGGCAAGTATATTAATACGCTTTAGACATGGTGAATCTTCTGGTGCTTTATCTCGCCAAGCCATAAAAAATTGAAGAACTCGAGCGAAAGAAAATGCGCTTTTATCAGCCGATTTCTGGTTATCCCAGTAGTCTTTTACAATCCCTAAATCATTATCACAGGGCCATATGATAGGGATGACTTCGACTAGATTAGGCTCTTTTTTATCAAAATACTCTTGTAGCTTAGCAGCCCTGGGAAAGATGTCTGGCTCTGGCAGATTTGAGAACCCATGAATAAAAAACAGTAATTGTTTTGCTTTACTCTCTCTAAGCTTTGACATCAAGCCTTCTGTACCCAATTCCTCGTAGTCGTCTTTTCCTTTTCGTTCACAGCAGTATATGGAATTGGATGGAGAGTTATTGTTTAAGTCAAACTTATAGGTACCACAGAGTATAGCGTTTGTGTCGCTACCTCGTGATCGATTTTATACCTCCATGTACAAAATCGACTCGCAAACGCGACAACCTATAGTGCACTGGCCGTTCTGCGTACGCCATGATTCCGTATTGCACGTTGCAGTGAGCTGCTCGTGCACTACTACATCATGGCTCCCTCAGTGACTCGAAAGTAAGTTCAAAGGTCTGGTCGGTTCAGCCTTCAAACTCAAAGCTACATGCCAAGAATTGGGTTATAAACGAACGCCCAATATCAGTGCTGCCCGTCAGCTACTAACTTAGTTCTACCTTCATTACCAATCAATGTGCTATCAGGTCAACCTGAGGCAAGCACTTGCCTTGAATTCAAGAAAATACAGTTCTAATGCTTCGGACAGCAGAATATAGAAATACCCCTCTTAAAATAGGTGCTACTGAATCACTTGATGGGGTCGTGATTGCCAGATTTTTTTTATCGACTCCATGATTGAGTTTGGGTGGGTGTCCTATTTATTTTGTACTGGCCGTTTCTGGGAAGGTCGTTTTAAATCACAAGCCCTGCTCGATGAGAAAGCCCTAGCTGCCTGCTTGGCCTAAGTTCGGGGGGGTGTCCTATTTATTCAAAATACCTTGTCTTGCTTTTGTTTTTAAGGTTTTTTACGTTCCAATTAACTTGCAAAATCCAGTATTGCAAGATCTTACAAGCTGGAATAAGCTGCGAGATGAAGGAACCTCTTTACTAAGGAGCGCCTCATGAATCAGTTCACTTCTGCAGCCAATAACAACCGTAGCGAACCCACCAACAATAATGATTTACATGGTGGTGGCATACATATTTCACTTAGTGGTGATGCCCCAAGTGCGCGTACCATGGGTACAGCACCTATCCCCAATACCAATAGAGAACAGATCAAGACGCTTGATGATCTAGCTCTCACCAATATAACCTTGGATGAATTTCATGTAGCCAAGGCATGGCGGGATAGGCTGTTCGATCCGGAGTGGATCCCAGAGATCTGTGACGAACTGCCCCGACTGCTCACTGAATTTCTGTGCAAACCGGAGAATGAGGCGCTAGCCCCCACTACTCGCAGGGCCAAAGCGTTGCAGCATGTATTTTGCAACAAGACCCCGCTGGTGAGGGATTCTGATTTACTGCCGGGTCAAACCACCACCAGCTTTGTCGGCCCGGTGATGCATATGGATATGAGCGGTTACTGCATTTGGCCGGAACTGGACACTATCTCCACTCGACCACAGAACCCTTTTAAGCTTCGCCCTGAGGTGGCCAAACGCCTGAATGAGGAGATCTTTCCCTTCTGGCTGCAACGTCGGCCAGTGCAGGAGGCAGCACGCTACAGCGACTACGACACAGCAGATTACGCAGATGATGGCCGTGAAGAGGTGACAGATTCACCCTCAATCGACCCGCCACTCAAAAAGAAGGCAGGGGAAACTCCAAGATGCCAGGAGCTGTTCGAACGGGTGGCTTTTTACCTGACTGATAAGGCCACTGCCGTCTCACACACTACCCCTGATTTTGGGCGAGTGTTGAAATATGGTCTTAACGGCCTCATCGCTCAGCTGCGCAAGGATATCGATGAGGGTGTACCAAATGCACCAGAAGAGGTCGAATTTCTAGAAGGCGTTATAGCAGTCTATGAAGGTGCCAAGGTCTATACTGAACATCTTGCAGAGGCCGCTGAAAAGGTGGGTAATACCGAATTGGCTGCCATTTGTCGTAAGGTGCCAGCGCAACCTGCAGATACTCTGGCTGAAGCAACCTGCGTGGTCTGGATCTGCTACCACCTGCTGCTGCAGGAGAACACTAATTTTGGCCTCTCTCCGGGGCGTCTTGACCAGACTCTAAACTTCTTCTATCTAAGCGACTGGGAGCAGCAGCCCAATGATGAGGCAAAGACCGCCTACACTCGTCGTGCCGTGGAACTCATATGTCACCTCTTCCTGCGCTGCTCTGACCATGTACCACTATCACCAGAGAGTGCCGAGGTGCTATTTGCAGGCAGCGGCTCAAACCAGGCGCTAACTGTTGGTGGCACTCGCTATGAGAATGGCCAGACGGTGGATGCGGTCAATGATATGACTTACATCATCCTTAAGGCCACTGAACTGCTCTCTATCCGTGATCCCAATGTGCATGCCCGCTATCACAAAGAGGTACATCACCGTGCCCCGGATGGAACACCACTGGCGCCAGGCGAGGTTGACCCTTATCTGAAGCGCATCTGCCAGGTCAACCTCAATACCCGCGCCACTCCAGCACTGCATGGTGATGTACCGGTGATTCAGAGTATGGCCAAATATTATGCCGCTCATGATGGAATCACTCAGGAAGAGGCATTGGCTGATGCCCATGATTATGCCTCCATTGGTTGTATTGAACAGAATGCCGATCACAAGCATTTCGGTCATACCGGCTCTACCCTGGTGGTGCTGCCTGCAGTGCTGGAACTTGCTATCTATGGTGGCAAGCATCGAAGTGATGGCGTTTGCCAGGATGATCTCAATCTATTCCATAGCAAGCCAGACTATACTTCTACACCACTTGCGAAAATGAATTCCATGGAGGAGTTTATCGGGGCCTTCCACTTCCAGTTGGATGAGATGGCTCGTCACTGCGTGCAGTTCAACAACTACCTGGGGCGCACTCTGGAAAAGGTGCGGCCTTCGCCGCTACTCTCTGGCCTCTTTGATGGTCCCACTAACAAGCCCCAGGAGAGCGGCGCCAAGTTTCGTGATGTCTCCTCCGGTGGGGCGAAATACAACTCTTCGGGTGTGGCCATTATCGGGCTGGCGGATGTCATCGACTCCTTCTGCACGCTTGATGAATTGGTGTTCGGCGGGAAGATGAGCGCCGATGAGCTGCTTGCGGCACTGGATGCAAATCTCGATGAGAGCCGTCTGCAGCCTGAAGAGGAGCATGGTTTGCTGGATCGCATAGAAGAAGGCATCCACAAACTGTTTGGTGATGACAATAACGAACAGAACATACTTAGCCCTGCACGGCTAAAGGAGATCAAGCAAGCAATCAAACTGGCTCCAAAATATGGGGCTGGAGTAGATGAGACCCCTGGCGGTACGTACAACAACAGTCTGGCAGTCAAATACACCAACCTGTTAACCAAAATAATTCAGGATGTGTTCTACAAATATCGAACCCACCGAGGTGGACGTTACCTCACCGGTTACTGGAGCATGACCAATCATGCCGGTTTCGGCATGTTAACCAAGGCCACCCCCAATGGTCGCCAGGAGAGCAAACCTTTTGCCGGTGGCATCACCCCCTGCCCAGGTATCGTCAAACGCAATGGTGAGCCGGTGCTCTTGCTGGATCACATACTCTCAGTGGCCAAGGTCGATGCAGATACGGTGCAGAATGGTTACACCTACAACCTCAGCCTGACGCCAAGAGGGGCGGCCATGTTTGCGGAGGATACCGATCTATTTGCGAAACATATGAAGACCTTCATGGATGAGAATGGTGTATTGGTTCAGCTCTGCGTCAGCTCGATTGATGATCTGCAGGCTGCCAATGATGCAGCCACTGCTGCTTCTCAGGCAGGTGCAGGTGAGGCAGAGCAGGCTGCATTGGCTCCATACAAAGACCTGATGATCCGGGTGGCGGGTTACTCTGCCTACTTTGTTACCCTGAGTCCTCAGATGCGCCAAGAGATCATCGACCGCGCTAATTTTGGTATGGCCAGCGGCATTGAACAGCACACTGCTGCCAACTAGGGAGATAGATGACATGCATGCAACAATTCCAGCACTACCCCAGGGGATGCACCACCTCATGCAATCTGGTCTTCGCACCGGTGAGCTGAACGGTGAATTAGAAGGACTACTGGATCGGGCCGGTGGCCGCATATTAGCAAGTGGCATGGCGACGCTCATTAAGGCAGGCTTCGGCTTTCTTATCTGTGAAGGGCTGAACGATGACAAGGCGGAGAAGGCGCAAGCCTTTTTTGAAGAGAATTTTGTCATGCGTGATCCTAATGCTGAGGGAGGTATCCGCTACTACCAGGGGCAATTTCTTATTCGCACTAAAAAACCAGAAGATGACATGAATGTCTATATCCGCTTCTGCCCAGATCCTGATGATCTCTATATGCCTACCCTCACCGGCCACCGCCTGAATCCTGCCGCTATTGTCAGCACTGAGGCGGTATCTGAGACAGAAGCAGACCAACTTGAGGGGGATCCAGACAAGGTTGACCTCATCATCCGCTTTAAAGATGTCAAAGCTATCCTGGGATTGATGGAACGTCCGGATGCCGATGTGGTGCAGCTTCTACTGGAAAATCTGGTGCAGATTACGGGTAACTTCGGCCACATGTTCAAGTTTGGCGCCATTGGAAAGAGTGCCCAAACGACCCTGACCGGTTCAGATTAAAGTGGCTGAGCAGGCCCTTGTTTTTGATATCAAGCGGGGCAGCAGCGAAGACGGTCCAGGCATCCGTACTACCGTCTTCTTTAAAGGCTGCCCCTTGGTCTGTGTTTGGTGTCAAAACCCTGAGGGTATTAATCAAGAGCAAGAGCTTGACCTCAATGGCAATGAAGTGGGTTTTTGGATCACTCTGGAGGAGCTTCTCTATAGGGTTAAACAGGACAGACCCTTTTATGACTCCAGTGGCGGTGGCATTACGTTGTCAGGTGGTGAACCCGCTCGGCAACTGGTATTCATTCATCATTTCTTAAAGGCTTTGAAGGCTGATGGTATCCACACCGCAATCGAAACCTGTGGCCTATTCAACTATGAACGTTTTAAAGAGATGGTCCTCCCTCATCTGGATCTTATCTATTACGACCTTAAGCTGTTCGATGATTTTCAAAGTCGTCGACATACGGGATGCTCGAATAAGATTATTCTAGAGAACTTTTCGTGCTTGATCAGTGAGGCAAAGATACCGGTTATACCAAGAATTCCTCTTATCCCGGGCATCACCGATACAGAAGAAAATCTTTCCAGCATTGCACATTTTCTCCGCACGCATGGGATAGAGGATTGTACCTTAATGCCATACAACCCCATGTGGCAGGACAAACTAAAACAGTTGGGAAAAACAGCTACCTATAGTCGTAACAGTTTTTTATCACCTGATGAAGAGAACAGCAGTATTAAGCATTTCAATAAAGCCCAATAAGGAGAGTACACCATGCAAATTGATTTTCACCATGCCGTAACCTACGTTGCTGCACGACTGGCAGGCTTTGAACAACCGGATGCAGAAACCATTGCCTATGCTGCGCAGTATGTTGATGATGCAACCAGTAGTGGCACTGTCCATTTTCATAATAATGCGATCTATAACCGCATTAGCTCTGCGCATGGAATGTTGGATAAGCGTAATACCAAGGCTTTGGCAAACCACCAGGTGTGGCTACCGTTTCATTTCCTGCCGGGAAATGGTGGTAGACCTGCAGGTGAAAACCCAGATGGTAAATTCATCAACAAAATCATATGTCGTCCTGACAGTCCTGTAGCCCAGGATATGGTTGCGGCCTGCATTAACAACAAGGAGAAAGCCTATAGTCTGCATCAGCTGGGGATTACAATGCACATCTATGCTGATACCTGGGCGCATCAACATTTTGCTGGTGTGCTGCATCCAGTCAATGCAGTTGAAGATGCACAAGAAACCTCAGATACAGGCGTATTTGATAGCGTTTTGGGGAAATGGTTGCGGGATGCACTTGATGATATTGTTCCTCCGCTGGGTCATGGGCAAGCCAATGTGTTTCCTGATATGCCATTTATATCCTGGGAATTTACAAATGGTCGAGAGGAGCTAATCCAGCGAAATAATACTGAGGATTTTTGTGCAGCTGCGAATAAATTGTGCATCGCTATGCAGCAGTTCAGAATCGGAGATTCTAATGCCACAGTCAACGGTATTGATCTGCCAATTATGGAGCGTATCCGTAATATGTTTTTGGAGATTAAAGAAAAAGAGGGAGAAAAACGACATGCAGCCTGGCTTGATGCTATCGCTCAAAATGAATTCGGCTTTGGTAATGAGCGCATTAGCTATGCTCCCCGAGGCAAGAGTTCTTGGAAGAGAGAAGCATTGGGTGTAAGTCAAGATTTGCCGGTGCATACCTATCAGGATAGCTTCATCACCAGTGACTGGAAAATGTTCCATGATGCAACCCAGGCACACCGTTTCCATATGGTGCATGACATCCTGCCGCGTTATGGTATCTGTGCCGCATAGAAGATTGCTTATTTAGCATGTTGAATGAAGGGCATAATCGCTTCCGTTTGAGGTTGTAAACCGCTCCTGCTGAGGCTGGTATAGGCTGGAGCAGCTCATAATAGTTTCTTCATTTGGCAAACAAGTAAAAGGACTGCTCATATGACAGAAAATTTAAAGCTGACGTCCACATCCCCCATAGCAGAGAATGGTCTTGGTATTAGCTTTTTGGAAGTGCGTACTCTGCTGAATTACACCATCCGGCATGGCTTAGATCGAGACTGCACTTTCATAAGCAGCCTGGGAAAGCAGTTAGAGGAGGAGAGTTCAGCCAAAGAGAGGCCATCTATTGAAACCATCTGTTTGTATGCCAAGCTCTGTCTACTTACCAAGCCAGTTACCGGTCGCAGTTTGTGCAGCACCTCACAACTTGAAAGTTGCCTCACCAATATCGCCCGCATGGCAGTCATCTTTCTGGTTACCGCCATCGCCAATGAGTCTTTGAATGCTGTATATACGGATACCACCAGTGGTGGAGTCCTATTCGACCTGCACCGTTACTTTCTCAATCCAATTGCTCCCTTCGTCTGGGGTGCATTGGGAAGCTGTGTTTTCCTATTGAAACGATTAAGTGATCTGGCAGCGGTTGGTGCCTTCGATCGCTACAAGCTACAGGGGTGGAAGACACGCATTGTATTGGGAGCAATATTGGGGGGCATCATGCAGTTTATTTATGATCCCACCTCCTTTGCAGGCAATGGCCTCAATTTGGATGCTAATGCTGTGGCCTTCATTACTGGCGTTGGCGTGCGGGTAGTCTATGGTGCTATTGAAAAGACTATCGCCGTGCTGGCTGAAAAGCTTAATCTCAAAACTCTTTCCCAGGAAAATGAGGGTTCACCAGTTGCCTCCTGGCTAAATGAACAGCTGGCAAAAACAGACTCTGGCAAAGAGACAGAGAAACGCAAGTTGCTCATGGGGTTGCTGGATGAAATTAACCGGCCCAAACCCAATGCATAGAGAGAATGGTGGCTTCACCACTCCCTCTATGGGGAGGGGCTAATCCAGGGTGTCCAGCTTGATTGCCAAGCGGTGGCGCTGCCAGTCATCATCCAGCAGCAAAAAATAGCCAAAGAGCTGGTATTTGTATTTAGCTGGATCAACGGATGAGCTATATGAGAGATTGAGCTGTGTAGCATAGATAAGCTGCCCAAGAAACAGCCCATCAGCAATCTCCACCAATTCATCCAGGCAGTAGCCAATGGGTGCAGGACCACCGATCATTGGATAGCGATAGTGAAACTGGAATACCTCCTTCTTATCATCACTGCCACTATTCATTGGCAGGATGGACTCTTGACCTGCAGCGCCAAGGAAGATATAGCCCTGTCTCACAAAAGGTGAAGGCCCGCTATTAGCAGATGCCTGTACCGCTGGATCAAGAGGCCCGTAGTTCATATCAGCAACATGCATCAAGGGATCGGTAGGCAGAATGCGTGAGTCTTGCAAATTATTGCCAAACACCCATTTTTCATTTGCTTGCTGTGTCCAAAACTCCTTCTCTTCAGCAAGCATGCCCTTGTCCCAAGAGCCATTTTTCAGATGTGGTGTATAGAGAGCATCATCTTCCCAGAAATGCTCCTGGTTCTTGATCAGTGCTTTGTAGTGGGGGGCACTGGCTGGGTGATATTTTAGCTCTTGAGTGCGCGCTGTATAACGCTCAGCAAGATCATCACTCTCATCAAGCAGCATAGAGAGTTTACGGCCACTTACTCTCTCAAAGGATTTGCCAGCCCAAGGAAAGATATACTTGCCAATGCTACGCCACATTTCATTAAGCACATTGGGGGCATCACTCTCTGACCCTGTACGGGCAGCCAGTACACTTGGAAACAGATGCTCATCATGAGTCTCTGCGTTGGGATCAGGGCGGAAGCTCTCACCAAAACCACAATGCAGATTAAGGTTGGCACCATAATAATAATCGAGCCCAGTTAAAGGCTCTTCTGATCCGTACCAGTCACGCTTTTCATCCCCATCAATACGAGTGTTATAGCTCCTCGCTTTTTTGTGTTGAAACAGGCCATCCTTGACTGTAGGTGCCACTCCGCAGCGGAACAGGCGATTTAGTTTTTCAAAGTGCTTAAGGTTATCCTCACCCCGTGTTTGGCTGGTAATATCATCGCTGATGCGTTTTAACATCTGCAGGACTGATTCACCCTCTTGTAACAGTTCAGCAACCTGCTCTGTATCCCCCGTTTTTGGTGATGATTCCAGAATGAGTGTGGTGAACTTCTCTTGCAGTGCAGCATCTGACTTCCAGTCATCAGCCTTATCCAAAGCGGGTTGGTCTACAGTTGATTGTTCCTGCTGATCATAGCCCAGCTCCACATAGCCACTCTCACCGGATCGAGGTCGTAATTGAGGAAAAGCGCCATCTGCATAGATCTGTTCGGCATAGGCGGGATCCATCATTAGGAAGAAGCCATTGTTCTGATAGCCATAGTCAATCTCTTCTGAATCGCTTCCCTTAGAGAAAAAACGCTCGTAGAAACTAGGCGTATGATGTGGCTCATAGTCTTTACCAAGCTGGCATACCTCACCATCTTTTTCAAATGTAGCATAGGCGTAGTTTTTGGTGGCAAAAACCAGTTGTCCCAAATAGATACCTTCGCCGATTTGCACAACCTCATCCACCAATCGGGTCATGGGATAAGTAGGTTCTAATCGTGGCCAGCGGTAGTTAAGCTGATAGACCGCCTTCCCCTGCACCTCTGGTACAACGGAGGTGCCCATGTCAGCCAGAAAAAGTCCACCAGTCATGCTATACGGGACATTTGTCTCTCGCTCAGCATTCTCTGGGGTCAACTGGGTTTCAAAGATCTCTGGCTTAGCAAGCGTGGGACGATCTCTCAAGCGCCACATCTCAGTTAAGGCTGGCAATCCAAAGCTTTGAATTAGGTTAGGGTTAGGTGGTTCCCGAAAATAGTTTCTACCTATGCGGGTGGTAGATGAATCGTAGGCAGCCAACGCTTCAGAGTCATCCTTGGTTTTATAGGCCACAGTATCTTGTGATACCGACTCAAAAGTTTTTCCCATCCAGAGACCGGTATCAGAGAAGGTCAAATTCCAAGCAGTTGCCATCCACTCGATATTGGCGATGGCCGAACGATCTCGTCCAAACTGCCTTGCTGTCTCTCTAAAATAATCACTATCACGGATGGAAACGGTACTGCCAATCATAGGGCCATCCAGAGGAACTGCTTTACCAGACATGAACAATGCGCATAATTTTTGATGCACTTCATCCCATTGCTGTCGCTTACAGTTATCGGCCAGGATTTGTTGGTAACCCCCCAACAAAGCAAACATATCGCTTTTGAGATCATTGGTCAGAATATCTTCCAGAGTCTTGGCAAGTTTGCCTCTCTCACTATTAGATGTGGAGGGGAAATGGTCAGTACTTAAATATGTTGTCATTATCGACTCCTATCTCTTAAATTCCCTTAAATTTCCTGAGCCAAATGGCCAGGCCCTTGTTGTAGTGATTGAGTATTTTCCAATCATAACCACCCGTAGAACGGGTGGTATGATGAAAGCCCCTGGAAGGGGCTATTGTTAAACTCCTGCCAGTCTCATCTGCTCTTGGCGTTTCTCTTCTAGCTCCTGGTTTTGAATATACTT